>R14__coassemble_369_pt1 | contig 34012 bp, 31 predicted proteins | sample R14__metabat2_high_PE_004 | metagenome-assembled genome bin R14 | reverse complement strand
CCCGGGGGTCGAGGGTGGGCGCCTTTTGCTTGGCGAGTGGTGGGGTGCCAGCGGGGTGTGCACTCTTCACAGGGTTCGGGTGAAGAGGGGGGTAGCCACACTTGAAGACCTGTCCACAGCCGAGGAGTCTCTCGAATGACATCCCTTCACAGCTCTGCTAGGGTGTATACCCTACACACACTATCTTTATAGCGTGTGTGTGGAGGGTGTCTAGGAGGATTCCAGTTATGTTTAGTCTGGGGGATTCAGTAGGCGGTTGTCAATCGTTGAGTAGGCGGCTTGCGAGCGCGGAGTAGGGGGCGCGCGGTCAATCCCTCGGGGGCGCAGCGGCAACTTCTCGGTGCCGCAGGCGCGATTCCTCGGGGGTGCGGCGGCAAATGCTCGGTGCCGCTCGATAGAACCCCGCCTAGGACAGGATTGATTCTCGCCTAGAACAGAATCGTTTCTCGCCTAGGTCTCCGGCGGTTCTCATCTAGAACAACTTTGATTCTGTTGGTTATCTCTGCGGGCGGCCATTAGTAGTATTTCAATATGCACTCGACGCCGGGCCTGAAGAAATTTGAAATATAGGCCACTGTATGAGGTGCCGGACTTGAAAAACTTGAAAAAAATTGAAAAACACTTGAAACGTTAATGTGTTGAAAAACGCTCACTACCACTATTTAGTGTTGCTTAACGTCTTTCTATGTATATATTTCAATAAATATATATATTTTTATATATACTATAAATACCCCCTATTGGTAAGAAGGCGACTTGAAAAACTTGAAATCTTGAAATTCGTCGACGAAGGGTGGGCACCCTTGGGGTGCTTGATGCGCATCGAGGTGGTGGTTGTATGCGGATGCAGGGGGTTGCTGCATCGGGATGCAGACATGCTTGGATCGTAGTAGGCCGGGTGTGAGCCCTAGGTAGGGCTCGATTGAGAGTTAACTAGGGTTCTGACGAGCCCTGCCTAGCTCTCGGGCGAGGGTTAACTACCTCTCGGACGGCAGATTGACTTCGGAGTCTTAAGCAGGTTGGATGTTGGGAGGAGGTCGTTGGTTCAAGAAGGGATTCTGGTGGGTGGTGGGGGGTAGCAAGGCACGGCCTTGCTGATTAGCCTGCGTCGCCGGCTTCGTTGCTTCGCGCCTCGCCCTTGCTCCTCGGCTATGTCTGCGCTGCGTCTGGCTTCGTCCTCAAGGACTGCGCCTAGACTTCGCTTGGCCAGGTGGCGCTGGTAAGAGTACCTGCTTTCCAGACAGGACTGCGATTCGGCCTAATAGCAGATAGTTTGTAGGGTTTTAGTTGGGGCGGGTTGGTAGCGATATCTGTATTTAACCCCTTTACTTTTTCTGGGAAATATGATATAATATATCTTATCTATGAGAATTGCAATTGCATCTGATCACGGTGGCGTGGACTTGAAGCGCTATCTCGTGGAAAACGTACCAGGAATGATTGACTTGGGTCCGGCCGATAAGTCGAGCTGTGACTACTCGGACTATGCCGTCAAATTGGCGCTCGCAGTCTCAAAGGGCGAGGCGGATTTTGGCGTCCTTATTTGTCGTTCGGGCATTGGTATGTCGATGACGGCGAACCGCTTCCAGAATGTGAAGGCGGCACTGTGCTACGACCGCAAGTACGCAGTCATTACGCGTCAGCACAATGGCGCGAATGTCCTTTGCCTGGGCGCGGATGTCGTTTCACCTGAATATGCTTGCGAGATGGTGAAGGACTTTATTTCGACGCCCATCGACATGGACGCGCGCCACGAGCGTCGTCGTCAGAAGCTCGAGCGCGGCGGCAGACTCTCCGACCCCAGCTTCCTCGCGCAGTACGATCCGGAAATCTTTGCCGCCATTGAAGCGCAGGTAAACCAGGAAGATACTGAAGTCAATTTGATCGCGTCCGAAAACTACACCTCGCGCGCAGTTCGTAAGGCCATCGGCAGTGTCCTCGTCAATAAGTATGCCGAGGGTTATCCCACCAAGCGCTGGTACTCGGGCTGTGTGCCGGTGGATAGCGCGGAGCAGCTCGCCATCGACCGCGCGAAGGCGCTCTTTGGCGCGGAACACGCGAACGTGCAGCCTCACTGTGGCAGCTCGGCGAATCTCGCGGTGTATCTCGCGGTCTTGAAACCCGGCGACACGATTATGTCGATGGCGCTTGATCAGGGCGGACACCTTTCGCACGGCTCGCCCGTCAATATGTCCGGCAAGTTCTTCCACATTGTGCCTTATGGCGTTGACAAGGCGACCGAGCGCATTGACTACGACGCCCTCGAAGCGCAAGTCATGGAAGTTAAGCCCCAGCTCCTTTTGGCAGGCGCAAGTGCTTATCCGCGCGTCATCGATTTTAAGCGCATTCGCGAAATCTGCGATAAGGCAGGTTGCTACATGATGGTCGATATGGCGCACATCGCAGGACTGGTGGCGGGCGGCGTTCATCCAAGCCCCGTGCCTTACGCGGACTTCGTTACCTCTACCACGCACAAGACTTTGGGTGGCCCGCGCGGCGGCCTTATTCTCTGCAAAGCGAAGTATCAGAAGATTATCGATAGTGCGGTCTTCCCCGGCTTGCAGGGCGGTCCCTTGGAGGACGTGATTGCGGCCAAGGCGGTGTGCTTCGGAGAGTGGCTCGGTCGCCACGGGGTGTCGACCCTACCGAGGGGACCGCAATATGCCGAGCAGATTGTCAAGAACTGTCAGGTGCTCTGCAAGACAGTGCAGGACCGCGGGTACAGAATTGTCTCGGGCGGCACTGATAACCACCTCTTCCTCGTCGATGTCAAGACCTCGAAGGGTATCACCGGCAAAGAAGCGGCGGCGGCACTTGATGCGGCAGGAATCGTTGTTAACAAGAACACGATTCCTTACGACACTGAAAGTCCGTTCAAGACTTCGGGCATTCGCGTGGGCACGGCCAGTGCCACTACTCGCGGCATGAAAGAGTCGGAGATGATCAAACTCGGCACCTGGATCGCCGATATCCTGGATGATGTTACTAATGTCGAAGCGCAGAAGCGCGTGGCGGCAGAAGTTAAGGAACTCGTGAAGGGCTTTCCTGTTCCGTGAGTAAGGTTGCGATAGTTGGAGTTGTGGGTCGGACGAACGCCGGGAAATCGACGCTCGTCAATGGTCTTGTGGGCGAAAAGGTGAGTATCGTCTCGCCCGTCGAGCAGACGACCCGCAACACGATTCGCGGAATTGTAGCTGATCCTTTAGGTCAGCTCGTCCTGTTGGATACGCCCGGATTGCACAAGGCTGAGGGACGGCTGGGAACCTTGCTCAACAAGATGGCGCGGCAAAGTGCCGCCGGAACTGATATTACGTGCCTCGTTGTCGATGCGAGTCAGAAGCCGCATGTGGAAGACCTGGGGTGGATTGAGCGCTTGAAAAAGGAGCAGCACGAGAAGGTAGTGGTGGTCCTCAATAAGGTGGATAAAGGTTTGGGCGAAGGTTGGGATGATGTATTGGCAGAGCTGACGCACGCGGCGAGGGCTGAAGCCCACCCCTGCCAGATTATTAAGTGCATTGCAACGGATAGTAGCAGTGTGGTGAAGGTGAAGGAGCTGCTGTTTAGCTTGGCGGAGGAGGGCGAGCCGCTGTTTGACGAGGATATTGTGACCGATTATCCCAGGAAGATGGCGATTGCGGATGTGATTCGCGAGCAGTTCATTAAGAAGCTCTTTCAGGAGTTGCCGCATGAATTGGGCGTGATTGTGAAGAGTATTGATGGGGAAGATGAGTGGTTTGTTAAGGCGGATGTGGTCGTGAATCGCGAGAGTCAGCGGCCGATGGTTTTGGGCAAGAATGCGGGGCTTATCAAGTGGGTTCGCAAGAACGCGGAGAAAGAACTTAAAGCGATGTTCGGCCTTAAAGTCAAGCTTGAACTTTGGGTGCGCGTGGAGCATAACTGGATGACGAATGAGAAGCTCCTCATTGAAATGGGATATTTGGGGGCGGAAATATGAGTTTAGTGCTTAGCGTGTTGTCGTTAGTCGCTAGTGTGGCGGTGGCGCAGGAGGCACTGCGAGATGGGCTTTATGATGTCGCGCGGCGGCAGGCAGAGGAAGAGGGTACGCCCGAGGCGCAGGCGATTATTGTTGAGTCGTACGCGAGAGAGGGAAATTGGGACGAGGTGCTCGCGAGGGCGACGAATGGCTACTATCGGGCGCTCGCGCTGTACTCAAAGGGCGAAGTGACGGCGGCCCGTGAGTTTTTAGGCGAGGACGATGAATCGTTGCGTTTAAAGGCCGGCATTGAGTCGCACGAAGGAAATCAAAGTGCCGCCATTAGTGCACTAAAGTCGATTAAGAGTCCGACAAAGGAGGATAAACTTTTTCTGGCGGAACTTTATGCGAGCGCAGGATCGCGTCGCGATGCCGAGCGTCTTTGGCGCGAGGTGGGCGGACCTTATGCCGCCCTTAACCTCGAGGATGAGACGATGCTCTTAAATGAATATGCCGCCGCAAACGACGTGAAGCTTAAACGTCAGCTGGGCCTTAAGCTTGGTGAGTGCAGACTAAATACTGAAAACGCCGAAGACGGCATTAAGCTTATCGAGACCATTGTTCATGATTCGCCTGATGCCCCAGGAGCATTTGAATCGTCACTTAAGGTAGCTGACTACTTGCTCGCGCAAAATGAAACCATGCGTGCTGAGGCGGCATATCAGCAGATTCTCGATGTTTGGCCGGAGGCAAAGAATAATCCCAAGGTCTTTGAGGGGCGCGGTTGGGCGCAGCTTAAAGACGGTCGCACTGAACAGGCGTTAAGCTCGTTCGAGCGCATGGAGGCTTTGTCCACGAATATGAATGACAAGGCGATTGCACTTGTTAAGATGGGCGATGCCCTGTCGCAGCTCGGGCGTGGCGAAGAGGCGATGAATAAGTATCGTCAGGTGAGCGCGGAATATGGCTCTACCCCGGCGGCAAAACGCATTCGCGACATCATTCAACTTCGCGAACTGGAAATGCAGGGCAAGGAATATTATCGCAATTATAATTTTGCCGAGGCGCAGAAGATTTTTGATGAAGTCGGTAGCAAGGACGCGAGCCGCAAGTCGCAGATGGAATTTTATAAGATCCTTTGTTTGTATGGCCAGGGGCGCGATCAGGAAGCGGCGGAAACTGCACGCAAGCTTGATACTCCGGCGGCGCGGCTTTGGCTTGCGAAGTACGATTACAACGTGGGCGCGTGGAACGAGGCGGCAGAACTCTTTAAGGGTCTTGGTTTCCCCGAGGCACTGTTGTGGTCGGCCCGCGCGTCCTTGGCGGCAAATGAATATCAACTTGCCATTGATCGCATTACCTTGATGCTCGAACAGAATCCTGAAGATAACTCGCTTAAGGTTGAGGGTATGCTCGTGCAGGGACAGGCACTCTTGGAACTTGCGCGTTTTGACGAGGCGGTTTTATTGATGGATCGCGCGTTGCAGGTCCCGGATATAACGTCTGCGCACAAGCAGGAAGCGATGATTATGAAGGGCGATGCGCTCCTCGCGATGGGGACGGATAACCCCATCCGCTACGAGCAGTCGCTGGCGACTTATCGGGCAGTGAGACTAGTGGAGGATTTAGATCCGTCCGCTAAGATTGTTCTTGCCTTTAAAATTGGCCGTGCTTTGGATAAACTCAAAAAACTCGAGGAGGCGATTGACCAGTATTACACAGAGGTTGTCATCGCTTATCGCACAGGACGCAAGCAGGGAATCAATTACAACGATGATGCGCGGGCGGCATTTTCGCGGGCGGCATTTCGTCTCGTTGATGAGTATGAAAGCGCTGGTCGTGAAAAGGAAATGCGTAGTATTTTAAAACTCATTATGAAGAGCGATGTGCCTGCCGCCGAAGAGGCTACGCGTCGCTACGAAGAGAACAAACGAAAGGGTAGAATCTTATGACCATTACCGCCGGCCCCATCATTTGGATTCTCGTCATCCTTGCAGTTTCTGCAGTCGTGGTGTTCGTGGAGCGTCTTTTGGAGCTCCGCCGTTCGCACATCGACGTGGAGGATTTTGTGAAGGGCATTATCAATGTTCTGGAGCAGGATAATATTGAGGAAGCGCTTTCTCTTTGCGATGAGACTGATGTGCCGATTGCGCGTGTTGTCTCGGCGGCAGTTCGTTCGCGTCAGTCGTCCGCCCGTGTCCTTCGCGAGGCCGTGGAATCTGCCTCGCGCATGGAAAAATCTCGCCTTTCGCGTCGCCTCGCCTCGCTCAAGATTATTGGCGATATCGCGCCTTTGATTGGACTTTTGGGGACAATCTTTGGCTTCATTCATGCGGTTATCAAGGTGAATGGCGATGCCCTCGTAACTCGTGCGGACTTGATTGGCTCTACGATGGAGTCGCTCCTTGCGGCGGCACTTGGACTTATGATTGCAATTCCGGTCGTGGTTATGCATTCGATGTTGCAGACGCGGCTTCAGCGTCTCATTGTCGAAATTGATGCCGCGGCTTCGCGCATTACGGGTTACATTTCCACAAAGGCGGTGCAGAAGTGATGAAGTTTGTTGCCGCCATCACTGTAATTCTCTTGACGCTCATGATGTATATCTTGAGCGGAACGCTGACGCGCTCTGAAGGTACGCGTTTTGAACTGCCTACGGGCGGCACTGAGGGCGTCAACACGGAACTCGTGGCGCTTCTCATAATGCACGGACACGAAACGCTCGCCTTTTTCGATGATGCGCGTTATGTGATTGACGAAAAGACGCAGCTCAAGGAATTTGAGAATCAGCTTAAGGAGCGTTCGCGTCAGAAGAGCGAGAGTGTCCTTTTGGTGATGGCGGATAAAAAGGTGCCGACCGGCGCATTAATTGCTTTCACTGAGGCGGCAAAACGCGCGGGCATGAAGGAAGTGCTCGTAGCGAACCGCAGAGAAAACTTGGAGACGGCGGAGTGAAGATAACGACCGAGATTTACCGACTTCTTTTGGTGGCGTCAGTTCCGGCGGCACTTTGCTCGGTATTTCCTTATTCGGCCTTGTCTTTCAAGGTGAACGAAGTGCCGCCCGCTTCAAAGCCAATTTGTTCGTTCGTGAATTTGTCCGTGGATGAAGAAGTTGCCGCCCTTACCAAGGCGCGCAGCACCTGGTCAACATCGACAGCGAATATTCGCTCGGTGGAATTGGACCTTATCTCGATTCCCGATGAGGAGTCGGTTGAGGAGCTTATGCCGATGAAGTGGGTGCAGGGTGAACGACAGGAAATGCCGCCCAAAGTATACGCGCCCAAGCCCAATTATTTGACCGCGACTCATGCGGCCGGCGAGCCCAAGGATTTGCGGGGTGACTCCGCGGACAAGAGTGTCCGCGCCCCGGTATTCGATTTACAACAAAAGATTGATTAAGGAGAAATATCATGACTCAGAAACAGGTACTCAAGGCGTTCAAGGACACGGGAGCATTGTTGGAAGGACATTTCGAGCTCCGTTCGAAGCTCCATTCGAATCGTTATTTTCAGTGCGCGAACGTGCTTCGCTATCCGCGCATCGCCGAGAAGCTTTGTCGCGAAGTGACGCGTCAGGCGGTGAAGAGCGGCAAGTTGGGCAAGAAGATTGATGGCGTCATTTCGCCGGCAGTGGGCGGCATTTTGGTGGGTCACGAAGTGGCGCGTGAGCTGAATGTGAAATGCGTCTTTGCCGAGAAGGTGCAGGGCGAGGGCGTAGATGCAACCGGCAAGCCCAATACTGTCCTTGCGATGCGCCGTTTTACCATCAAGAAGGGTGAGCGCTATGTGGTTGCGGAAGATGTGGTCACGAAGGGTGGACGCGTGCAGGAGACGATCGATCTCGTGAAGGCCGCGGGCGGCAAAGTGGCTGGCGTGATCCTGCTCGTCGATCGCTCGGCCGGCAAAGTGAAATTCGGTCGCATCCCGATGTTCTCTTTGATGCAGATGACGCCCGAAACTTGGACGGCGGCAGAGTGCCCCATGTGCAAGGCCGGTGGTCATCCTGTGCACCCGGGATCGTAATTTATGTTTGCTACTGTAGAGGAATGTCTGGAAGCGCTGAGGCGAGGCGAGATTATTCTCGTCACGGATGCGCAGGACCGCGAAAACGAAGGCGACTGCATCTGCGCGGCCGAGCACGCCACTTTGGAGAACGTGAACTTCATGGCGAAGTTTGCGCGTGGACTCATCTGTATGCCGATGAGCAAGGAGTGGTGCCAAAAGCTCGACCTCCAGCAAATGGTCAACTTTAATACCGATAACCATCAGACGGCTTTTACAGTCTCGATTGATGGCGTTAATACCACAACCGGCATTTCTGCCTACGAACGCGCGTTGACTGCGCAGGCCACGGTGGCAGAGGGAGCAAAGCCGAGTGATTTTCGTCGTCCGGGCCACATGTTCCCCCTGGAGGCGCGTGAGGGCGGCGTTTTGAAGCGCGCAGGTCACACGGAAGCGACTGTTGACCTTATGAAGCTTGCGGGCTTAAAGCCGGTTGGCCTCTGCTGCGAGATTATGAAGGACGATGGCACGATGGCCAGAATGGCAGATGTGCAGGCTTTCGCAAAGGAGCACAACTTGAAACTCCTCAAGATCGCGGACTTGATTGCGTATCGTCGCAAACACGATAAGCTCGTCGAGATGATCGAGGATGTGAAGCTTCCGACGGCATACGGCGAGTTTCGTCTTAGGATGTATAAGAGTCGGTCGACGGGGCTTGAGCATCTCGCAATTTATAAAGGGGAGTTTGACGCTAGTCCTACTTTGGTGCGCGTGCACTCTGAGTGTTTTACGGGCGATGTCTTGGGGTCTGAACGCTGCGACTGCGGAGACCAGCTCCACCAGGCACTCAAGATGATTGAGGCGGAAGGCAAGGGCGCGGTCCTTTATATGCGTCAGGAGGGGCGCGGAATTGGTCTTGCCAACAAGCTTCATGCGTATCATCTCCAGGAAAAGGGCATGGACACGGTCGAGGCCAATGTGGCGCTTGGATTTGCACCCGACCTTCGTGATTATGGCGAAGGCGCGCAGATGCTCGTTGATATGGGCATTACCAAGTTGCGTCTTATGACCAATAATCCGTGCAAGATTGTGGGCTTGGAAGGGTATGGACTTGAGATTGTCGAGCGCGTCCCGATTGTCATTCCCGCGAATGCGCACGATCACAAATATCTTGAAACCAAAAAAGCCAAAATGGGACATCTCATATGAAAATATTCGTAATTGGTGATGGCGGCTGGGGCACTGCAAATGCGCTCCTCTTGCATGGCTACGGACACGATGTGACCGTTTGGGGCGCGTTCCCCGAATACACGGCCGAGATGATCAAGGCCGGAGAGAACTTCAAGTTCTTGAAGGGCGTCAAACTGCCGCCCACCTTGCACTTGACTGCGGAGAAAGACGGAGTGAAAGACGCGGATGTCGTCGTCCTTGCGCCGCCCAGCAAGTTCTTTGCGAGCGTGATGGAAGGCTTCAAGGGACTTATCACCGACAAACAGCTCGTCGTTTCGCTCACCAAGGGTCTTTGCGAAAAGACCAATAAGCGCATGACTCAGCTTGCCGAGGAAATTCTTGGCGTTAAGGATGTGGTGGCTCTTGCCGGGCCTACTCACGCCGAGGAAGTCTCTCGCGGTGTCCCTACTGCCATTGTTGCCGCCTCGAATGACGAAGAAAAGGCGAAAAAGGTGCAGGAAATCTGGTCGGGCGAACGCTTCCGTGTTTACACTTCCACTGACCCCGCGGGCGTTGAAATCGGTGGTTGCGTCAAGAACGTGATTGCCATTGCCGTCGGCTGTTCGGATGGTATGGGCTTTGGCGACAACACTCGCGCCGCCCTCATTACCCGAGGCCTAGCTGAAATGAAGCGCTTTGTGCTGGGCTACGGCGGCAAACCGGAAACCCTTTCCGGACTTGCAGGCATTGGCGATTTGATTGTCACTTGCACCTCGCGTCACTCGCGCAATCACTCGGTGGGTGAACGCCTTGGCAAGGGCGAACATATTAAGGATATCTTGGCCTCCATGCAGATGGTCGCTGAAGGCGTCTGGAATAGCAAAGTCGTCCACGAGCTTGCCAAGAAGATGGGCGTCGAAATGCCGATTAGCGAGATGGTCTACCAGGCTTGCTATGGTGACTTTGACGCTACCAAGGCATTGGCGGCAATGATGACCCGCTCTTTAAAGAGCGAATAAGGAGTGTGTGGTCTAAAGGACCATGCACGTAAGGTTGTATGACAAAAGAGCTATACTATATTATAAGTGCGTTTTCCTTTGGCCTGGGAGCCATTATCGCTAGCTTCCTAAATGTCGTCATTTGGCGCGTGCCGAGGGGCGAAAGCATCGTTTTGCCGCCCTCGCACTGCCCCAAGTGTGGCGCGCATATCAAGTGGTATCAGAATATTCCGATTATTTCGTGGATACTTCTTCGTGCCCACTGCGCGAACTGCAAGGAGCCGATTTCGCCTCGCTATGTTCTAATTGAGACGCTAGGCGCGATTTTATTTTTCTTCGCCTGGGCACGCTTTGGCTTTTTTGCGCCAATTTTCTGGATTTGGTTTGCATTCATGATTGTCGGCACGTTCATTGACTTTGATCATCAGCTCCTTCCTGATTTTGTGACTGTGGGCGGCATGATTCTGGGGCTACTCCTAATTCCTATCGAATTCTTCATTCTTCATTCTTCATTTTTCATTTCTGCCGCCGAGCACTTTGGCGGACTTGCTTTGGGTTTTGGACTTTTCATGCTGATTCGCCTTTTGGGCGGCAAAGTCTTTAAGCGTGAAGCAATGGGAATGGGCGACGTCCTTTTGATGGGTGCAGTAGGCGCTATTACAGGACCTGTATCCGTGCTCTTTGTGCTTATTGTCTCGTCGCTTGTGGGTGCAATTAGCGGACTTATTTTCCGTAAGCGAGTTATTCCTTTTGGACCATTTATTTGCCTGGCGCATTTGGTGTATCTGTTCTTCGGGCAGGAAATCATATGGTGGTATCTGAACTTACTCCACACGGGTTCTGTGCCGGCGTAATCGGCGCAATAAAAAAAGCCGCCGAATTAAAGAAGGCATATTGTCTTCACGAGCTTGTGCATAATGAGCTTGTAGTTAATAAGCTTAAAGCTCAAGGTTTTCAATTTGTGGAAGACTTGAACGAAGTGCCGGTTGGTTCGACGGTGCTTTTTTCGGCGCATGGGGTTTCGCCCAAGGTGAGGGAATTGGCGGCGGATAGGAAGCTTAAGGTCGTGGATGCGACCTGTCCCTTTGTTCAGCGCGTTCATAATGATGCCAAGCGGTTTTCGGACGAGGGACGATTTGTAGTCGTGATTGGTAAGGCGGATCATGCGGAAGTGAAGGGTATTTTGGGTGAAATTGCTCGCGGCGGCGTTTATCCTTGCGAGTGTCCGAAGGATATCGCGGTCGTTTCCCAAACGACGATGAATTCCGATAAAGTTGCCGCCATTATTGAAGAGCTTAAAAAGACGCACAATGTTACTACCCAGGCGTCTGTTTGCAATGCGACCAAATTGAGGCAGGACGCGGTTCGCAACTTTAAGGGCGATGCCTTGCTCGTTTTGGGATCTGCGAGCTCCTCAAATACGCGCGAACTTTGCGAGGTTTTTCAGGGTAAGACTTTTCGGGCGGCTACCTTAGATGAGGTGAAGGCACTCGACTTTAGCGGTATTAATAATTTGGGCGTCACTTCCGGTGCCTCCACCCCAGAGGATTTCTATGAAGCTACTATTAGCTATCTGCGCACTACTTTTTGCTAATCACATCGTCATTAATGGTGTAGAGTACGAATGCAAGGACGGAATCTGCGCTCCAGTGGGTGGTGTCGGGCTTGACGAAGAGGTCGCGGCTTCGGCCGGACAGCAAGTTTTGGGGGAATCCTTTCCTTCACCCCCGCTCAACCTGTTACCATCTCACGACGCGGGGGCTCCGGGCGTCCCTCAAAAACCTCTGTCCGCTCCTCAGCCGCTCGACCAAGCACATCAAGCAGTAACGTCTTCGCCCTCGATAAGGATGAAAGAGGGTTATATGGGAGTTATGGAGTTTATTTCTTTCCTTAACTCTAAAAACTCTAAAGACCCTATTGACCCTAAAGACCCTAACTCAAAGTCGCTAATCTGGGCGGTGCTCTTGGCGATTTTGGGCGGAGTGGCGCTTAATCTGACGCCGTGTGTTTTGCCGATGATCCCTGTAAACCTTATTATTATTGGTAAATCGTTTAGAAGGGGACTCTTGTATGGCCTTGGGATTACGCTTGCGTATGGCGCGTTGGGACTTGCGTGTGCTATTGGCGGCGTCGCCTTTGGGCAAATCCAGTCCTCGCCATGGTTCAATTTTGGCGTGGCGGCAGTTTTTGTCTTCCTGTCGCTCTCGCTCTTTGATGTGTACTTTATCGACTTAAGTAAGTTTCGCATGAAGACATCGTCCGCTTTCTTGATGGGTGCCTTGGCGGCAGTTTTGGCGGGTGCTTGCGTGGCCCCGGTCTTGATTACGGTCTTAACTCTTACGGCAGCCAAATTTGCCGCCGGTGAGACGCTCGCCTTGTGTCTCCCATTCGCGCTTGGCCTGGGTATGGGACTTCCTTGGCCTTTATTAGGTGCGGGATTGCAGGTATTGCCTAAACCTGGCTCTTGGATGCGCTATGTCAATAAAGCATTTGGTCTTCTCGTTCTCTGCTTTGCCGCGTACTATGCCTATCTTGGTGTGCGCTCTCTTGTGAGCGAGAATCATGGAGTCCGGAGGGAGGGGCCGCCCGGTATTCCGGGGAGGGCGCCTGAAGGAGCTCCTGATTTGAGCGAGCAAACTGTGCAGACCTTCTTGCTCCCCGACACGACCAAACCGATTCTGGTTGACTGTTGGGCGAGCTGGTGCAAGAACTGCGCGGCAATGGAGCGCACGACCCTCCAAAACCCCGAGGTACAAGCGGCGCTTAAAGATTTTACTGTCATTCGCCTACAGGCTGAAGACCTTACAGAGCTCAAAAAACTCCAAGGTTTTGAGCAAATTCGCGGACTTCCCGCCTTTGTCATTTTTGAAAAAGATTAAGTTTTGCCTAGACAAAGTCGGGTAAAATATGATATAATATCCTTTACTAACCAATAACCAAAAAGGAGAACCAAAAATGGCTCATAAGATTGATGCTAGCAAGTGCGTGGCTTGCGGTTGCTGCAAGGATGCTTGCCCGGCCGAAGCGATCACCCCTGGTGATGCGTACTCCATTAACCCGGATGTGTGCCTCGATTGCGGTGCCTGCGCTGCGCAGTGCCCCAACGAAGCGATTAGCCCGGCCTAATGCTTGAGTTTGTAAAAGAAACTCTACTACTCCTCCCGTTCCTTTTTGTGACGTATCTCGTCCTGGAGGGCGTGGAGGCCAGTACCAACGGCGCGCTCGAGAGATATCTCGGGCGTGCTCGTTCGTTTGGTCCTATTGTTGGCGCACTCGCAGGCGCGATTCCTCAGTGCGGAGTCTCCGCCGCCGCCTCGAGCTTTTTTGCGGGCGGAGTTATTGGCGTTGGAACATTGCTTGCGGTGATGCTTTCGACTTCGGACGAACTTCTCCCGGTCCTCATCGCTTCTCAGGCCCCCGCTACGCTCCTTTTTAAGATCTTTGGCATCAAGATTGTTTTTGCGATGCTTGTTGGACTTATTGCGAACCTCATTTTCCATAAAAAGCCGCAGAACATCGAGTCCTTGTGCGAACACTCTCACTGTGGCTGCGTAAGTGCGAAGGGCATTATCGTTCCCGCCCTCATTCATACTCTGGAAATCTTTGTCTTTATCGCCATTATCTCGGGTGCGATTGAAATTGCAGTTCACTATTGCGACTTTGAATCTTGGCATCTCAACACTTTCCTCGCGGGGCTTTTGGGCATGATTCCCAATTGCGCCGTCTCAGTTGCCGCCGCCAAACTCTACCTTGCTGGCAATATGTCTGGCTCGGCCTTGATGGCGAGTTCGTTCTCCGGCTCCGGATTGGGGCTTCTCGTTCTCTTCCGCACCAATCGGAATTGGAAAGAGAATATCTTCATTTTTGCCGCCCTGTATATCTTAAGTGTCGTCTTGGGTTATCTTACGGGAGGACTGCTATGAAGTTTAATTTACATCAGTCTATCAAGTGGGGGTGGTCGGTAATTACTGATTTCCTTGATAATAATTGCTCGATGCACGCCGCGGGACTTACCTACTTTTCGATGCTTGCAATCATTCCGATTCTCTGCATTCTTCTTTTTGCCGCCAAGCAATGTGGGCTCGATGAATATGCCCGCCGCGAAATCAATACGAAACTCGACGAGATGATTACCAATATCGAGAAGGGCCAAGAGGACGAAATGGCGCTGGTTGCGAACTATATTGGCACCGATGAACAGCGCGAGCAGAAGAAAATTGCCGCCCTTGAGTTCGGAAAACAAGCGCGCGACATCTCGAATGCGCTTTTCGAGAAGATTGAAGCGTTTGATATTAATACGCTCGGCTGGGTGGGCTTTGCTTTCCTTTTGTGGACGGTTATTTCTTCGCTCGGCATGCTGGAAGTGACCTTTAATAGTATCTGGAAAGTGGAGAAGCCCCGCCCTATATATCATCGCGTGTGGCTTTATCTTTTTATTTCAATTATGCTCCCCATCATCCTTTCGTTTTCGATGTCGCTCCCCATTTTAGGGATTGTCCGTCAGGTTCTTTATTTCGATTTCTTAAAGGCCATTCTCGACTCCACGTTGTTCCGTCTGGGACTTACCCTTACCTTTGCCTCGCTTGGATTTGCGTTTATTTTCTGGCTCATTCCTCACAAGCGTGTTCATAAGCGCCATGCGCTGGTAGGGGGCTTGGTGACCGCGGTCCTTTTCGGTTGCTGGGTCAAACTTTGTGCGGTCGCCCAAGTGGGTATTGCCAAGTCTTCGGCGCTTTATGGCTCATTTGCGATTCTTCCCATTGTCCTCGCCTGGATTTATATGTCCTGGCAGATTGTACTTTTGGGCGCATGCATCGTGCATCGTATTGAATTTCTAAAGTTGGAGGCAAAATGAAGATTCTTATAACCGGTGGTAAGGGAATGCTTGGCCGCACGCTCCAGAAAGAGCTTGCCGAGCATGAAATTATTGTTGCGGACTTGCCGGAGTGGGATATTTTAAAGGACGATGAACTCGTCGCCAAAATGACAGTAGCGAGGCCGGACGTGGTTATTCATTGTGCCGCCATGACCAAGGTGGATGATTGCGAAACGAAGCGCGAATTGGCCTACAAGCTCAACGAAGAAGGTTCGCGCAATGTCGCAATTGCCGCCAAGACGTGTGGCGCGCGCCTAATCGCGATCTCTACCGACTATGTTTTCTCCGGCGAGCCGCCCAAAATGCCGTACGCTTGGAGCGAAACGGACATTCCTCGTCCTCGCACGGTTTATGGAATGAGTAAGTATGCCGGCGAGCAGATGATCGAAATGATTTATCCTTCGTCCGTCATTTTGCGCATTGCCTGGCTTTATGGCTCCGGTGGTCCCTCGTTTGTTCATACGATGGTGAAGCTTGGGTCCCAGGAAGGGGCGGCACTTAAGGTCGTCAATGATCAGTTCGGCAATCCGACCTCCACGAAAGTGGTGGCGGATGTCATCAGGTTTCTCCTCACCAAGCCGGATGTCTCGGGTATTGTTCACGGCACCTGTGAAGATCAGTGCAGTTGGTATGATTTTACGAGGGAAATCTTTGCGAAGATGGGTTTCAAGCGCGAAGTTGTTCCCTGCACCACGGACGAATACCCGCGTCCTGCACCGCGTCCTAAGTGTAGCGCCCTCAAGAAGAGCGTTCTCAATTTGCTTGGTTATCGCACGCCCAATTGGAAAGTTGCCATTGCTGACTTTTTGAAGGAAGAGTTTCATGCTGCTTGAAATTAAAGACTTAGATGTAAGTTTCCGCAACGACGAGGGAGAAGTCACTCAGGCTGCCGTCGATGTGAATTTGACCCTTGACCGCGGACAGGTTTTGGGCATCGTAGGCGAATCTGGTTCGGGCAAGTCCTCGGTTTCCATGTCGATTGCGAGGCTCCTTCCTTCGCCGCCCGCTTTTTATCCCAAGGGCCAGATTCTTCTCGACGGACGCGACACCTTGACGATGCCGCTTCCTGAGCTCCGTGCGATTCGTGGTAAGAAGATTGGGGTTATTTTCCAGGATCCGATGGGTTCCTTGTCGCCCTTACATCGTATTGGCGATCAGCTCGTCGAGACGATTCTCCTTCACGAGAAGATGGACAAGAAGTCCGCGCGTGCGATGGCGCTTGAGTGGCTTGAGAAGGTGGGTATTCCTGATCCTTTGACTCGTGCTCGTGCATATCCCCATGAACTTTCTGGCGGCATGCAACAGCGCGTCATGATCGCGATGGGCCTCATGCTTGGTCCGGATCTTGTCATTGCGGACGAGCCGACAACTGCTTTGGATGTGACCATTCAGGCACAGGTTTTGAAGCTTATGAAGAAGCTTCATCAGTCGAATAGCGCTGTTCTTTTGATTACTCACGATTTAGGCGTCGTCTCGCAAATGGCCACGAAACTAGCGGTGATGAAGAGTGGTCATGTGGTGGAAACGACTGATAATCCTGCGGAATTCTTTAATCATCCGCAGCATCCCTACTCCCAGGACCTCATTCGTGAAGCCCGCAAAATGGAACTCGAAAACTGATGAAACGCATTGGAATTATTGGTGCCGGACGTTTTGGCATGGCACTCGCGGAATCGCTCTCGAACGCGGGCAGTGAAGTTATCTTGATTGACCGCACGCGCCCTGCGATGCAAAATGCCTCTGAGTTCGCAACTGCACTCCAGGGTGATGCCACGCAGCCGCATGTGCTTGAAGAGGCGGGCTTTGGTGAGTGCGATGTCGTTGTGGTTGCGATTGGCTCCAATATTGAAGCCTCGATTATGGCGACTACCAACTGTAAGGAGCTTGGTATTCCCAAGGTGGTCGCGAAGGCGACGAGCGAACTTCACGGTAAGATTCTTCGTCGAATTGGTGCGGACACTATCATTTATCCTGATCGCGATAGCGCACATCGTCTTGCCCGCGCAATTGCCAATCACGATGTTATCGACTTTTTGGAAGTTTCCGACGGTTATTCGATTGCGGAAATTGATGTTCCCGATGGTATGCGCGAGAAGACGCTCGCGGAGTCTGATTTCCGTAATAAAACCGGCGTTACCGTCCTTTGTATTCGTCGTGAAAAACAAACAATCATTCCCAGTGCCGCCGAGACGCTTCATAATGAAGATCGGCTCATTGTCTTTGGCGAAACGAATAAGATTGATGCCCTGACATGAGCGAATTCGTAATCGAGGGTAAGAAGGTTATTTCCGGCACTCACGAGGTGTCCGGCAACAAGAATGCCGCCTTGCCCATGATTGCCGCTTCGCTGTTGACGAGCGAGTCTGTCGTTATTGAGAATGTCCCTCAAATTACCGATGTTGCCAACATGCTTGAGGTTGCGAAAGTCCTGGGCGCGCAAGTCTCGCGAAAGGGCACCACGCTCACAATTAGCACGCCCAAGCTGAAGACGACGCGCATTCCTGCGGATTTGGCTTCAAAGATTCGCACCAGCTTCCTTTTCGCTGGCCCCTTGTTGTCTCGCGCAGGCAAAGCCACTTTGCCGCCGCCCGGAGGTGATCAGATTGGCCATCGCCGCCTCGACACTCACATTGACGGCTTCGTAAAACTTGGGTATAAGTTTACCCTAGGGAAGCGGACATTCCTGTCCGCGGTAAGCGAAGCGCAAAATAATATTCGTCTTATCCTCGACGAGGCCAGTGTCACTGCTACCGAGAATTTGATGATGGCTTCGGTTTTAAAGCCCGGCACCACCATCATTTACAATGCCGCCTGCGAACCGCACATCGTGAATCTTGCGGATATGCTCAACGCGATGGGCGGCAAAGTGTCCGGGCAGGGCACAAACGAGCTTACCATCGAGGGCGTTACCTCGCTTCACGGCGCGAAAGTACGTGTCGGCTGCGACTACATCGAAGCCGGCAGCTTTATTACTGCGGCCGCAGTTACGGGCGGCAGTTTGACTTTGACCAACATCGATCCCGAACCTTTTGAGATTCTTAAAGGTCCGTTTGCTCGTTTCGGCGTCACTTGGACTGTGGATGAAAAGGCGCGGACGCTTTATTATAAGCCGACGAAGCGCCGCCTTAAAATGCAGTATGATTTGGGCGATGCGATTCCCTCGATTGCCGATGGCCCCTGGCCGGCCTTTCAATCGGATTTGATGTCGCTTTTGATTGTCCTCGCTTCGCAGTCGCGCGGCACCTGTCTCTTTTTCGAAAAGATGTTCGAGTCGCGACTCTACTTTGTTGACCACCTCCGGGGCCTGGGCGCGAAGATAGTGCAGTGCGATCCGCATCGTGTTGTGGTGACCGGCCCCTCGCTCCTTACGGGCGGCAAAGTGACTTCTCCCGATATTCGTGCGGGCATTGCGCTCATCATTGCCGCCTTGGCAGCGAAGGGTACGAGTATCATTCAAAACGCAGAAGTTGTCGACCGCGGTTATGTTTCTGTGGAGCACTCCCTCTCCCATCTTGGTGCCAAGATTGTTCGAAAATGACCACAATAACCCTACCGACTGTAAAAAATCTGAAGGTCTTTGGCCTCACCAAGTCCGAGTTCCTCGCGGCTGCCCGCTTCTTCGCTCAAAAGTCCTCGTCTAGGATTAAGGTTCCATTTCAGGAGATTGTCATCATTCTGCAGAATGATTCCGAAAGTGCCGCCGTGCATTTTGCCATTATGAATGTTGCGGGTCCCACAGACGTCATCACTCAGCCTTTCTATTCTATGCCCGGTGAGCCGGAAGGCATTTACGGCGAAATTTACATCAACCTCGATCGCGCACTCACTTATTCCAATCCAAAAAAGGAGTTATTTCTTTATTTGGCACATGGGATGGATCATCTTTCTGGGGCGGACGATCACACCGAGCGCGAATATCAGGCAATGCGCAGGCGGGAATTAAGATGGATAAGAGAATTCTTGAAATAGCTGAACGCATTCATAAATTGAATGTTTGGGAGAAGGCGGCGAAGAATCAGTTTGCAATTGAACTGAAGGGCGAGGCCGCCCCCTATTTCGTAATTGCCGACCCGGTGTACGAGCATCCGATGCTACGCGCCCATATTCTCTTTCTTGAAGGCTGGCAGGGTTTTCAAACATACAGCCTTTGGCGGCAGGATAAGTCCTATGGCTTTATTACTACGCCAATGGAACTTCTCGGTATCGAGGTTTTGTGGCTCAAGAAGGGTGGACTTATGGTTATGCGTAATCGCCCTGGCTGTCAGCCAATCATTAATGATCCGGTGTATGTCAAGAAGACGGAAAAACTTCTCTGGCAGGTGTATGGGCTTTTCCTGCGTCTTGAAGAGAACGAAAACCTGTCCATGAAGTACGTGAACGATGGTTCCATGTTGGCGATGCGCGAAGTAACTGCGAAGCGTTTCGAAGAGGTCGCTTTAAAAGTTCTCCCCATTATTCCGCACAAAGAATCAGTCTCTTATCCCGTTGCCATGGCCAAAAAAGCCAAGGATCTAGGTGTTAAGGACGGTGAAACCTGGGTGGTTTCCTTTGGACCCAATATTGATTGCGTCACTCGCGATGAATTGCATCGCTTTGCGTACCAACTCACGATAGATCGCAAGGAGGACAAGGTAAATCTCCTCACCGCCTCATGCTCGGTGAATCCGCCTACGATCACATTGCGTGATCTCTATGAATCTTATCCCCCGCGCGTTCTTCGGGCCATCATCGAACTCGGCTACATGCCGGGCGAAATCGAGGTCCATAATAAGCGCGATTTTCGACTTCTGAGGTCGCTTACCCTTGAACTTCCGTTCAAGTTGCACCTCATCACCCCTCCGACCGGCAAAAATCCGGCAACGGAATAGAAAGGAAATCAGGTTATGTTCAGCCTGATGTTTGCAGCCGCAATGAATATGGCACCGGTTGTCGGTGCTGCTAACCCTACCTCCGTCACTGAAGGCGAGCCGAGAAGTTACGTGGGCACAATCAAAGCCTCTGAGAGAGTCAGCATCACCGCCCGCGTAACCGGCACCATCTGGAAGCAGAACTTCAAGGAAGGTGGACTCGTCAATGAAGGCGATACGCTTTTCGAGATTGAAGACACCATCTATAAAGCGAATCTCCGCACCGCCAAAGCAAAGCTGGCCGCCCTTGAGGCACAACTCGTCTTTGCGGAAAAGGAAGTTAAGCGTTACGAACAGTGCTTGGAAAAGAAGTCAGTTTCCGAATCTGATTACGACCGCGCCGTTCAGACGCGCGATGTTTTGAAGGCGGACAAGGAAGCCGCTGAAGCTGCAGTAATTTTGGCCGAAAACGACATTTTCTATACGAAAGTCGTCTGCCCTGTGGGCGGCATTATTGGCGAAACCAAGATTCGCCTTGGGAACAATGTCTCTCCTCAGTCGGGCGAGCTTGTCTCTGTTGTCAAGTACGACCCCATTCAGATTCAGTTCTCGCTTTCCGAGGCTGATTACTTCAAGGCGTTTCATGGCGGCACTTTGAAAGGGTCGGTCAAAATGGACCTCATTCGTGCTGATGGCGAGAAGATAACGAAGGACGTGAAAGTTGACTTTGTTGACAATTCCGTTGATCGTACGACCGGCACTATCATGGTGCAGCTTGAGTGTGCGAACCCCGATCGTGAACTCGTCCCCGGAGGCTACGTTAAGGTGCTCTTGACCGAGCTTTATAATCCGCCGGTTTTGGCTGTTCCCACCTCCGCCATGCTTTACGAAGGTGAGAACAAGAGCGTCTACAAGGTTGTCGATGGCATCGCCCAAAAGTGCCCTGTTCAAATCGGCAAGCAGATTGGCAATTTGCAGCTTATCTCCGAAGGTGTCAGCGCGGAAGATGTAGTTATCGTAACCGGCACTCACAAGGTTCAGCCCGACAAGCCTGTAACTGTCAAGTAAGGAGCCTAAACCATGTTTAGCGCTATCTTTATTAAGCGTCCGCGCCTCGCGATGGTAGTCTCCATCTGCTTGGTTTTGGCGGGTTTGGGCTGTCTTTTTAAGCTCCCGATTTCCGAGTATCCGCTCGTTTCGCCGCCCACCGTACTTGCGATGGCGACATATTACGGCGCGTCGGCGCAGGTGGTGGCGGATACAGTTGCCGCCCCGATTGAGAACCAGATTAACGGCGTTGAGGACTTAATATACTATAAGTCCACTTCGGCGAATGATGGTTCGTACGAACTTAACGTTACCTTCAAGCCGGGTGCGGACGAGGATATGACGCTCGTTAACGTCAATAACGCCATTAAACTCGCCGAGCATTCGCTTCCCTCGGAAGTAGTTAATAATGGACTCATTGTTGTTAAGCGCTCGCCCGATATTTTGGGCGTTATTGCATTGATGTCCGACCGCCATTCGCTCCTCGACCTCTCCAACTGGGCGGCAATTCATATTATTGACGCCCTCCAGCGTATTGATGGTGTTGGCCAGGCAGTCAACTTTGCGGAGATGAATTATTCGATCCGCTGCTGGCTTGATCCCGAAAAGATGCGCTCTTTGGGCATCAGTGCGGGCGAAGTGATGGCCGCCCTTAATAATCAGAACGTCCAGGCCGCGACCGGCTCCATCGGTACGGAATACGCGGGCGACATGATGCAGTTTAAGGTGGACGCGAAGGGCCGCCTCACCGATCCGAAGGAGTTTGAGAAGATTGTCATTCGCTCTTCCGCAGACGGACTTCGTCAGGTCACGATGGCGGATGTTGCGCGCGTGGAACTTGGCTCGGAAGAGTATCCCGGCGTTTCGCGCTTCCAGGGACAGGTTGCAGTCCCCGTCGCAATCTTCAAGCTCAACCACGGCAATGCGCTTGAAATCATGAACAATGTCAAAAAGACGATGGCCGAAATCGAGAAGCAGATGCCCGATGGTATGCATTGGGAAGTTGCGTACGATACGACCAAGTTCGTGAAGGCGTCGATGAAGGAAATTGTGGAAACACTCCTCATGACCTTCCTCCTCGTCGTTCTCATCACCTGGATTTTTCTCCAGTCTTGGCGTGCAACCTTGCTCCCGGCAATTACGATTCCGGTGTCGTTAATTGGTACCTTCCTCTTCATGGAATTGGTTGGTATGTCAATTAACACGCTTACCATGTTTGCCTTGATTCTCGTCATTGGCTCAGTGGTGGACGACGCCATTTGCGTTACCGAATCGTGTGTGCGCATGATAGAGGAAGAACACAAGTCTCCCTTCAGGGCGGCAATGGACACGATGAAGCAGATTTCGGGCGCCCTTATCGCGACCACGCTCGTCGTCTTGGCAGTGTACGCCCCGATTGCCTTTGCTGGCGGAATGGTGGGCACCATTTACCTGCAGTTCTCGGTGACGATGTGCGTGGCCCTCTGCCTCTCCACCTTGAACGCCTTGACGCTCACTCCTGCCTTGGCGGCAATTTTACTTAAGCCCAGCAAGAAGCCGCGTGGCCTTATGAAGGTTATTACTGCGCCTTTCCGCTGGTTCGATGGCCTCGTGCGCGCTACGCGTAATCTCTATAAGATGGTCTCGGGCTTCCTTATCCGTCAGATGTGGCTTACGCTCATTATCTTCGGCGGCATTTTGTACGCGGACTATGTACTCTTTTTCAAGGTCGATTCCGCGTTCCTGCCCGAAGAAGACAAGGGCACCGTCATTTGCGAAGTGAAGCTCCCCTTGGGCGCGTCATTAGCGCGTACGGAACGCGTTTTGGGCGAGGTTGCGGAACAGTTCTCCAAGATTGAAGGAGTCGACACCATTCTTCAGGTTCCGCACTACTCGCTTACTGCCGGTTCCGCGGAAAACGTGGGTATGGCGATTATTGATGCGAAATCCTGGGATGAGCGCAAGGGCAAGTCAGTCTTTGATATCCAAAAGGAAGTGATGATGATTGGCAGTCAATTCCCGGATGCGGAAATCCTCGCGTTGGTGCCGCCGCCCATCAATGGCCTGGGTAACTCGGGCGGCGTTTCGTTCTGCTTGCAGGCAATCGATGGTCAGTCCTATCAGGAACTCGATGCGGCCTGCCAAAAACTTACGATGCTCATCAACACTTCAGGTAAGTGCATGTATGGCTTCACCTCGTTTGACGCCCGCACTCCGATGCTCGAGTTTAAGCTCGATCGCGCTCGCGCGGAAGCGCTGGGTGTTCCGGTCGCTGATGTCTTTACGACGATGCAGGCGCAGTTGGGCGGCATTTATGTAAACGACTTCAATAAGTTTGGCAAGACTTATCAGGTGAAGATTCAGTCCGAAAAGGAATATCGCGCGAACATGGCGGCACTGGATAACATCTATGTTACTTCGACGAAGACGGGTGCGCAAATTCCGATTAGCGCAGTCGGCACTTTTGAGTGGACCTTGGGCTCGCGTCAGGCGGAGCGCTTTAATATGTTCACTTCGGCGGAGTTCACGGTTCAGGGTCTCCCCGGAATCAGTTCGTCCGAGATTATGAAGCTTTGCGAAGATCTCGTTGCGGAGAATCTGGGCAAGGGTTATGCGCTTGGCTGGAAGGATCTTTCCTATCAGGAAAAGCAGAACGAAGGCGTCATTGTGTGGCTCCTTGCGCTCTCGCTCCTGATGGCGTACTTGTTCCTCGTCGGTCAGTATGAATCCTGGACAGTCCCAATTTCCGTCATTCTTTCGGTGGCGACTGCAGTGGGCGGCGGACTACTCGGCCTTATTGGTACCAAGATTTCCATGAACATCTACTGTCAGCTCGGCCTTTTGATGCTTATTGGCCTTACCGCGAAGACTGCGATTTTGATGGTCGAATACGCCAAGCAAAAGCGCGAGGAGGGCGCAAGCGTCTATCGCGCGGCCTTGACTGGTCTCCACATGCGTTTCCGCTCGGTGATGATGACGGCCCTCTCGTTTGTCATTGGCGTTCTCCCCTTGTTGTATGCTACCGGCGCTGGCGCGAATGCGCGTAAAGCCGTAGGTGTTTCGACATTCTGGGGCATGATGGTTGCCACCTTCGTCGGTATGCTCCTCGTGCCGCCACTCTATGTCTGCTTCCAGCGCATCGGCGAATTCATCATGGGCCCGCCCAAGCAAATTCAGGAATGAAGGTTCTAGTAGTAGAAGAAAATCAGGCAAAGTCCACTGCGGTCAGGGAAGCCTTTGAGCGCAGTGGGCACACTTGTATTGTAGTGCCCAATGATGAATTGGCAAAAACTATTCAGGGTGTAAACCAGTTTGATCTGGTTTTACACTCCACTCCTCCTACTCATAATATCCTCCAATTTGCCGACCTCAAGATGGACCTCGATACGCACCTTGTCTCGCGCGGCGGCACCGAGATCAAACTTCAGCCCCTCGAGTACCAGTTCCTTGAGTACATGCTTCGTCACCCTGGCCGCGTCATCACCAAGACGCTTGCGACCGAGCGCATTTGGAATATGACGGTCGAGCCGCTCACCAACGTCGTGGAAAGCTGCGTGAGCCGCCTTCGTGCCAAGGTTGACTCGCTCTCGGATACTAAGCTCATCAAGACCATTAAGGGCTTTGGTTACAAGCTCGAGCGCTTTTCCAAGCATCATTAATCCCAAGCTACTTTCGTAAAAGTAGTAAATTCCCCCTTTACTTTTTTGGGGGAATATGATATAATATTATATTAATATCAAATTATGGAGACAAAAGTCTACTATGTTCAAGGCAGTAAGCAATAAGGTGGCCTTCCCGCAGATGGAGGAAGGGGTGCTTGAGTTTTGGAAAAACGACGGCACGTTCGAGAAGTCCCTCAAGAAAAATGAGGGCAAGGAGCGCTATAAATTTTACGATGGTCCTCCCTTTGCGACGGGACTGCCGCACTACGGCCATCTTCTTGCGGGCACCATTAAGGATATCGTCCCGCGCTACCAGACGATGCGCGGCAAGTATGTGGAGCGTCGCTTTGGTTGGGACACGCACGGCCTGCCCATTGAAGCTCTCGCGCAGGATGCGCTCGGCGTTGCTGGTGCACCCGAAATCAAGAAGCTTGGCGTCGACAAGTTCAACGAGCAGTGTCGCTCGATGGTCCTTAAGTACGTGAGCGAGTGGCGCAAGACCGTAACTCGTATGGGCCGCTGGGTGGATTTTGACCACGACTACAAGACCATGCAGCCCTCCTTCATGGAGACCATCTGGTGGGTCTTTAAGCAGCTCTGGGACCAGGGGCGCGTCTACAAGTCCCATCGCATCATGCCCTACAGCTGGAAGCTTTCGACTCCCTTATCCAATTTTGAGGCTGGCTCCAACTACAAGGATGTGCAGGACCCGACGGTGACGTGCCGCGTGAAGGTTACCAAAATGGCAGGGGCAGACTTTAGTCAGCCCGATAGTCAGATTTATCTCCTTATTTGGACCACCACCCCATGGACACTGCCGGAAAACCTCGCCATCTGCGCGGGCGCGAAGATTGACTACGTTGCGGTCAAGGACCTGACGGACGAGGCAAAGCCAGTTTACATAATGGCGAAGGCGCGCCTCGCCACCATCTTTAAGAAGCCCGAACAGTATGAAATTGTTTGGGAAGGGAAGGGCACTAAGCTTAAGGGCTGGGAATATGAGCCCTTGTTCCCGTATTACGCCGACAAGCGTGCTGAGGGTGCATTCCGCGTCCTTAACGACGACTATGTGACGACTGATGATGGCGTTGGCCTCGTCCACATCGCCCCGGCGTATGGTGAGGACGACTTCCGCGTCTGCAAGGAAAACGGCATGAATGCTTTTGCGGATCCTCTCGATGACGCCTGCGCCTTCGGGAAGGAAATTCCCGAATACCAGGGCCGTTTCTGCAAGGATTGCGATAAGGATATCATTAAGCGCCTTAAAGCGGAAGGTAAGCTTGTTCATCAGGCGACCATCACCCACAGCTATCCCTATTGTGATCGCACCGACACTCCGCTCATTTATCGCGCTATCGACGCGTGGTACGTGCGCGTGGAGGACCTCCACGAGCGGTTGGCCAAAAACAATGCGGGCGTACATTGGACGCCCGATTACGTGGGCGAGAAGCGTTTCGGTAACTGGCTCACCGAGGCGCGCGACTGGAATATTTCGCGTAACCGCTTCTGGGGTAGCTGCATTCCGGTGTGGATTAACGACGAAGACCCGGATGACATGATTTGCGTCGGCTCGGTCGCCGAGCTCGAAAAACTCTCCGGCGAGAAGGTGACCGACCTCCACAAGCACTTTGTGGACAAGATTGTCATCAAGAAGGATGGCAAGACCTATCATCGTACGCCCGAAGTCCTGGACTGCTGGTTTGAGTCTGGCTCCATGCCTTACGCCCAGGCGCACTACATGGGTGAAGGCGATATCTCCAAGATCTTCCCTGCCGACTTCATTGCCGAGGGGCTCGATCAGACGCGCGGCTGGTTCTATACGCTCATGGTCCTAGGCACCTGCCTCTTCGATAAGTCGCCTTATAAGAACGTGATCGTGAACGGCCTTGTCCTCGCCGAAGACGGCAAGAAGATGTCTAAGCGCCTCAAGAATTATCCCGACCCCAACTTGATGCTCAACACCTATGGCGCTGACGCGATTCGTCTTTATATGATTTATTCGCCTGTCGTCAAGGCCGAAAATCTCAAGTTCTCGGAAAATGGCGTCAAGCAGATTATGCGCGATTTGCTCATTCCCTGGTGGAATGCGTACAGCTTCTTCGTCACCTACGCGAATGTGGATGGCTTTAATGACGAGGAAGTTGTTTATCCCAAGAGCGAGAATGTCCTTGACAAGTGGATTGTTTCCTCCATGGAAACCCTCATTGCCGATGTCACCAAGGCGATGGATGCGTACGACCTGCAGAAGGCGGTTCGTCCGTTCGTGAAGTTCGTCGAGGATTTGACCAACTGGTACATTCGTCGCAGCCGTCGTCGTTTCTGGAAGTCCCAGAACGATGGGGATAAGCTTTGCGCGTATCGCACCCTCCGTTATGTGCTCGTCCAGCTCTCCAAGGTGGCGGCACCTTTCACGCCTTTCATCGCGGAAGAAATCTACCGCAATTTGAAGGGCAAGAGCGACCCCGAGTCGGTGCATCTCTGTGACTTCCCGGCGGCGAACGAGGCGGCACGTGATTTGCCGCTCGAAGCTGCTATGGCCCAGGTTCAGACCGTGGTCGAACTCGGCCGTCGTCTGCGTGCGGACAATGACCTCAAAGTTCGTCAGCCGCTGGCGGCACTTCGCGTGGTCATGAATTCGGAATCGGGCATTGGAGATGTCATCGCCGATCTTATTAAGGACGAGCTTAACATTAAGCGCGTCATCTATCTTACCGACGAGAAAGAGCTTTGCGACATTTCTTACAAGGCGAATTTTAAGACGCTCGGCAAGAAGTGTGGCCCCAAGATGAAAGCAGTTGCGGCGGCAATTGCGTCCGGCCTGGCAGGGGCTGACTTCAGTCAGCCCGTCGAAGGTATCACCCTCGACCCCGAGGACGTCATCATTCAGCGTAAGCCTAAGCCCGGCCTCGTTGTTGCCAACGAAGGCGCAATTGTGGTCGCGCTCGATACAGCCCTCACCCCTGAGCTCGTCGCGGAAGGTAACGCCCGCGAGTTCGTCTCGCACGTGCAGAATCTCCGCAAGGAGATGGGCCTCGAAGTTGCCGACCGGATTACAGTTCAGGTCGCAACCGACGCTGAGATGGTGGCGGCACTTAAGGCGCATCTTGATTATGTCAAGAATGAGGTTTTGGCTACGAGTTTTGCGGTTATTGAAGGCTCTGGAGAAGTGGAGCTTAATGGACACAAGATGCAGGTGGAGATTAAGAAGGCATGAGAAAGATTCCGTTTAGCAAAGAACAGTTGGAGCAAATTGCGAAGACTTATCCGACGCCGTTTCATATTTACGATGAAAAGGCAATTCGTGATAATGCCAAGCGTCTAAAAAAGGCGTTTTCCTGGAATAAGGGGTTCAAGGAATACTTCGCCGTCAAAGCCTGCCCTAATCCGCACTTGATGAAGATCTTAAAGGAGTACGAATTTGGCTCCGATTGCTCGTCGATGGCGGAACTTGTCCTCGCGGAGAAGGTGGGTAATGTGGGCGAGAACATCATGTTCACTTCCAACGACACTCCCGCAGAGGAATTTAAGAAGGCATGGGAATTGGGCGCGATCATCAACCTCGATGACATCACCCACTGGCCCTTTGTCCTCGAGTCGTGCGGCGTCACTTCCAAGGAACAGCTTGAAGGTCGTCTCTTCTGCTGTCGTTACAATCCCGGCCCTCTAAAAGGCGGCAATGCGATTATCGGCAAGCCCGAAGAAGCGAAGTACGGCTTTACCAAGGAGCAGCTTATTCGTTGCTATCAGGGTATGAAGGACGCGGGCGTCACTCGCTTTGGCCTCCATACGATGGTTGCCTCTAATGAACTTGACCCCGAGTACATTATCGACACGGCCAAGCTCCTCTTTAATCTCGTTAAGGAGATTTCCGAGGCTGTTGGCATCACCTTTGAGTTCATCAACATCGGCGGCGGCATTGGCATTCCCTATAAGCCCGAGCAGAAGGCAATGGACTTGGAATATGTGGGTGAGGGAATCGAGAAGGCCTACAAGGAAATCATCAAGGCCGCAGGACTGCCGCCCATCAAGCTCTTCATGGAGTGCGGACGCTGCATTACTGGCCCCTATGGCTACCTCGTGGCGCGCGTTCGTCACATCAAGAACACCTATCGCCTGTACGCGGGTCTCGATGCCTGCATGTCGAACTTGATGCGTCCAGCCATGTATGGCGCATATCACGAAATCGTCGTCCCAGGCAAGGAAGAATCGACTGACACCACCATTTACGATGTTACGGGCTCCCTTTGTGAAAACAACGACAAGTTTGCCGTACAGCGACTTCTCCCCGTTCTCGAACGTGGTGATCTCGTTGTCATTTGTGACGCCGGCGCGCATGGCTATGCAATGGGCTTCCAGTACAATGGTAAGCTGCGCTCGGCTGAGCTCCTCTTGAAGAGCGATGGCACCGTAACGCAGATTCGTCGCGCGGAAACGCTGGACGATTATTTCTCCACGTTGGACTTTAATGGCCTCTGAGTTACTAGCTCCGGCAGGTGACTTTGATACTGCCCTTGCGGCTTTTGCCGCCGGGGCAGATGCTGTTTATTGCGGACTCGACGCGTTTTCTGCACGCGCCTTTGCGACCAACTTTACGATCGAGATTTTGAAGGATCTTTTGCGTGTCGCCAGGGCGAAGGGCAAAAAGGTGTACATTACGATGAACACCGTCCTTGACGAGTCGCAGATGGATCAGGCGGAAGCGACCTTGGCGGAGCTTGCCCGCATTGAGCCGGATGGCATTATTATGCAGGACTTGGGGCTGGCGGCACTTTGTAAGGAAAAATTCCCCAACCTCGTCCTCCATGCTTCTACGCAGCTCGTGGCGCACAACCTGGAAGGGGTCTTGGCGCTCAAGGAGTTTGGCTTCAAGCGCGTGGTTTTGGCGCGCGAGCTTTCGATTGCGGAAATCGAGTCGATTAAAAAGCGCTGCGGGGTGGAGTTGGAAGTCTTTATTCACGGCGCCTTGTGCTATTCAGTTTCCGGCCTGTGCCTATTTAGCGCCATGGAAAAAGGCCGCAGTGGCAATCGTGGCAAGTGTGCGTACTGTTGCCGTCAGCAGTATACGACGGATGACGGCGGCAAAACGCTGGCGTTCTCGATGAAGGACCTGCGCGCGGGCGAACTCGTTCGCAAACTTGTGGAAGTGGGTGTCGATTCGCTCAAGATCGAAGGCCGCATGAAGAGTCCACTTTATGTCTCCTCAGTGGTCAAGTACTACCGCCAACTTCTGGCTGGCTCCCTGGCAGGGGATGACTTCAGTCATCCCGCAACTTTGCCTGTCACTGTCAGTGACCTCGAAACCGTCTTCTCACGCAAAACTACTCCCCTCTACCTGGGCGGCAAACCAGCTGAGCGCGTTATTGACCCTACAAATCTCGGTCATCAAGGTACCGAAATTGGCAAGGTCAAGAAGGTTACCAAGGACCGCGAAGGTCGTCGTTGGCTTCGTTTCCACACTTTGCGCGCCCTTGAGAAGCATGATGGCATTCAGTTCGCGGGTGTTGAACGTCGCGGATTTGGCATTAGCGAAATGCGCTATGCAATTTCTCGCGCCCCCGTTTTCGAAGTTGCCGCCGGGAGCGATGTGGAGCTTCTCCTCCCCGACGAACTCGAAGTGACGCCCGGCGAGAAAATCTTTTGCTCAATGTCGAACGCGGTGAAGCGAATGTTCCCCATTCCCTCTTTCCGTCGCTCGGATTATCCTGGCATCATTCCCCTCGACGTGGAAGTTACCCTCTCCCCAGACGGTGTTGCCGCCGTCTCTCAAGGGACGCGGACATTCTTGCCCGCGCACCTCGACCCGGCCAAGAATCCTGCTAAGACTGAAGAGGCAATTCGCAAGGCTTTCTCCAAACTTGGCGACACCGATTACTACTTACGTAATTTGAAGGTGAATGATCCGGATAAGTTGTTTGTGCCGTCAAGCATCTTGAATGACTTGAGAAGGGATGTACTATGCACATTGTAAAGATTCGTCCCGACCAAGTTCTGCCTCAGGGTGAGTGGGACGAAGTAGTGGTCCTTGTGGACCCAGCTCTCCACCTCTCCACCTCTACCTGGCCATCAACCCGCTACGCGCTCCCGGTCTACACACCCGAGCCTGAATTCAACAAGCTCCGCGTGCTTGTTAAGCGTCTCATTCGCGAAGGTGCGACCAAGTTCGAATGTTCCGATCTTGCAACGCTCAGGCTTCTCAAATCGCTTGGCGTTACCGACATTACTGCCGACTGGACGCTGTACGCGTTTAATAGCTATGCCTTGAAAGCGCTTAGCGACCTCGGCGTCAAGCGTTTTGTGGCCAGTCCCGAGAATAACGAAGAAAATCTTCAGTACTTGCGCGAGAGTGGCTACGATATCGAGTTTCTCGCCCAACAGTCGACACCGCTCTTTATTAGCGTGACCGAACCTGAGCCTCAAACTGACCTCGCCGTCTTCAAGCGTGGACATGTCTGGGTGACCACCAAGCGTGCGCCTCGGACTTGGCCGGGCGGCACTCGTATCGACCTTTCCTGGGATCCGCCCACCGAATGAAAAAAGCGTTATATATTTTGTGGATAGTTCCCGCGCTTTTACTCTGGGCTAGCTTCCCGCCCAGGGGTGAGATGGTGAATATCTTGTTCGCGCTAGCGCCGCTACTTTGGGTGAGCAGGCGCGGGGGAGTGGGAGGACTAAAGTCCGCCCCGGCTATAATTTGGGGAGTTAATGGACTGGTTTTTTACTTGGCGACCTTGAGTTGGATGCCAGCCATTGTGAAAAATGGCGGTCCCTGGCCGCTCGTTGCGCTGGGCCTCATTGCGCTTTCTGCGTATTGCGCCCTCTATTTTGCCGCCTTTGGATCCTTGATTCAAAGGATGCACGCGTGGGCGCGAGAAGGGAAGTATTGGCGTCGACTCCTTGTGATTGTCGTTTTCGAGCCGATTCTTTGGGCGGGACTTGAACTTGTGCGTTCGCGCTTTGGTGGCGGCTTTGCCTGGAATCAGCTCGGCGTTGTCGCGGTGAATGCGGGCTTTGGCGCCCCGGCATCACTTGGCGGCGTATATTTACTGTCGATGGTTATTGTTTTAATCAATGGCACCATCGCCGGCGTGGCGGAACGCGTGTTTCGCAAGGGCGGCACTTCGCTCGAGACGTTAGTGCCCTTGGCACTAGTATTTTTGATTTATTGGCCATGTAGAGGTGGAGAGGTGGAGAAGAATGTATTAGGGGTGGCCTTAATCCAGCGCAACTTCCCATGCGTCTTTAATCCGCGCAGGGCCCAGGACCCGGTCACCACCTATTCTAACCTTGTCCAGAATGTTGCTCTTTTGAAGCCCGATTTGGTGGTGCTTCCCGAATCTGCCATGGCAGAATTCGGACGCCTTGACGGTCACAACGCGAAGTGGTTTGCGGCGAAACTCCGCGAGTGGACCGGTGCCTCCATGGTCATTGCGGGCGGCACTCGGTTTGGTTCTCTGGCAGGGGATGACTTTAGTCATCCCGAATACAACTCCGCCGCCCTCTACACCGAAGAGGGATGTGAGATTTATGACAAGGTGCACCTTGTTCCCTTTGGCGAATTTATCCCCGGCGACAAGTTAATCCCCGCCCTGCAAAAACTCGCCCCCGTCGGCAGTTGTACTCCCGGGGAAGTTAAACTCCTTGGCGACTTTGGCGTAGCCATCTGCTATGAGGATACTGACTCCGCGCAGATTAGAAAGCTTGCCAAGTTGGGAGCCAAGGCGCTCGTCTTTATTACGAACGACAGCTGGTTCTCGCACTCGGATGAAGCCGTGCAGCACGCTTGGCAGTCGGTCGCGAGAGCAATCGAGACCGGACTTCCAATTATCCGCGTGGGCAATTCGGGAGTGACGGGAACAGTTCTCCCCGATGGAACCACGAGTTGGCTCACAGATGCCAATGGATGCCCGCTTACAGACGCCCAGGGAACGATGTTTGACCGCATTTCATTAGGCGGCGGCACTTTGACGCCCTACACCTTGCTCGGCGACATCCCACTTTTTCTTTTATTTATCGCTTGCCTTTTATCGCAAATTATGATAGAATATAAAGTTAGAAGAGAAAATTCCCAGTTTAAGGAGTTAACTAATGGAGAAGACTGAACTTTGTCCTTGCAAGTCCGGCAAGACTTTTGGCGAGTGCTGCGCACCCGTTATCGCTCACGAGCGCAAGGCGGCAACGCCTGAAGAATTGATGCGTGCGCGCTATTCGTCATATGTGACGGGCGACATTGAGTTTTTGAAGACGTCCGCAACCCGCCATGTCCAGGAGGAGTTCGATGAGGCGGCCTCGCGTGCGTGGAGTCGGGCGGCAGAATGGCACGGTCTTGAGATTATCAAGGCCGAGGGTGACGAGGTTGAATTCCGCGCGCTCTATTCCGCGAATGGTGAATTTTGCAACCACCACGAGCTTTCTAAGTTCACGAAGGAAGATGGCGAGTGGAAATTTGCCGATGGTGAGCTTGTCGGTGAAAAGCCGATGGTGCGCGAAGAGCCCAAGGTTGGACGCAATGATCCTTGTCCTTGCGGCAGTGGCAAGAAGTACAAAAAGTGCTGTGGTAAGGACAAGTGAGTAAAGACGTTAATTACGACCGCCAGTATGCCCGAGAGCACGTGAATATTCTCGTGATGCCCTCGCATAATCTGGAGACATTCGGCGATACGCTTTTTAACTATCACCTCGTGAGCGAGCTTCCCGATTTCCCGGGCAAGATTCGCATTCGCGCTGGACGACTCCTGGCGCGCAAGCCTGCAGTGCTTACGCCTTCGCTCTCCGCCGAAATCGATTTTGGTGAACTTGGTCCCGAAGCGCAGGAATATATCGAGTCCTTGCGTGAGTTCGAGGAATGTTTTCGCGTTTTGGCGTATGGTTATCAGTTCAAGACCGATAATTTTAGCGAGCAGGTCGTAACGGATAAGCTCGAGAACGTAATCGAGCGCGTAAAGACTACTGTCCTCGCGAAGCAAGATCCGTTTGCCGCCGTCATTGTTGGCGAAGACGATCCATGGGATATCGCGATTGTCGAACTCTGGCGCAAGGAAGTGGAGCGTTCGGCCTTGAGGAATGTAATTGAGCTTAGTCAAAAAGGTGAACTATGGAAAAAGTAACCAAGGTTATTGCGATTGCGAATCAGAAGGGCGGCGTGGGCAAGACGACGACGGTTGTCAATCTCGCGGCGGCACTTTCGGCGCGTCATCGTCAGGTGCTCGTTGTTGATTTGGATCCGCAGGCACACGCGACATTGGGGCTGGGGCTAGAGAAGCAGCCAGGCGTCAGTTTGTATCCTGTCCTCACGGGCGAAAAGGAAATTGCCGATGTCATTTGTGCGACCCGGTGGAATGGCCTTAATGTGATTCCCTCCGAAGTCGATTTGGCGGGTGCAGAGTTGGAGCTTTCCCTGCGTGAAGATCGTCTTACGATGATTGCGACCGCGCTAAATCCGGTCAAGGAATCGGGCGCATTCGATTATATTATTCTCGACTGCCCGCCGTCCTTAGGC
>R14__coassemble_363_pt1 | contig 34418 bp, 29 predicted proteins | sample R14__metabat2_high_PE_004 | metagenome-assembled genome bin R14 | reverse complement strand
TTAGCATAACGCCCAGCAGAAGCTCCTGCTGGGCATTATCGAGTTCGTAAGTATAGATATTCGCCATCGATTAGACGATGCCGAAACGGAACTCCGTAGTCGACGAGTACTTCTCGCCCGCCTTCACAATCGTGGTCGGCCACTGAGGCTTGTTGGGCGAATCGGGCGCATGCTGAGTTTCGAGCGCAATGCCGCAACGGAAAGAAAGATGTTCCCCACCCTTAGCCGTCTGATCGTAGCTTGCCCAGTTCGCAGTGTAGACCTGGAGGCAGGGCTCGGTGGTAAACACATCCACCTTGCGACCATTCAACGGGCAATAGCAATAACCCGCGCGAATAAGTCCGCCCTCGCCGCCGTTCATAATGCCCTTATCAAGCACCCAGTTGTGATCGTAGCCCTTGCCGATTTCAAGCTGCTCATTCGCCTCATTGATCTTTTCACCAATGCGCATACCGCCGCGGAAATCGAATGGGGTACCATCCACCTTAGCAATCTCGCCGGTCGGGATCTGTCCCTTGTCCGTCGGGGTGACATGCGAAGCATTAATCTGCAGGTAATGATCCTCAATCGTACCGCCCGCTTCACCCTTGAAGTTGAAGTAGACGTGCTGCGTCATGTTGATGGGCGTATCCTTATCGGGAGTTGCCTCGTAGTCAACGCGCCAGACATTGTCCTTGGTGACCGTGTAAGTTACCTTCACCTCGACCTTGCCCGGAAAGCCTTCATCACCATCGGGCGAAGTGTGCGTAAAGACGACACCCACGTCATCGCCCTTCACGAAGGGCTCCGCGCCCCACACGTAGGCATTCCAGCCACGATCACCGCCGTGAAGATTGCAGCCAATGCCGCCCGGCGCATTATTGAGCGCGGGAAGCTTGTAGTCAACACCATTCAAAGTGAACTTGCCGGCACCGATGCGATTACCGTAGCGGCCAATGATGCAACCCCAGTAGGGATCGCCATTATCCCAGCCCGCGGGCGAATCGAAACCGACAACCACATCCTTCATGTTGCCTTCGCGATCGGCAGTAAAGAGCTTGACCACTTTGCCGCCGTAGTCACTCACTTCGAGGACCATGCCGCCCGCACCATTCAAAGTGAACTTGCGGGCCTTTTCACCGTACTTGGTAGTGCCAAAATCGGCAACCGTAAAGCTGGGAGTAGCCATATTACTTAGCCTCCTCTGCTGCCGCCGGAGCTTCTTCCGGCTCATCAGCCGGAGGAAGATACTGCTTAAAATCTTCCGCGGGAGCTTCAATCTTAGTATGCTTCATCGTATCCATGATGAAGTCCTGCACTGCCTTGCGCTCGGCCTGCTTCTGCAAATACCCCTTAATTTCGTCGATGGAAGGAGTCTTTTCATCCGCTTCCGCTGCCTTGATGAGAATGTGCGAAGCACGCACAGTTTCAGGCGTTGCAGGCTTGTCATCAGTCGCTTCCACGGCCGGGTTCTTCTCGGTCACCATGATGAGATGATACCCAAACTGAGTCTTCACAGGGGCGGAAACCGTATTCAAAGGAAGCGTAAATGCTGCCTCGTCGAATTCCTTGACCATCTGACCGCGCTGGAATGTACCCAAATCTCCGCCCTTCTGCGAAGACGGGCAAGCGCTATTTGCCGCCGCGAGTTCTGCGAACTTAGCCGCAAGCTGATCTGCGGGGGTTGCGTCAAGTTGAGCCTTGAGTTCATTAATCTTCTTCTCCGCCTCTTCAGGGGTGGCGGCATTTTTGGCCTTATCGGCCTCAATGCGAGCAAGAATCTGTTCGGCTTCCGCGGTCACGTCGACCGGATTCTTGGCGGTTGCATCCTTGAGCATCTTGTCGATGAGAATACCATGCTCGAATTCAGCCTGAGCACGATCCTTGCCAAGCGGGAACTTCTCCATGAATTCCGCGAGCGACTTGGGAGCATCAGGACGATTCGCATTTGCCGCCATGAACTCGTCTTCACGCGCCTTGCGATCTTCGTCGGTCACCACATAGCCTTCGACAGTTGCGCGAGCAACGAGCGCATTCTCCACGAGAAACGCCTGCACGAGCTGATTCTGAATCATCTGCTTGGCATACTCCTGCTGATCAGCAGGAATCTTGTCGCCCTGAGCCGCAATCAACTTCGCGACATCGTCATTCACCTGAGCACGGGTGAGCGTCTTGTCGCCGACCGAAAGGACCACTTCATCCTTCGCCGGCTCGGCGTCCTTGCTACAGCCCACAGTCATCATTGCACCCAGTGCCAAGCACGAGGCAGCGAATACACACTTCTTCATTTTTTCTCCTTTTCGTTTGCAATCAATTTAAGAACTGTCCTCCGCGAATTGAGAGGAAATTCCAAGTGATAATTATAGTATACACCAAGAAGGCGTGCCGCGTCAAGTAAAATCGTCAAATTTTTCTCGGCGAGCGGATGGGTAAGACATTGAGCAACCCTCGGTGAAACGGGCATTTGACGCGTGGAATGTCCCCTGAAAGAGCCCTCCTCCAAGTAGAACGGACTCCATGGCTCAACGCATCCTGTGAAGTCTGGAGAGAGGCCTGCGAGGCTCAAGACCGAAAGTTCGATTTCAAGCATTTCGGCAAGCAAATTTGGCGCAGGGAAACGCTCCAAAGTCCGCTCCAAAAACGTAAACCAACCTTCCGCTTCCGGTCCCAAAGGACAGAATTTTTCTACAAGATGTCTTAGATACTCCGCCAAAACTAGTGAACGGAAATCACTCCGCAGGGCATCATGCCGCTCCAGGCAAGTTACATCCTTGAGGATTGTCATTTCCGAAGACGGACGCGCGTAGTAAATCATCTCACAAAGATAGTTAAGATCGTATTGCCCCAAGAACGCACTTTTCGCACGCACCGCACCTTTCACCAAGGTGGTCACCACGCCGATTGGTGTTGCCCAAGTAACCACATGACTTGTGCGCGACCAAGGAATAATCCTAAGAACGATAGCTTTCGTCTTAACGAGCTCGGAAGCCATCTCCCGTCACCTCGTACACATGACCGCGAACAATCGTTCGCCGCAACCCTTTCCTGCCTTTCAAATTCGGAAATTCACACCAAATATATTCGCTCGTCCATCCTGCCGGAGTGTGCTCGTCACTTGTCTCAATAACTACTTCCACCTCGCGCCCGACAAACTTCTTTTTAAACAGCCGCCCGTTCTCGTCCGAAAGTGCCGCAATTCGATGCGCCCGATGACGGCGCACTTCCTTGGGAACTTGCAATAGCCTCGCCGCCGCCACAGTTCCCGGACGCTCAGAATATGGAAACACATGCGCCCGAGTAATATTAAACCGACTGAAAAGTGACTGAGTGAGACGATAATCCATCTCTTCCTCGGTAGGAAAGCCGGCAATCAAATCACAGCCGATAGAAAGTAGTGGCATTTCCTTTTGCGCATAACCTAAAAGTTCTGCCAGCTCTTTGGTCTTGTACGGACGGCGCATATCCATTAACACCTTGTCCGATCCCGACTGAATCGACAAGTGCAGGAACTTACAAAGGTTCGGTGTTGCCTTCATGAGGTCAACGAGTTTATACGCAATCACTCCAGGCTCTATTGATCCCAAGCGCACGCGCACCTCTGGGTTGATTGCACAAAGTGCCGACACCAAGTCGGTCAATTGGGCATTCGCTTCCGAATCATGATACTGCACCAAATTGCAACCCGTGACCACTATCTCATGATATCCTGCCGCCACAAATGCCTGCGCTTTTTTGACTACCTCATCAAAGGGCACACTTACAGACTTACCTCGAAACTTCGGGACCGTACAGAAGGTACAACTGGAGTTACACCCGTCCTGCACTTTAAGGTATGCACGCGCAGTGCGCATAGGCACTACTATGCCCTCGCTCTTAATCACGAACGGCTTGGAATCTTTCAGGCAGCCAGTTTTCCAAATACGCTTATTGGGATAATGCTTCTTGAGGTGCTCGATAAAGTGTTCACACTCATGCTGAGCTTTGCCGGTCACCGAGCACCCGCGAATAATAATCACATCTGCCTTGGAGTGCTCCTTGACAACCGTGTTGCCGGCAGCAATCGCTTTCGCTTCGTCTTCCAGTGCCTCGGCACGATTCAGCCGACAGCCGAATGTCTCAAAGCAAACGTTCACCGACGAATCTGCTCGGACAAGACCTCAAACGATTTAAAGTCCTGACCCTGCACTTTGCCCGACCACATCTTCTGTGCCATCACTGGCATTGCATGCGAAATGCGCGAGCGAATATCCTCTATTGACGCCTTATCCAGCATGTCATTCCAAAGCGCATACTGCCCGCCAAGAATCTGCTTACAATCTTCAGGAAATACCTTGTCGCCAATAACATTCGGCTCCCAATTATTATAGAGGAAAGGCAAGTTCAAATAGTCATAATAATACCCCGCCTTAGGCACAATATACACCCACCCGTCGGGAATCGAAACTACTGAATACCCCGCATTAATTGCTTCCTCCGGATTGTAAAAGTAGTTACTCCACAAGTACATAACAATATCTGGCCCAGCAATAACTGGCGTCTCGCCTTTTGCGTGCGACAGCGATCCCCAAGCTGCAGGGGTGTAGCCATACTTCTTGACCATTTTTAGCATAATATCAGTGAACTTACGGAAATTCTCCGCCTCGGCCTTATTATATTCGTCGGTGCCCACATGACAGTAAGGCCCAATAAAGACCGGATCCTCTCCAGTTAGATACTCGGCAAAAAGCGGCTCGAGCCAGTCTGCAACTGCTTGAGGATCCGACAAATCGAAATGATCCTCACCATATTTCTTGCTCGCGAACTCTGGCTTAATGCGAGTAAATGCCAGCGAGTGGGCGGGAACGTCAATTTCGGGAACAACCGTTACGCCCTTCATCTTCGCGTACTTCATAAACTCACGAAACTCCGCTTTCGTGTATGATCCATCCTTAGCCGTGAGTTCAGGATACGTTGTCGACTCCAGACGGAATGCAGCATATTTCGTGGACCAGTCCGCCTTAGGGTCTTTACATATCTCATTGTCGTTCAAGTGAACATGCAAGGTATTAAGCTTATAGTAGCTCATCTCCTCCACCAACTCGTACAAATACGACATCGGCACAAACCTGCGGCCCACATCAATTAACAAGCCACGAAGTTTATACTTAGGAGCGTCCTTAATGGTAAGCTTAAGCTCATTTACCTTAGGGTCTTTTGCCAACTGCTCAATAGTAGAGTTAGCCCAGATATATCCCTGTGGCGTATTGGCATCAATTGAATAGCGCCCGTTTTCAATTGTGATCTCATAGCCCTCGGGGCCAAGCTCCTGAACGTCGCGAGGCTGAGGAATAACGGGTAACAATGCGAGGATTAACGTGAACGAATGCATGGTGCAGGCTCCTGGTTGTAGACAGTAGAATATGGCGGCACCGAATCTTTAAGCCACACGTTGCCGCCGATAACTGAATCGTGGCCGATTGTAGTATCTCCACCCAAAATTGTCGCGCCCGCGTAGATGACTACATTATCTTCCACATTCGGATGGCGCTTAATGCCCTTTACAAGCGCTCCAGTCTCGGGATCTTTATCAAAGGAAAGCGCGCCCAAAGTGACGCCCTGATAAAGTTTCACATTTTTACCAATAATGCACGTCTCACCAATCACCACGCCCGTGCCATGATCGATGAAGAATCGTTCTCCAATCGTAGCACCGGGATGAATATCAATGCCGGTTTTCGAGTGCGCAAGCTCACTCATAATGCGCGGAATAATCGGCACTTTGAGTTTATAAAGTTCGTGCGCGAGGCGATGAATCGTAACCGCATAAAGACCGGGATAGCTCATCACCACTTCCATGCGACTAGTTGCCGCGGGATCCCCTTCGTATGCCGCCGTAACATCCGTCTCCACCAGACGACGCACCTCAGGGAGCGCATTCAGAAAGGCTGTTGCTATCTGCTCAGGATTTCGATCTTTCGGCAGTAAAAGCGCCAGCTCCTTTTCTAGCGCCACCGCCAAGTCCAGAGGATTAGGCGCATGGGTGAGTTCGTCGTACACGCACGGATGCAGTATCGCCATCGCGCGCTTCGTAATAAGCATTACTCGCTGAGATAAAGTCATTTCGCTTTGTACTTAATTCTTGCAATCACTCGGGCGGCACCAAGATTCCTTAGTCCTACCGCCACTAAAAGTCTACCTAAAAGCCCGCGGCCCTCACAACGCTTCTCGACAATCTCAATGCCCTCGGCATCGCAAAGACGCTTAAAATCCTTCAGAGTCACGCAGTGAATATTCGGCGTATCGTACCACTCAAACGGGAGCGCCTTCGAGACCGGAAGCCGTCCACGAAGCATCAGGCTCAAACGGATGTGATACTCCGCGAAATTCGGGAATGTGACAATCGCGTCATCGGCAATGCGCAAGGATTCCCGCAAAAGTCCGCGCGGATTCTTAACGACCTGCAGCGTTTCCGACAAAATTGCCGTATCATAATAATGATCGGGAATAAAGTCAAGACCCTCGTCAGCATCCGCCCAAAAGATGGGGTGATTATCTGCCGAAGCTTCCTTGTACTTGTCGATGTCAATTTCGACTCCGTCACCCGTCGCATTTTTCTCTTCACGAAGAACATTGAGAAGCGAACCATCACCACACCCGAGGTCGATGATGTGCGCATTCTTTTTAACGAGTCCCGTCACTTTACGATAAAGCCGCTTTTGCCACTTCATCACCTTGGGAGCACGAGGGCAAAGGAAGCCCGAGACAACGCCCGAAAGATCATCAATGTCCGTCAAAAACGAATCGTGTCCCGTGCCACTTTCCAAATGACAATAACCAACCTGCTTCTTATTCTTCAAGAGCGCATTGACAATCTCTTTCGATTCCCACTCAGTAAAGAGGACATCATTCGAATATGAAACGACCAGACACTTCGCCTTTACGCGAGCAAATGCCGCCTCATAACTACCCCACTCCTGCGCCAAGTCATACTGATCCAAAGCGCGAGTAATATGCAAGTAGCTATTAGCATCAAAGCGATTGATAAACTTGACACCTTGGTGATCCAAGTAGCTTTCAATCTGGAAGCATCCGCGCACAGGCTGCAAGCGCCGTCCAAACTTCTCCTGCAAAAGATCACGCGACAAATAAGTAATGTGCGCAAGCTGCCGTGCCTCCATTAGTCCACGCTTGGGACCCTTGCCATCAGAGGTAAGATAATAATCACCGCCGCGCCAATCGGGATCGTGCTTAATGGATGCGCGACCGACAAGGTCGAATGCCAGCGCCTGTGTATTAAGTGCCGCAGAAGTAGCAATCAAGATTGCCTTATCCGTATCATCCGGATGACGAGTAATCCACTCAATTACCTGCATACCACCATAACTGCCGCCCACCAAAGCCGCACACTTCTTTACACCAAGCTGTTGTAGGAACATGCGATATACATTTACCGCGTCTTCATGCGTATACTTGGGGAAAGCCGAGCCATAGGGCTTACCAGTATCGGGATTAATTGACATCGGGCCTGTCGTACCCTGACAACCGCCTAGGACATTTGCGCAGACGATATGGAACTTGTTTGTGTCGAACGCCTTGCCGGGTCCAACCATATTTTCCCACCATCCCGATGGCTTGTCTTCGCCGGGACGAATACCCGCCACATGCGCATCGCCAGTCAAAGCATGGCAAAAGAAAATAACATTATCATCAGTCATTGGTGCGCCACACTCTTCATAGCGCACGCTAATCGCCTTCAAAATGCCGCCCCAGCACTTAAATCCGCCCTCTGGCAGATTTAATTGCATATCCCGCGGCTCAACAACTCCAATACTATCTTCCATTTTAGTAACCACAATTCATAATCGTCTTCTCAAATCCGAACACGCTCGCTATCAAAGCCGCGCGGATCCACATGCCATTACGCATCTGCCGCCAGTACATCGCCCGCGGATCATGATCGCAGCAAGTTGCGATTTCGTCACGACGCGGCAGGGGATGCATGATAATCGCGTCCTTGCCGAGAAGCGCCAACTCTTCCGCGCCGAATTTGTAATGGCTCGTATCAATCTTCGCCGACTCGCCCTTCGCCTTGTCCCATTCATCCTGAATGCGCGTCATATAAACCGCATCCGAAATCTTGGTTGCCGCCTTAAGATCGTCACCAATCTGATACTTAACGCCCTTCTCCTCTAGAATCTTAATAACATCCGCCGGCACCTGAAGTTCCTTGGGGGCGACGAAAATCTGCTTCACGTCTTTGAAATTCGTAAGGAGATAACTCAAAGAGCGAACCGTACGACCTCTAAGCAGATCACCGCAGAAAGTAACCGTGCGACCATCCACCCCGCCCTTATTCTCAAAGGAGCGAATGAGCGTGTAGATATCCAGAAGCGCCTGAGTGGGGTGCTGATCCTTACCCGAACCTGCGTTTAGAATCGGAATTGGACGCTCGGAGTTGGAAAGTTCCCACGCCATCTTCTCCGCCAAGCCCTGCTCGGGCGAGCGCATGATAATCATGTCGAAGTAGGACGAGAACGTACGAATTGAATCCTCATGACTCTCGCCCTTGAATTCGGACGAGGTTGCCGCATCGCGCACGCTGCCGGTCGTGATACCCAAAATCTGACAGGCCGCCAAATGCGAAAGAAATGTACGCGAAGACGGCTGAGAAAAGTAGAGCATCGCCCGCTTGTGCGCCAGGACGTTCTTCAAATAGAGTGCGCCCTCTTTCGACTTGTTGATGAAACGAATGCGGTTCGCAAGCGCGCAAAGTCTTTCCAGAATATTGCGGTCAAACTGCTGCGCAAAAAGTGTATGATATGGCATTCCATCTCCCTCGTATCGCGCGAGGTAAGGTGCCTTTTCATTAAGCGAAAGCTGGGAAAAGTCTTCCCAGCTAATATCGGTAATCTTATGCATCCTGGTTTTTCCTTAAAACAATTGCCGTTCGTGCTGGCAAATAAAGCTTAATCTGTTGGATGAGCTCCTTGCCGTTGTTTACGAGTTCGGGTAAATACTCACCGCCGGACTGAATTCGACCTTGCCCACCAAAGCGGACTTCATCGGTATCAAATGCATGTTTCCAGCTGGTCGCGGGCGGCACAATGATGCCGTAGTCCGTGTAACTCTGCGTCGGATGGAAATTGTAGACAAACATCAAGTCTCCGCGCACATACGCCAAGACCTTGTCCGGATCATTAGCCGTCAACTTCACAGGGGCGCGGGCACTCTTGTCCGCGCTAAGCGAAGCGCAGGAATTAATCATTACTTCATCGAAGTCAGCCAAGCCCTTGAAGCGCAAGCCTTCGTCATCCCTAAGACTCCACTGCCGCCGCGCATGATGATAACTATTACCATTTCCTTCCCGCGGGAAGTCGATCCACTCGGGGTGACCGAACTCATTACCCATGAAGTTAAGGTACGCTCCCCCATTTAGCGACGCGGTCGCGAGTCTCGCCATCTTATGAAGGGCAATTGCGCGGTCAACCTCAAGTCCATTCTGACCCTGCGCCATGCCATAATAGATGGCGGCATCAGCCAAGGTAAAGAAGAACGTTTTGCCGCCCACCAGCGCCTGATCGTGCGACTCAACGTAGGACACCACTTTTTCTTCCGCGCGCTTATTCGTAAGCTCGTAGTAAATAGTACCCATCGACCAGTTGTCGTCACTAATCTTCTCCGCCAGCTTGAACCAAAAGTCGGGCTCACCCATCGCCATACGGAAATCAAATCCAATACCGCAATCATTTGCTGGGGCAGCACAACCAGGCATACCGCTCACGTCCTCGGCAATTGTAATCGCCTCGGGATGCGACTCGTGAATGACGCGATTCGCCATCTGGAGATACGCCCACGCGTCATCATCCATCGAGCCATCAAAGTACATGCCGTAATTCGAGAACCCAGTGCCCAGACCATGGTCCCAATAAAGCATGGACGTGACGCCATCAAAGCGATAGCCATCAAAGTGATACTCGTCCAGCCAGAACTTGCAGTTCGACAACAGGAAGTGGAGAACCTCGGTCTTGCCATAATCAAAGCAACGAGAGTCCCACGCCTGATGCCAACCCTTGGCCCCTCCGTGAAAGTACGCATAGTCCGTGCCATCGAACATCCCGAGACCATCGCGTTCGTTCTTTACTGCGTGTGAATGAACGAGGTCCATGATGACGCGAAGGCCCATCCCGTGCGCGGTATCAATTAAGGACTTAAGTTCATCCGGCGTGCCAAAGCGCGAACTGGCGGCAAAGAAGCTGGAAACATGATAACCAAAGGAGCCGTAATACGGATGCTCCATAATGGCCATCAATTGAACGGTGTTGTAACCCGCCTTTTTAATGCGCGGCAAAATATTATCCCGAAACTCGGTATAGGAAGCGACCTTTTCTTCTTCGCTCGCCATGCCCACATGTGCTTCGTAGATAAAAGTTGTAGCCGGCTTCTTGGGTGCTTTATTCTTCCATTCGTATACCTTCTTCGGCGCCCAGACTTTCGCACAAAAGAGATTGGTGTTCGGGTCCTGGACTACATACCTCGCGTACGCGGGAATTCGCTCTCCTCCGCCGCCCGGCCACTCCATCTCCAGGCGATAGTTCTCCCCATCTTTGGGAACGCGCGTACTCTTGCCCGCGCGCCATTCCCAAACGCCATTACCAATCGGCTTGCACTCATACTTCTTCTGCTTCTTCCAACCCGAGAAGTCACCAACAAGCCACATCTTGGTGGCATTCGGTGCCCACTCACGGAAGACATCGCCGTGAAGGCCAAAATATTCATGTGCACTTGCCCAATCGGCCAAACTCGTTTTGCCGCCCGTAAGCGAATTTGCTCGGTCGAACGCATGCTGCGCACGACCGCGAATCGCGCCCTCAAACGGCTTTAAATACTGGTCATCAAGCAAGTGCCCCATAATTACGCCTCCACCAAAGGACGATCAAGCATCTTCTCGTAGATCTTGATATATTCCTTCGCGCACTCCTCGTGATTAAAGCGCGCAAGCGATTCGGTCATGATGCGCTTAATTTCGCGCTCACGCACATCCGGGCCCTGCATATAGAATGCCATCGCCTGATCCATTGCCCAGAATAGGCCATTGGAGTCGTAGTTGTCGAAGACAAAACCGTTACCCGTGTGTGCATTCGTATCGAGCGGAATGACGGTATCGTGCAAGCCGCCGGTATTGTGCGCGACGGTCAGGGAGCCGTAGATCGGTGCCTGCATCTGCGGAAGACCGCACGGCTCAAACAGCGACGGCATGAACGTGAAGTCACTACCTGCAAAGCCGAGCTGCGAAAGACGACCATCAAAGTTATGAACGCCAAGACGCCCTTCCAAATGATGGAACGAGCGAATATCCCAAAACGGCTGCTGATAAGGGCCATTTGCAATAATCGCAAACTGCGCGCCCTGATCCCAGTACTTGGAGAGGAAGCGGTACGCAATGTCAGTGACAAGCTGCGGACCCTTCTGCATCGGATCCAAGCGGCTCGGCCAGAAGAAGATCGGCGCATCAGGATTTTCTTCCAAACCCAGGGCGTGCTGCAACGCAATCTTATTCTTGCGCTTCATCTCGCGATGATTTTCCGGTCCGTACTTGAATGGAATCTTGTCATCGATCGCGGGATTATCCGCGGCGTCAGGAGCGTTCAAAATACCCGCCGCACAACCCGCGTAGAACTTGCCACGCATTTCATTGCGGACGGAATCCGGCACAAAACCATGCCAGCCGTTAACCACTTCCTGCAGAAACGTGGGCGAAACGGTGTTGATGAAGTGGGCGGCAAAAATACCCGACGCCTGAAGGTCGACCTGATTATTGTAGCGGCTTTCCTCGTAGTTATACGGCGGATAGTTGTAGTAGAGATGATTCCAGAATTCGGCCGCGTCAATACCCGCGTCTTCCACCTGCGCAAGCGTCGTCTTCTGAGTGTGAATGTTGTGCACCGTAAAGAGGGACGGAATGCCCATACGACGCGCCGCCGCCGGGATAAGGCCGGTCATCCAGTCGTTGCAGTGAATGAGGTCAGGCTGGATGTACGGAATGCAGTTATTGATAACTTCGCGCTGGAATGCGAGGGCGAGCTTCAAGTTGCCGTCGCCACGATCGTAGACGGAGTCGCGATAGTAGAAGCAGCGATCCTCCGCGAGGTGGATACGCTCGTCGGGAAGGTGGCTCTTGTACTTGCGCAGTTCGTCACTAACGAGCTGCGCCGTCTCCACATGGAACATGCGGCGGTAGTGCGGCAGTGCCACGTGCACATCCGCACCCAACTGATGAAGTGCCGCCACCAAAGAGGCGCTCACATCGGCCATGCCGCCGGCCTTCGCGGACATCTTACCCGCCAAGTTGCCCATACCTTCCGGCAGATACGTGATCTCCGGCGTCACAATAAGAATACGCGGTTTACGCTTCGACTTATCTTGTCCTGCTGGAATAGCCATGTGTACCCTCCTTATTAAATCGTTTCAACCTGATGAGTGAGGTCCTTCAGACCTCACTCGCCTCAGCCAATCACCGCAATGACCTGTCCCTTGGTGACCGGCTTACCATGTTCGACGAGGAACGTAATCTTACCATTGGCAGTAGCCTTGATGGGGTTGAAGAGTTTCATCGCTTCCACGACGCAAACTGCCGCCCCTTCTTTCACTGCCGCACCATCTGCCGCCATCGGCGGTTTGCCCGGCGCATCGCTACGATAGAACGTGCCGTTCAACGGTGCTGTCACCTGCGTGCCCGCCGGCACATTTGCCGCCACGCCACTTGCTGCCGCCGGCTTGTTGTCGCCAGCAGCCGGAGCTGCCGCCGCAGCTGCATTGCGCTTCGCCTCTTCTTCGTCAGCGGGAATCGGACCACCATTCAAGCGCCACTTGAAATAGCCCAGCGCCACTTCTGGGAACATCGCGTAAGAAAGGATATCTTCCTCGGCCTTGATGAGGCCGGCGGGAATCGCCTTTGCCGCTTCCACAAGGCCGGGCTTCAAGAGATCGGCCGGGCGGCAGGTAATGGGCTTCAAGTCGCCCATCAATTTCTTGCGCAGCTTGGGCTCAATCGGCGCGGGAGTCGCACCATAGAAGCCGGCCGCATAACGCTTGGTCTCATCGGTAATCATCGAGAAGCGCTTACCAGAGAGAACATTCAAAACCGACTGCACACCCACAATCTGCGAGGTGGGCGTCACCAAGGGCGGATAGCCCATGTCGGCACGCGTCTTGGGGAGTTCTTCCAAGACCTCGGGAAGACGATCCAAGGCATCCTGCTGCGCGAGCTGACTGCGGAGATTCGAAATCATGCCGCCAGGAATCGCGTGAATAAGAACACCAGCGTCCACGGCCTCAACCTTGGACGAGGAGGCCGGCTGACGCTTCTTCTTGAGCTCCTTAAAGTACGCGTTTATCTCCGCGAGCTTGACCTGATCTAGGCCCGTATCAAATCCTTCGGACTCGAGAATGGAAACCATCGATTCCGTCGGTGGCTGAGACGAGAAAGAAGACATCGTCGAAATCGCGCAGTCAATACAGCCTGCGCCCGCTTCAACTGCCGCCATATACATCGCTGCCGCCATACCCGAAGTCATGTGCGAGTGGACCTGAATCGGCATCTCGGGGAGGTTCTTGTGTAAGGCTCCAATAAGCTCACGGGCAGCGCCAGGAGTAAGGATGCCTGCCATATCCTTGATGCACAGGGAGTCGATGCCGAGCTCTTCCTGACGCTTCGCGAGCTTCACGTAATTGGCAATGGTATGGACGGGCGAAGTCGTATACGAAATCGTACCCTGCGCATGACCGCCATACTTCTTTACGCTCTTGATTGCCTGCTCAAGGTTGCGCGGATCATTGAGCGCATCAAACACGCGAAAGATGTCCATGCCGTTCTCGCACGCGAGGGCGACAAAGCGATCGACAATATCATCCGGATAGTGCTTGTAGCCGAGCGCGTTCTGACCGCGAAGAAGCATCTGCAACGGAGTATTCTTGCAAACCTTCTTGATCTGACGCAAACGCTCCCACGGATTCTCGCGCAAGAAGCGCATACAAACATCGAACGTCGCGCCGCCCCAGCACTCCAAAGAATAGTAGCCGGCATTGTCAATTTTCTCGGCAATTTTAAGAATATCGTCAGTGCGCATACGCGTTGCCCAAAGGCTCTGATGCGCATCACGCAAGGTAGTATCAGTAATACGAACTTTAATCTTCTTCATAGTTTTAGACTATTCTTTCCTCTAACGATATAATATTATATCATATTTTAGAGAAAAAAGCAAGCAAAAACTATGGGGAAATTAATTTAGAAAAGAGAAAGAAGGAACAGGGAGTAAGCCGGATTCTGTTTTAACCGATCATTCATCTAACGCAACCAACCCGGAATCTTAAGCTTATGCGGCATCGGACGAGCAGCCCGTCGATTCCCTATTTGGTCTTGCTCCGGATGGGGTTTACATTTGCGCCGGTTGCCCGGCCGGTGAGCTCTTACCTCGCCCTATTTCACCCTTACCTGATTGCTCAGGCGGTATGGTCTCTGTTGCACTTTCCATCGCGCGAGTTTGCCTCGCGCCCCGGGGCCATTACAGCCCCGCATCCTGCTCTATGGAGTCCGGACTTTCCTCCCTCTTGCGAGAGCGATCAGTCCCCCATTCCTTCAAAATCGTTTACTTAGTCGCGATAAAGGATGCGACCGCACATCGTGCACGCAACCATCGCGCTATTGCGCTCAACGAGCTGCGCCACGTGCGGCGGCTGCACGAGGTGGCAACCATCGCACACGCCATCGGACGTGAGCGGAACGACGACCGGCCAACGCTTGGTGCGAAGGCGCTCGTAATAAAGACGCATCTTGGGGTCGGTCACTTGCTTCACGGCTTCCGCACGTTCAGCCTGCGCAGCCTTAAGCTCTTCTTCGAGACCCGCAATGCGCTCGTCGATTTCCTTGCAAAATTCATCCACGCCCGCCTTCTCGCTATCATACTTCGTCTGAGCTTCGGCGATCTGCGCATCCGCGGTCGGCATATCATCGCCCTTCGCAACATAATTCGACTGAGCCGCCTCGAGATCACGCTCAAGCTCTTCGATGCGAGTAGTGTAGTCGGCGTATTCCTTATTAGTCTTGGCCGCCATCTGCGCGGTCTTCATCTCGGCAATCTTCGCCTGGATGCTCTTCGCATCCTCTTCAAACCCCTTCATCTGACTCTGGGTGTACTGAGCGGACGCCTTGGCTGCCGTAAGGTCAGCGGAGACGCCATTCAAGCGCGCGACCTCAAGCGCCTTGCGACGAGGCAAGTCCTTGAGCTCAACCTCGAGCTCGCGAATGCGACCATCAACATCCTGCAGATTAAGAAGCGGCTGAACAATTGTCATCTTATTTCCCTTTAAACTGGGGCAGGAGACGGGACTCGAACCCGCAACCCACAGAATCACAATCTGTTGATCTAACCAATTGATCTACTCCCGCCATCGTGATTCACTTGGAGCCAGGTAAGGGACTCGAACCCCCGACCTGCTCATTACGAATGAGCCGCACTACCAACTGTGCTAACCTGGCTTTAGGTGATTAGGTGATATTATATCATATTTTCCCCTCGCTTGTCAAGGGGAAAAATCACTTAAATTGTTTAGGTAGTCCCAGGTCGGATGGAATCCACCAGCCGCACAAGGAAAGCGTGAACGGGAACACCTGCACGCCGTCGGGAGCACAGTTACGCTTAAAGGCCTGAGTGAAGAAGCGCTTGAAGAAAATCTTGAGCGTGCCTTCGATGACCGGCTTTTCAAACTTTCCCGCAAAGTACTTAACTGCTGCCGCGAGGATGTCCGCCTTGCCCATCTCGTTCATGATGAAGTTCCAAAGGAAGAAATCATGAAGCTCATACGGGCCCACCGTCTTCTCCGTAACCTGTCCGGGAATGAGTTCGGGGGAAATGGGAGTTGCGATGATGTCATCAATCGCCTTGCCTGCTTTGCCACCGTTTTTCTTGGCCCACCAAGCGCAAACCTTGCGCACGATTGTCTTGGGGACGTTCGCGTTGACGCCAAAGTGCGCGATATGGTCGCCATTAAATGTGCACCAGCCAAGCGCCACTTCCGAGAGGTCACCCGTACCAATATCGATGGCATTGTACATGTTCGCCTTATCAAGAAGAATCAAGGTGCGCATACGCGCCTGCGCGTTCTCGAAAGTGACATCCGGCGTCTTGCCATCGTGGCCAATATCCTTAAAGTGCTGCTTGCAGGACTTGACGACCGAGATGACTTCACAAGCAAGCCCAAGGCCTTCGGCCAAAAGTTCAGCATTGCCCTTCGTACGTTTGGTGGTACCGAAGCCGGGCATCGTGTAGACATGAATGTCCTTCAAGTCGTACTTAAGTTCCTTGAACGCCTGATAGGAGACAAGCAAGGCAAGGGTAGAATCGAGTCCGCCCGAAAGGCCAATGACAACGCTCTTACAATGAATCGCCGTGAGGCGCTTCTTTAATCCAGCGACCTGCGTCTTGAAGACATTCGCTTCTTTGCAGGGGAACGGAACGACGCTACCCTTCTTGGGCGGCTTACCAAGGTAGGCTCGGTGATTTGCGAGAGATCCCAAATCTTTCATAGTTTACACTTTCATTCTGCCGTAGGCAGGTTGCTTTGGAGTGCAGCTTCTAACGTGTGTTTTTGTCCCGGGCTCAGGATGAAGCCATCATCTCGCCACAAAGTGGCTGGCTCCACGCACAAAAAGTGCCGCCAATCATCAGCGCCAAGATCGTACAAAGTGACGCCCGGACCCGGATTCCAAATGACGAGCTTTTTGTTGCCGGTCGAGACAATGCCGATGGCACGCTTCATGCCGTTATCCATCAATGCGAACTCGTGCTTGGGCTCGTCCTTGACAGTGATGACGTGATCAGCTTCCGTATTAGCGGCAAACGGCCCCAAGAAAACATTCTTACTCATGTCGCGCGCGTCAATATAGCTCAAGCCCTCCACGCCGCGGACCTCGCAAAGATTGCGGTCCATCACCTTGAAGTACGGATGAAAGCCCTCCGTAAGCACAAACTCTTTGTCGCCCGTGTTTGTGGTCGTCAAGGTAAGGTTAAGCTTCATCGAGACGGAAATCTTGTACTCGAGGTCAAAATCGTAACTCCAAAGGCTCTTCGTGTCCGCGTCGGACTTTAGTCCCAGCGTAATCTCCGTCATTTCCTCGGAGTAGTTGGTAGCACGAACTTCGAAAACGCACGCGCGAGCAAAGCCGTGCGATTTTGTTCCCGGCTCGCCGGACTTACCGAACCACGGCCAGCAAAGCGGCATACCGCCATGCACTTCCTTCCCGCGCGCGTATTCATTATACTGCGGGAAGAAAAGAACTGGCGAATGTCCAGTTGGACGATAATTCTTCACGTTCGCACCGCACAAGGCAATCTCCGCGACACCAAAGCGATTCGAGAGGACGACTTCCGGATAGCCACCGAGTCCCTGATGGAACACTATGCGACCGGGAGCACCAAAGTGGGAATTAAGTTCGTCAATCGTTTGCACGGAGCACTACTCCTTTCAAGTAAAGGCCTTCAGGGAAATTGAGCGCAACAGGATGATCACTTGCCTGACGCGTCCGCGCGATAATCTGGAAGTCGCGCTTTGCATCAACTGACGCCTCACGAAGAATCGTATCGAAGAACTCGGGCGTCATTGCTCCCGAACAAGAGAATGTCGCCAAAGTGCCGCCCGGCGCCAAGAGCTTCATCGCCAAAAGGTTAATGTCCTTGTAGCCGCGTGCCGCCTTCATCAGCTGCGATTTCGATTCCGCGAACTTGGGCGGATCAAGGACAATAAGATCAAAGTGCCGCCCGGCATCACGCAGGAAACGCAGATACTTAAAGACATCAGCGCGTACTATCGTAGGGGTGGACTTTAGTCCTCCCGCATTGAGCTCCGCATTCTTCTGAGCAAGGGCTAACGCCTCTTCAGAGAGGTCGACTTGCGTCACTTCTTTGGCGCCGCCGCACGCAGCATAAAGTCCAAAGCCGCCCGTGTAGCAAAAACAATTAAGGACCGTCTTGTCCTTGGACAAACTGCCGACAAGCGCGCGCGCTTCGCGTTGGTCCAGATAATAGCCAGTCTTATGTCCCTTGCGAATATCCACAAGGAATTTTAGTCCGTTCTCCTCAATCTCAATGAGGTCAGGCGGATTGTCGCCTGCAAGAAGACGCCAGGTTCCAACTTCTAGCCCTTCCTTCTTACGGGCATCGGTGTCGAGACGCTCGGAAATGGACTTGGGATGATATTCTTGGAGAACTTCTAGGATTTGCGGCTTGTAGTACTCAGCGAGAGCCGAAGTAATCTGCAGGACAAAGTGGTTCGCGTAGGAGTCGACGATCAGGCCTGGAATGCCGTCGTTCTCAGCATAGATTAAGCGAGCTGCGCTCGCCGCGGACAGGAATGTCCGCTTCCCTATTGCTTTACGAACGAGGTCTTTGATGTCGCCCTTAAGGAGGCGAACGCGAATCATGGAGGCGGGCGAGTAGATACCAGTGCCAAGAACTTCACTCTTACTGGAAAAGACCTGAACTGGCGTCGCGGCAGGAATGTCGCAACCACTTTCGATTGCACCGGAAAATATCCAAGGATGTCCTTGAAGCACACTCCTCTCGCGGCCAGGTTTTAGGGTAACGGCGTTCACTTAGTGAGGGCCTCCAGGAGCTGACCATACGGGTCGTGGTCACCATTAACATCAAACTTAAAGAGATTGACCTTGGTGGTGATGGGCTCTGTAGACATGTTCACATAACGAACATAGTGCCACCCTTCTGCCGCCGGAAGGCTACACTGCATTTCACCAGTCGATGGCGTATTATAGGTCTTCAAAGTAAACCAGAACTGGCCATCGCGCGAAATCTCAATAACGCCATTTTCCACTGCCGCCTTGGTAAGCTTGCAGTGGAAATACGTGGTCTGCCAATCTTCTGGGAGCGAGATACCAAAGTATTCACGCGGACCCACTGTAATCTGCTCAAGCTTACGCTGAATACCTGCAACCTTGCCATCACGCTCAGCAATCGGATTATAACCATTCACCGTGCTAAAGGCCTTGATGCCGCCCGTCAAGTCAAACGTCTTATTGAACTTAGCCGCATACATCTTTGCAAGTTCATTATCGAGAATCTCGATAACCAAAGGAAGGATTTCGCGTGTGGCGGTATCAGGCTTGCGAATCGAAGTATCGGTCGCGAAGGTAGCAGCCTTGAACTTCGCAATGTGCGCCTGATCGCCTTCCTGATGACGCGCCTCATACTGATAAAGATCCTTCAAAATGCGGTTCTTTGCCTCATCACCTTCGGTTGAAAGAAGTTCAATCATCTTTATGCCGCTATGTGCGAGCATATCCTGGTCATTAATCCAGCCCTCGAGTTCCCACCAAAGCTGCGGCTCAGCCACCGGCAGGCGGCGCTTTAGGACATCCATGGAGCGGGCAATCTCACCAAAGAGGACCTCAAGCTGAGTGCGAGTTTCCTGCGAAAGCGTGCCCATGAGGCGATATTCCTTGACCGCGGTCTCGCAGAGTGCGTGCGTACTCACCGACTCTTCCTTGCGATAGCCATGGCCGTTGGCGGACTGGTCGGAATTGTGCTCAGCAAAGATGCGCATTGCCCAGGCGATTTCCGGGTCGGGATAAATGCGCGTAAACGCATCTTCCCAGTTCTTCTTGGAATTAAAGTAGTAGGGGTCCCAAGCCCAGTCGGCAACACCAAAAAGCGCAATCTTATTTGCTTCGCAGTTTTCCATCGGGTTGGAGACAAAGCCGGAATAGTAGGCCTCGTCCAGTCCGTAGGTGCGGCCCATCAGAACTTTGCTGCGGCAATAATCATTGACCGGCCAGTTCCACCACACGAAGGGATCGCGGCGGTAGGCATTATGAATCTTTTCCACATCGCTGCGCTTAATATCGCAGCAGATGGTGCGGCCAGTCCACATGATCTTCGCCGACTCATCAAGTTCCTTGCCCAAAGTCTTAGCATAGCCCGACTTGTCCTCACCAACACCCCAGTAGACATTCGGACAGACAATCAAAGGCGCACAATCACCCTTCGCCTTAAGGAAGTTCTGAATAATGTTATTGCAAATCTTCGCATGGAAAGTGGCATCTGCGGAGCCAAAGTCATCAAAGAAGACGGCGAACGAACGAAAGCCGATATCATACATCGACTCGAGCTTATGATAAAGATACTGGAAGTCCTCTTCCTCGCCGGTTCCCATCTTGCGGAAAGTGCCGCCCAAATGAATGGCCCAGCAGAAGTTGATGTAGTTGGCCTTGGCGACCGCAAGGACGTCCTGGAATTCTGCCTTAGCTTCATCGGGATATTCCTCGCGCCAGTATTCGTGATGATACGGATCGTCCTTTGGGCCGTAGATGAACATATTCATCTTGTACTTGCCCATGAAATTAAGAAGCGAGATTCGTCCTTCCTTGCCCCAGGGACGACCATAGTAACCCTCCACAACGCCACGAAATTCGATTGACGGCGAGTCGACGACAACAAGCGCAGGAAGATTGCCATCCTTGTCCGCCGGAATTTGTGCAAGCGTCTGCTTGGCGTAAAAGGTACCACGGTCGGTTGAGGAGATAATCTTGATGAGTCCATCGTTCATCAAAATCTTGTAGCCCTCTTTCGGGATATGAGTGTCGGTTTCCACCTCAATGCGAGCGCCTTCCTTCGGGAAAGTGCCGCCCAGTTCCTGAAGGACAGTGGGGGTAGGATAAATGGTGAGCGCGAGCATCAAAATATTCTCAATCATGATATCAATTCCTGGTTAGTATATTATTACCTTATTAAGGTATATTATACCATAAATTAAGCTTCGTGGCAAGTGGAATTTTCGGTAATCCACGCCCAGCATTCGTTCGTAAAGGCCTTCGCATTGTGGAAGTTGTTCTCTTTGGGCGGCATCATTGTCGGACCGAAATCGACCGAAATTTGAATCATTTTATCACCTACGAAATACCACGGCTGATGCTTGGTGAGGATTACCGGGTCGTATTTGAGACGAACTGGCACCACTGGGACCTGAAGTTCGATGGCCAGGCGCGCCGCCCCGCGGTGCAATTTTACCCCCTCGCGCGTCCCCTGCGGGAAAATGATAATATTCGTTCCTCGCTTTAAAAGTTCACGGGCCTTAGTGAGGAGCTGGGCGGGGTCCTCGTCATTGACGAGGAACATTTTCCTCACCGTCGTTGCGAGTACCGGATTCTTAAGTGCCGCCGCCTTGGCGATGGCAGTTGAGTCTGGAAGATGCGCCATGAGGACACAGATATCGATAAGCGAAATATGATTCGCAACAATGATGGAACCCTTTGGAAAGCGGGCACTCTTACCCGCGCTCGCGGACAGGAGTGTCCGCGTCCCTACATTTACCCGATACAGCCAAGTGCACCTGGCTAGGAAGACAAACGCCTTATAGAAATACCTAACAATCCTTCTAAACCCGGTACCGGTCCAGATTGGGAGGAGCATGAATGGCGCAAAGCCGAGAGCGAAAAAGCCGTAGAGAAAAAAGAATACGCCGCAGAGGAGATAGCGTAGCCGACGAACCATTTTATTTAGCTTTCAAGGCCAAACGAATGAGCGCTTCCGTATCGTCAAGACCAGGATCTTTTTCCAGAATCTTGGCAATCGTCTCATTTGCCGCCTCTTCACTGAAGCCGAGCGCCGAAAGCGCGAGCACTGCATCACGCACCGCCGGACTCACTCCGCCGCCCGACTTGCCGCCGGAGACAATCTTAACCTTGTCGCGGAGTTCGATAATAATCTTTTCCGCGGTCTTCTTGCCGACGCCCTTGATGGCGGCAATTCGCTTGGCATTCCCGGAAGAAATGGCGAGCGAGAGCTCGTGCATCGAGGAGTCGGACAAAATCGAAAGCGCAGTCTTGGGGCCGACACCCGAAACGCCGATAAGCTTCATGAAGAGCTCGCGCTCATCTTGGGAAGCAAAGCCAAAGAGCGCCTCATCATCCTCGCGAATCGAGTGGTACGTTAAGAGTTTCGCCTCGCTCCCGACTTTGGGGAGCTCCTCATACGCATTAAGCGAAATGAGAAGCTCATAACCCACCCCTGCCGCCTCAATGACGGCATAGGTGGGCTCTTTTTCAACGAGCGTGCCTCTTACGTACGCAATCATGAATTAGGAATTAGGCAAACAGCTTCGCGAGCTTTTCAAGCTGCGCGAGCTTATCCTTATTCTCTTCAAGTTTACGTTTCGCCTCGGCAACAATCGCCTCCGGCGCGTGCGCGACGAAGTTCTGATTGTTAAGCTTCGCTTCCGAGCCCTTGATGAAGCCCTGGAGCTTGGCGATTTCGCCCGCAATACGCTTACTCTCCGCCGCCTTGTCCACAAGGCCATCGAGCGAAAGGTACACAGTACCAAGCTTAGTAATCTTCGAGGGCATCGCAAGTTCAGTGCCGGCGGGAACAATATCGATGGACTCCGCCTTCATCGCGACCTTCATCGAATCAATCTCGGCGGCAATCTGCTTGTCATCCGTCGCCAAAGTGACCTTGACCGCAGTTGCGGGCGGCACTTTGAATGCCGAGCGCATCGCGCGCAAAGCCGTAATCGTCTCGCGCTTCAAAACGACCGCATTATACGCCGCCTCCAAGTCAGGGACTGGGACTTTAGTCCCAGATTCGGGGACTGAAGTCCCCGTCCCTTCTGGATACTTGGCGTGCATGATCGTCTCGTTCTCGCCAAGGTAGCCCATCTGATGCGCCACTTCTTCGGTGATGAACGGCATGTACGGATGGAGGAGCTTGAGCGCCTCCGAGAAGACGTAGTTGAGGACCGCAAAGGCGCGATTCTTATCGGGCGCATCCTTGGTGTACTCCACGTACCAGTCGCAAATCTCGGTCCAGATGAAATCGTAGACCGCAAGCGCACCATCCTGAATGCGATATTCTTCCAAAAGCTTGTTGACCTTATCCGCCGCCTTCGAAAGTGCCGCCAAGATGTGCTTCTCATCGGACGTCAAATCCTTAAGCTGGCAGGGGTCGACTTTAGTCGTCCCGCCCTGCATCTCGATGAAACGCGCGACGTTCCAAATCTTGGTGCAGAAATTGCGGCCGATTTCAAACTTCTCCTTGTTGACCTTCGTGTCGCAATCGAGCGAGGTGATAAGCGCAATTGAGAAGCGAAGCGCGTCTGCCGAATAAGCCTCGATGAGTTCCAGCGGGTCGAGCGAATTGCCCTTGGACTTGGACATCTTCGATCCATCCGCCGCACGCACGATGCCGTGAATGACAATGTTCTTGAACGGCGCTTTGCCGGTAAAGTGAATGCCGGCCATGATCATACGCGCCACCCAGAAGAAGATAATGTCCTGCGCAGTCACGAGGTCGCAAGTCGGATAGTAGTACTCGAGGTCTTTCGTCTTTTCCGGCCAGCCGAGGGTCGAGAACGGCCAGAGCCAGCTGGAGAACCAGGTATCAAGGACGTCAGGATCCTGATTCAAGTCCGCAATCGTAAGCGCATTGTTACCGGTCTTCGCCTTCGCGAGTTCGAGTGCCTTTTCGGGCGTCTCGGCCACGAACGTATCGTCGCCCAGGTAATACGCGGGAATACGATGACCCCACCAGAGCTGGCGCGAAATGCACCAGTCCTGAATGTTCTCCATCCAGTTAAAATAAATATTCTCCCAGCGCTTCGGGACGAACTTGATGGTGCCATCTTTAACGGCGGCAATCGCGGGCTCGGCGAGCGGTTTCATCTTGACGAACCACTGCTTGGAGAGACGCGATTCAACCGTCTCATGGCAACGATAGCAGTGACCCACCTGGTTATCGATATCTTCGATATGGTCCAAGTATCCTGCCGCCTCGAGATCTGCAACAATCGCCTCCCGGCATTTGAAACGATCCATTCCGCAGTACTTCTCGCCCGCGAGCTCGTTCATCGTGCCGTCGCCATTCATGATGTTAATCTCGGCGAGGTTGTGACGCTTACCCACGAGGAAGTCGTTCGGATCATGCGCCGGCGTAATCTTCACAATGCCTGTACCGAATTCGCGGTCCACATAGTCATCGCTGATGACCGGGATTTCGCGTCCGGTCAAAGGAAGGATTACGGTCTTGCCAATCAAGTGCGCGTAGCGCTCGTCCTTAGGGTTGACTGCCACCGCGGTATCACCAGGGAGCGTCTCGGGACGAGTAGTAGCCACCATGACGTAATCCTTGTACGGTTCGCCACCCTGACCCTTCGCCGAGCCCACAACGGGATAGCGAATGTACCAGAAATGTCCGTGATTGGGCTCGTGCTCGACTTCGTCGTTCGCGAGCGCCGTGCCACACCTGGGGCACCAGTTGACAATGTAATTGCCCTTGTAGACGAGGCCCTCGTTATAAAGCTGAGTAAAGACCTTTGCGACTGCCTTCGAGCAACCTTCGTCAAACGTGAAACGCTCGCGCTGCCAGTCGGTGGAGTTGCCGAGCATGCGCTGCTGATGAACAATAGTGCCGCCGTACTGCTTCTTCCATTCCCAAACGCGATCAACAAACGCTTCGCGTCCCAAATCCTGACGACGCTTGCCCTCTTTGCGGAGTGCCTTCTCGACGACATTCTGCGTCGCGATGCCCGCGTGGTCAGTACCGGGGAGCCACAAGGTGTTGCGACCCTGCATACGACGCCAACGAACGAGAATATCCTGAATCGTCTGATTGAGCGCGTGGCCCATGTGCAAAATGCCGGTCACGTTCGGCGGCGGAATAACAACCGAATACGGAGTACGCCCATCGGGTTCGTCATGAAACGCACCCGTCGCCTCCCAACGCTTATACCACTTCTGTTCTACTGCTTTCGCTTCGTAATGCTTATCCATTTTCTCAACCTAATCTTAGAAGAACATCTTCGCCACCCGGAGCATACCCTGCTTCCAGGGAACGCGATGATTCACGCCCGACTTGCCCTCGAATTCCTTCAGGTGCGCGACATACCACTCGTAATTGCGAATGAGCGCCTGCTTGTTCGAATACTTCGGATGGAAATTGAGCGTCTTTTCTGCCTTCTCGATGCTGACAAAGCTGTCCGTACTTGCCGTCGCATACACCCACGGATAGAGGGGCGAGAGGTGCAAGAACTCCAAGACGCGAAGAATGAAGACCAAGAGTCCAACTGGCATCCCGATGATATGCTTACCATGACCGGCCTTATCAAGGACCGCCTGATAATCTTCCTTCATCGTGGTGAAACACTTGGCACCAAAATTGAACGCGCCCTTAATCTGCTCTTCCGGGAGCGTAAGCGCATTCCAGATGCCTTCATCAATATCATCAACATCCATCAATTGATAACGATTGTTGCCGCTACCGATCATCGGGAAGTTATGACCCGTGTACGCCCAATCGTAGAAGAGCGCAAAGACGCCAAGACGCTCGGGACCCACAAAAGACTTCGGACGAATAATGCACACCGGGAATCCCTCTTCAATTGCCTTGAAGCAGTAATCCTCGGCCTGAATCTTCGCTTCGCCATAGGGGCCCACGCCAATGCGCTCGTCCGTCTCGTAAATGGGGTGCTTTTTGGGGACGCCATAAACGGCCGTCGACGAAATCTGCACCATGCGATTTAGCTTAAACTTGCGGGCGGCATTAAGGACATTCTTACAACCATCGACTTCGGTGGTGCGAATATCTTCTTCGCTGTACAAAGGCAGTGCGGCGGCACAATGAACAACCGCGTCGCAGCCCTCGGTCACGCGTTCCACCGTCGGCACATCACGGACGTCGCCCAAAGTAAACTTGAGCCACGGCTCGTTCGCCTCGGGATATTCGAACGGGGCGATATCAAGAACACGAATCTCCTCTACGCCTTTAGCGCGGAGGAGACGAATAAGGTTGATTCCGAGAAACCCGGAACCACCAGTCACGAGTACTTTCATAAATTATTCTGCCACCGGGAGCGCAGGAAGTTCAGGAGCAGTCTCCGCCGTGGGAGCAGCCTCAGATTCGTTCGCCATCACCGACTTCGAGTGAATCGTGGACGTGAAACGCGCGAGAACGAGCGTATTCAAGAGGAAGATGACGCCCAAAACAACGGTCGTCTTGATGAGCACGTTGCCGGCATCTGCGCCGAACACGGCTTCACCCATTCCGCCGCCAATCGCTCCGCCAAGACCGCCTTCTTTCGGCTTCTGGAGCATCACCACGAGCGCCAACATGAGGCACACGCAAACTTCGATCACATAGAGGATTCCAATAAAGATAGACATATCTTTTCCTTTCAGTATTAAAGTATATTATATCATAAATTAGCCTCTTTTGTCAAGGCTTCAAGTTCAGTCGCTGCATTTTCCCAATCGGCCGTGTAGCGGTCAATCTCGAACTGGAGCATCCGCACCTTACGATTCACCTCGCCAAAATCAGTCGTGGGCGTGGGGTTAAAGAGCTCCTTGCTTGTCTCCTCCAAGGACGCCTCCAATTCCTCAATCTTCGCTTCGCATTTTTGGACAATATTCTTCAATTCTTTCACTTTTGGCGCAATTTTCGCGCGTTCTGCCGCCCGCTGCTGCCTGAGTTCCTTGGCGGTAGGACCACGGTCCGCGCGGAGCGCCGACCCTACCTCAGGTCCTCGCGGTAGGGCGTGTCGCTCCGCGACCGCCGCTACCTTTTCCGCCTTCTTTTCGGCGTAATAATCGTATCCACCCGGATACTGCCTTATCCCCTCATGCGAGATCTCCAAAATGCTCGTTGCGACCGCGCGCACAAAATCGATGTCGTGCGAGACCAAAAGGATAGTCCCCTTGTATTTCTGCAAAGCGTCCTGCAAAAGACGCCTACCGTCCAAATCGAGGTGGGTGGTCGGTTCGTCCAAGAGTAGGAAATTCGGCGCCGCCAAGAAAAGACGAAGGAATGCCAAGCGAATCTTTTCGCCGCCAGAGAGAACTCCCGCCGGCTTTTCGACATCGTTCTCATCAAAACCAAACGCGCCCAGTTGATTGCGGAAATTCTTTTCCGGCCCGCCGCCCGCCGCGTCCCAGACGTTTTTCGCGTTGCGATAGACGCTCACATCCGGAGGAATCGTTTCCGCAAACTCCTGCGAGAGGTAGCCGGGAACAACATTATGCCCCAAGATTGCCTTCCCCAAGGTCGCTTGTCTCGTCCCCGCGATAATACGCATCAGCGTCGTCTTGCCGAGGCCATTATAGCCAATCAACGCCACCTTGTCGCCCCTCGCGATGTTGAAATTGAGATCCTTAAAAACAAACTTCTCACCATTATACGAAAATCCCAAGTCCTCACACCTGAACATCTCGATGCCACTGGGCGGAGGTTCGGCAAGACGCAAACGCCCGGAGTTCGTGTAGCGCTTTGGAAGGACAATCTTTTCTTCGTCAAGCTTATCGATAAGCTTCTGACGGCTCTGCGCCTGCGCCGCCTTCGTTGCCTGCGCGCGGAAGCGATCCACGAAGCGCTGGAGCTGTTCGCGATGATGGTCCTGATTCTCCTTTGCCGCCTTCAAGTGTTCATAGCGGACTTCACGTTCGGTGAGGTAATAATCAAGATTGCCCTCGTAACGTGTCACCGTGCCAGCATCCACTTCCACAATGATATTGGTCAAGGTGCGCAAAAGGTATCGGTCATGCGAGATGAGCATCAAGGTGCCTTCGTAGCCCTTCAGAAACTTCTGGAGCCAGTCAACTGCAGGAAGATCCAGGTAGTTACTCGGTTCATCAAGGAGTAAAAGGTCCGGCTTACTCGCGAGAACGCGCGAAAGTTCCGCACGCATTCGCCATCCGCCCGAAAAGCTCTTAAATGGCTTATTGAACTCCTCCACGCTAAAGCCAAGGCCGCCCAGCGCCACCTTCACTCGCGTTTCGATGTCGTAGCCGCCCAAGTGCTCGAACTTCGTCTGCAACTCGCCATAGCGCTTCATCTTCGCGGGATCCTGAAGGTCGCTCTCAAGCTCCGTCATCTCCGCTTCCATCTCAGAGAGACCCGGAATGCCACGAACTGCATACTCAAGCAAGGTTTCCTCCGGCGAATCTGCTTCAGGATTCTGACGCGTCCAACCAATTCTGGGGCTCCCTTCGATAATGAGTTCGCCCTTATCCGTGCTCATTTCGCCAAGGACAATCTTAAACAAGGTCGACTTGCCACTACCATTCGGACCCACCACGCCAATTCTATCTCCCGCGTTCACTCTAAAAGTGACGCCGCTTAAGACATCCTGATGTCCGTAATGTACTGCTATATCCCTAAAATCTAACATTGCTAACTCTATCTACTCTAACGACTCTATTGACCCTAAACGACCCTAATAGACCTATCTTGACCTATGGCGCGAGCACAGAAAGTTCAACATCCGCGCGCCCAAGCTCTTCCAGCGTCTCGCGCATCGCGTTTAGCGCGATATGCGGCGCGTTGCAAGCGCGCGACAAGTGCGCGAGATTAAGAACCTTCAACTTCGGCGAAATGAACTGGGTCACAAACTCGCACGCCTGATCATTGGAGAGGTGTCCCCTCGGCCCTTTAATACGATTGATAAGGCACGGCGCGCGTCCGCTCTGATTAAGGAGGACGAGATCGTGATTCGACTCCAAGGTCGCCATCTCCGCCTCGGCAAAGTGCCGCCCTACGCTCTCCAAGATACTCCCGCAATCCGTGCAGTGGAAGTAATTGTTGACCATGTATCCGACCGGATCTGGAACATCGTGCGCAATCGCAAATGGATGCACCTTGAATGGTCCCACCTCAAAGTCCTGACCGTTCTCGAAGACGATGAATTCGTCCATCATCTTCGTCGCCTCCGCCGTCATCGCATTCGCGAAGAATGGGAGATCGGGGCAAGCCTTACGAAGCGACTTGAGACCCTTGATATGGTCATCATGATTATGGGTAACAAGGACCCCAACAAGATTTGCCGCCTTGACATCGAGTCCGCGCTTCTTAAGTTCCCTTACGCTAAACCCGCAATCAATCATGAGGGAACTCCCGCCCTCCTCCAGAAGGTAGCAGTTCCCCTGCGACGAACTCCCTAGTGACCTAAACTTCACCGATTAAAAGCTCTATGCGCAATGTCCTTCCTAAAGAACATTCCGTCGAACGAAATCTCATTTACGCGCGCGTACGCGTTATCCACTGCTTCGCGCAAAGTGCCGCCCATGCCCGTTACGCTCAGCACTCTGCCACCATTCGTGACAATGTCCTCACCCACCTGCTTCGTCCCGCAATGAAACACCATCGTCGGTAGGGGGCGATTCCCGAGCGCCCCGCGCGTCGTCAGCCCCGAGATCACTTTCCCCCTCTCGTAGCTTCCCGGGTACCCCTTGCTCGCGCAAATAACCGTTGCCGCCACTTCAGGCTTAACGACGATATCTTCGTCCTTCAAGCACCCAGTCGCCGCATGATAAAGTGCCATCGCAAAACTGCCGCCCAACCGCGGCAAGACAGCCTCTGTTTCCGGATCGCCAAACCGCGCATTGAACTCAACGACATTGATTCTCGATCCGGAAGAAGGTATCTTAGCCTTACAGATTACTGCAGCATTTCCAGCCTTATCCTGACCTAAAGCCGACCTATCTTGACCTATCATCAACCCCGCGTACAAGATGCCGCGATACGTAATCCCGCGCTTCTTGAGCTCTCTTACGACGGGAAGAATGATCTTTTCCTTAATCTCGGGGAGCATATCATCCGTCACCACCGGCGCGGGCGAATACGCACCCATGCCGCCCGTGTTCGGACCCTTGTCGCCATCAAAGACGCGCTTATGATCCTGCGAACTCGGAAGGAGCACCGCATTCTCACCATCGACCATCGCAAGAATCGAGCACTCTTCGCCATCGAGGAATTCTTCAATCAAAACTTCCGCACCCGCGCTACCGAACTTATTGGCAACGAGCATATCGTCAATGGCCGCATTCGCTTCTTCAAGCGTCATCGCGACCACCACACCCTTGCCTGCGGCGAGGCCATCGGCCTTGACGACGACCGGCGCACCAAGTTCGGCGGCATACGCCTTGGCGGCATTTGGTTCAGTAAAGGTCTTCGCTGCTCCCGTGGGAACTCCTGCCGCCGCCATCACTTCCTTCGCGAAGCGCTTACTTCCTTCCATCCGCGCACCCGCGGCAATCGGACCAAACACCGCAATCTTCTGGCTATCCAACGCATCCACCAATCCCTTCACCAAGGGCGCTTCGGGACCCACCACCACCATGTCCGGATTATTTTCCTTGCACCACTGAACAATGCCGTCAATGTCCTCAACGCCAATATTCACGCACTTGGCGGGCATACCGGGATTCCCCGGGGCGGCAAAAAGTTCGTGTTGTTCGGGATCCTGGCTGAGTCTCCAGACAATCGCGTGTTCGCGTCCACCGGAACCAATCGTTAAAATCTTCATTCTTTTTACTCCTTCGGCACGTTAATCTTCATGCCCACCTTGAGACTATTCGGGTTGACGCGCGGATTCATCTGACGAATCTTTGCGACCGACGTATTAAATGCCTTGGCAATCAAAGAGAGCGTGTCGCCCGGCTGCACCGTGTACTCGAGGTGCGGACCTGCAACGACCGTTTCTTTCGGCTTTGCCGCCGCGGCGGCCGCCGCCTGCTGCTGTTGCATTTTCGCCATCTTGCCCGAGAGGTCATTGACGATCTCGCCGCGCTGAGCTTCGAGCTGACGCTTCAAGTCGCTAATCTGACTGCGGAGCGAATTAATCTCGCTCCTCATGGCGGCATTTTCACTGCCGCCGCGCTCAAGTGCGCTGAGACGACGATCGAGATCTTCGTAGTTGCGCTGCAAGGCGTCCACCTGACCCGAAATCCGATTCACTTCCGCATACGCCTGCTGCTGCAAGAACGCATTGCGATTCTGCGTCGTGGGCGCGGACAATGCCACGCCCCAACAAAGTGCCGCCGCGCTTAAAATAAGAGTTTTCTTCATACGAGGTATCCTATTAAATCAATAACTAAAAAGATGCCAAAAGCATAAAAAAGTCGATTCTGATTCCTATCCCGCCGTTCCTGCGTTACCGTTCGCCCAAATGCCATCATTCCGCCGCCCGCAATGTACTTGACGAGACGATTTTGAATGCTCGCGAACTCCCACGGAATATCCGCGTTTTCATTCTCATGTCCGGATTTGACAAAGGGCGAAAAGTACATTTTAGGGAAGAATCAATTTCTGACCGGCCTTAATGCGTCCATCGGTCGTAACCTGGATCTTATTGGCTTCACGAATTAACTTCCATTCGCTCGCCTTACCATACTGTTCCTTCGCAATCTTGTACAAGGTATCGCCTTCCTTGACGACATAAATTGTCCCTGGCTTCGGCCGCTCCTTCTTCGCGACGCCCTGTTCAGGGTCGCGGACACTCTTGTCCGCGGAATCAGGCTTTTCTTCCGCCTTCTTCTCCTCAACCACAAACGGCGTCGCCGTATCTTCCTTCTCGCTCGCCTCGTCCGCAATCAAGGACGCCACATCCTTCGAGAATTTGATGCGATCTTCTTCGTCTGTATCTTCATCAAGGAGCGCCTTGAAATCAGGATCAAGTTTGGTGACCTTTTCGGTAGACTCTCCTTCTCCCACGGACGACACCAGGCGGCGGATACGCATATTCTCATTCTCTAGATCATTAATTCGCTTGTCGCCCTTGGCAATCGTGTCCGCACTAACTGCCGCCGCCGCTTCCAATTCCGCAACCTTCGCCTTCAAGTCGGCAATCTCCTTTGCCGCCCCAGCGTTTTCGTTTGCGCGAATCTCATCGGTCAACTTGGCAATGTACGCCGCTTCGCAAAGTGCCGCCCTTTCGTTCGCGACATTCGTCTTGTCACTCTTGGGCGCAAGCTCATTGTACATCTTATAGCCGACCAGGGCCTTCACATAGTCTTTCGAATATTCATGTTGCAAGCATGCCAGCTGGAAGCGGGCGGTAACATTCAAGGGCGACGCCTTAACGACGGCCTCAAAGCCCTTCATCGCCTCGTCCATTTTACCGGCCTGCAACAATGCCATCGCGTTTTTATAACGCGAATCTTCACGGTCGCTCGTACCAATCGGATTACGACTGCACGCTGTCGTCAGCGCCGTCAACAGCGCCGTCGTCAGAAGTAACTTCAGGCTCTTCATTAGTTTCCTCACTTTCTACATTTTCCTTATGGCCATCATCATTTTCAGGGACGGGGACTTCAGTCCCCGCTGCGTCCAACAACGGCGTCTCCTCCGCCTTCTTATAACTTGCCGCCTTCACGCGCGGATTCGAACGCTGCAAGGTCGGGTCAAGCGAATTCAGTTCCTGCAGATTCTCCAGACCGAAGTGCTCCAGGAACAAAGGCGTCGTACCATACAAAAACGGATGACCCGGGAGTTCGCTCTTGCCCACCAGACGAATAACCTGCATATCCATCAACGTCTTGATATTCGCGCTCACATCAACGCCGCGAATTTCCTCGATTTCGCTCTTGGTAATCGGCTGACGATACGCAATGATGGCCAAGGTCTCCAGGCTCGCACGACCCAAACGCGAAGGACGATCCATCTTGAGCATGGCGCGAACGTAGCGTCCACAGCTGGGGACCGTCTGCAGACGATAAGTGCCGCCGGTGCACACAAGCTCAAATCCGACACCCGCGACCTGCAGCGCCTTCTCGAGGCCCTTCAATGCCTCGCCCACTTCGCGATTCGTGCACGAATTGTACACGTCCAAAATTTCGCTCGTCTCCTCCTGTCCGCGAATCGCATCGCGAATCTCGCTCTGCGTGAGCGGTTCCTCGCTCGCGAAAAGAAGTGCGCCCACAATTTCCTGCAGCGACTTCGGCGGTTCAATTTTTACGTCTTCACTCATAATCGTCCGGTCTTTCCAATGGCTTCTCGTCCTCGGTCTTGGAGGCGATAATCGTAATCTCGTGGAATGCGTCGTTCTGATACACAATAACGCGATGCTGCCTTAAGAGCTCCAACAATGCGAGGAAGGTGACGATGATTTCACCCTTCGCCGCCGTCGGTTCAAACAAGGTCGTGAACGACACCTGGCCCTCGGTCTTCGCGCGGTCGAGAACATAGTCCATCTTGTCCGGCACCGAGTAGCGAATGCCCTTAAGTTCCTCGTGCGGAATCTCGTTTGCGCGGGCAATCACTTCCTGGAAAGCGGTCAAGAGGTCGTAGAGGTCAAGATTCGCCAAAGCGGTCTTGGCATCGGCGGCAGTTTTCTCGAACTTGGGGCGTCCGCCGCCGTAGTCAAAAGCGTTCTGACGCTTCGCTTCCATGAGCTCCAATTTAAGGGCGGCATCCTTAAATTTCTTGTACTCGATAAGCTGACGCACTAGGTCAAGGCGCGGGTCGACCCATTCCTCGTCGCCGCCCTCGCTACTCGCGTTGCGACGATCGACAGGAAGAAGCATTCGGCTCTTGATGACCATCAGAGTTGCCGCCATCACCACGAACTCGCCCGCGATATCGAGATTTAATTCGCGCGCTTCCTTGATGAACTTCATGTATTCCTCGGTCACGTGGCCGATAGGAATATCATAGATATCGAGCTCCTCGCGCCGAATGAGGTATAGGAGCAAGTCGAGCGGCCCCTCGAACACATCGAGGGTCACTTTATAGTCATCTGCAAATAGTTGTTTCTCAGCCATCTCGACCTCGACCTGGACCTCGACCTCAATCTGCCTTGGCCATCACGCTCAAGGCTCTCGCGAGCATATCCATCCCGACCTTGCCCTTGTCGAAATCATCCTTCACGCGCTCGTAGCGACGGACGCACTCCTCGCGGCTGGCGGCGCGAACAATCGTATCGTTGATGATGCCCGAAGCAATGCGGTTAACTCCCATATCCGTCGGGCTCTTGTACGGACACTCCTCGCCCATCATGCGCTCCCAAATCTCGCGGAGAATCGGATACGCCTCGACGTCGCGATTGTAGTTAACGCGCATTTCGCCGTACGCCAGGAAGTGATGCGGATCGATCTGATTCTCGTCCTTCAATTCCAAAGTTGCCGCCTCGTATGCGACATTCAAGGGGTGCATCAGCTGGAGGTTCCAAACCGGGAACGTCTCGAACTTCGCATACGCCGCCTTGTTGCCGCGCTTCACCTCGTGATAGAGCATCGTAAGGCAGGTGGCGAACTTGCCCGAACCAGGGCCGGGACCAGTCACGACCACGATCGGCTTCTCGGTCGGAATGTAGTCGTTGCGACCGTAACCCGAATCAGAAACGATGGTATCGAGGTCATTCGGATAGCCCTTGATCGGGTAGTGATAAAATACCGGCACGCCTGCGTCCTCGAGGACCTTCGCGAACGCGCGGGCGCTGGGGTGACCATCAAAGCGCGTAATCGCGACGCCACGAACGGAAATGTGATATTCCTTCATCGCGTTGATGAGGCGCAGCGTCTCTTCTTCGTACGTGGTGCCATAGTCCGCACGCATCTTCTTCGCTTCGATGTCGCCCGCATAAATGCAAAGGACGAGTTCAGCCTTGTCGCCGAGCATCTGCAAAAGGCGAAGCTT
>R14__coassemble_323_pt1 | contig 36864 bp, 38 predicted proteins | sample R14__metabat2_high_PE_004 | metagenome-assembled genome bin R14 | reverse complement strand
CGGATGAAGCAATTGCCTATTTGACCGCCCTCAAGGAAATCCTCGTTTATACGGGTGTTTCCGATTGCAACCTCGAAGAGGGCAATATGCGCTCGGACGTCAATATTTCCATTCGTCCCGTGGGCGAGACTAAGCTCGGCACGAAGGTGGAAATTAAGAACATGAATTCCTTCTCGGGAATTCATGCCGCCCTCCTTCACGAAGCGAAACGTCAGCGTGAATGCATGGCCCACTCGATTCCGATTGTGCAGGAAACGCGTCGTTGGGATGCCGAGGCCATGGAGACTGCCTCGATGCGCGGCAAGGAAAACGCGCACGACTATCGTTATTTCCCTGAACCTGACCTCGTTCCCGTGGAACTTCCCAAGGAACAGATTGAGGAATGGCGCAAGCTCCTTCCCGAAAAGCCGGAAGCTCGTCGTATTCGTATGATTGAAGAGTACGGCATCGCGGAATATGACGCCGAAGTTCTTTCTCAGCACAAAGAAAACGCCGACTTCTTCGAGGCGTGTTGCGGCGTGCTCGGGGATCACGCCCTACCGGTAGGGAGCGACCCCCGTGGCGCCCCGCCGTACAAACTCCTCTGTAACCTCTTTATGGGCGATGTAATGGCGCTTTTAAATGCGCACGAATGTCACATTCATGACTCTAAACTGACGCCCGAAGCGCTCGCGTCCTTGGTAAAGCTAAGTGCCGCCGGCACGATCAATGGCCCCACCTTAAAAGAACTCCTTCCCGAGATCTTTGAGAAGGGCGGTGATCCTGAAACAATTGTCAAGGAGCGTGGACTTGGCGCAGTTTCCGATACTGCCGCCCTTGAAGCGTTCGTCGATCAGGCGATTGCGGCGAACCCGGGCCCGGTCGCGGACTTCAAGAATGGCAAGAAGGCGGCCGCCGGCTTCTTCGTTGGTCAGGTCATGAAGCTCAGTAAGGGCAAGGCTGACCCCAAGATTGTGGGCAAGCTGGTCGCAAGTAAACTTGCTCAGCTATAAAAGATGAAACTTCCATCATTCGTAATTCGTAATTCGTCGTTCGTAGTTGCCGCCGCGATGCTTTGCATCGCGGGCTGCACCAGCTTCCATTCAATGCAGACTGCGCGGTTCGTGAATGACGATGGCGAGTTCCTGACGGTCGAGTACGGAACCGGCGATGAGCACGTGACCACCTTCATCTCCCCGGGTAACGGCGAAGAGATGGAGATGAAGACCAAGCTCCGAGTGATTGTGACCTTGCCCAATGGAGACGAGTTCATGGGCTTTCAGTGCATGAACTTTCTCCCTTCGGGAACGATGTACGAGACGGACGACAAAGAGTATATGTTTCACGCGAACGGCTTTACTTTCCGCGTATTCCGGATGCTCCCAGACAAGTCGGGCTACGCACGTTATTACGAAGGCGTGTTGTCGCAAACGATTGACAACCCGAAGAAGAACAAGAAGAAAAAGTAATGTCCGCACTTGACAATATTCGCGTTGTTTTAGTTGGCACGCTCTACACGGGGAACGTGGGTTCGAGTTGCCGCGCAATGGCGAATATGGGCATTCACAATCTTGTTCTTGCCGCTCCGAATCTCCAGAATAGTTGGGACGAAGGTGAACGCTTGGCGGTGCATGCGACCGACATTCTTCATAATCGCAAGGAAGTCGCGACTTTTGAGGAAGCTGTAGCCGACTGTGTGGCGGTGGTTGGGACGACTGCGCGCGGCGGACTTTATCGTCAGCACGTGAAGGCTCCGCGCGATTGTGCCGCTGATATCTTGAAGCTTGCCGAACAAGGTCCCGTGGCGCTCGTTTTTGGGCGTGAGGACAAGGGCCTTACGAACGAAGAGATTGCGCAGTGTACGCACCTTATTCGCATCCCCGTTGATGAAGGCTACACCTCGATCAATCTTTCGCAGGCAGTTTTGATTACGTGCTACGAATTCTTCACTGCCGCCGGCACCTATGTGCCGCCGCACGAGAAGGCAATTATGGCGCCGCAGGCCCAGAAGATGCAGCTCATGAAGAACTGGGGCGATATGCTCGTCAAGATTGGATTCATGGAAGAGATCCAGCGCGAGCACTTCATGCAGGGATTCCATCGCGTCTTTTCGCGGGGCGTTCTCACCAAGGACGACGCCGCACTCCTTTTGGGTGTAGCCCGTCAGACCCAGTGGGCCATAAACAACGCTAAAGCACCTAATCAACCCTAAAAGACTTAAAACGACCTAAAACGACCTTGGACCGCATTGCTTATCTAATCCGCCGCTTGCTCTTGGTGATTCCGACCTTCCTCGGCATCACGATTGTGTGCTTTACCTTGACGCGCTTTCTCCCTGGTGGCCCGGTCGAAATGCGTATGCTCCGCCTAAAAGGTATGGCCAGCGCTCAAGCGGGTGCGCGCACCTCGGCGTCCGCGGTTAACGAAGAATACAAGAAAGATCTCGAAAAGCAGTTTGGTTTCGATAAGCCCATCTACGTTCAGTACTACGACTGGCTCGTTACCAACAAAATGGGCATGACGCTTCCGAGCTACGACTATCCCAACAAGACCGCGTGGGAATTAATTAAGTCCCGTATTCCAATCTCGGTCTGGTTTGGCGCCGCCTCGTTCCTCTTAACTTACCTTATTTGTATCCCGCTCGGCATCGCGAAGGCGCTAAAACATCGGCAAACCTTTGATGCGGTAAGTTCCTTTATCGTCTTTGTCGCGTACGCGATTCCCGCTTTTGCGTTCGCGATGTGCCTTAAGATGTTCTTTGCGGGAACTGTAGAAGGACTTTGGGATATCTTCCCCTTGGGCGGCATTTCGTCCGACTTCGATATTCCGCCGACCGCGTGGGAGTGGTTCTGCGACCGTGCGTGGCATATGTTCCTTCCGATTTGTTGCTATGTGGCAGGCTCGTTTGCGATGCTTACCATCCTAATGAAGAACTCGCTCCTCGACCAGATTTCCGCGGACTACGTGCGCACCGTCATTGCGAAGGGCGGCAGCCGTGCACGCGCCATCTGGCTTCATGCTTTTCGCAATGCCCTCATCCCCATCTGCACGGGCCTCGGCGGTATTATTGGACTTCTTTTCGCGGGAAGTATCATCATTGAGACCATCTTTGAGATTCCGGGCATGGGGCGTCTTTCCTGGGATGCGTTGATTGGGCGCGACTACGCAGTCTTTCTGGCGCTCTTGGCGCTGGAGGCGAATATTCAGCTTATCGGTAATCTCATCTCGGATATCTTGTACATGATTGTTGACCCCAGGATTAACTTCTCATGATATTTTCTCCGCTCACGATCAAGCGATTTAAGTCTTTTAAGCGCATCAAACGTGCGTGGTATTCTCTTATCGGCTTTGGTATCATCTTTGTCTTTTGTATGCTCGCGGATTTTGTGTGTCCCTGTGATCCGCGCGCGGTCATTGATACGGCTACTTTGGAGAAATATCGTGAGCCCGTTATTGAGTATTCCTACGAAATCAAGAACGCTCGCTGGAACGAACTCCCCGATGGCACCATCGTCGACTACGAAGGCCCCGAAGAACTGTTGGGAAGCGGACATTCCTGTCTGCGCCTAGGCGAAGCGCAAGAATTATTGTCCGATTATAATGTTACCAGAACGCAGAAAGATGGCTATGTCCGCGTCTTTGCTGAGAGCAAACTGCCGCCCAAGGAAATTAAGCGCGTCCTCCCTGCGCCCGAAATCTCTTTTCCATTTCGTCCAGTACCTGAGCACCCCTTTGGTATCGATGCCGGCGGCCGCGATGTGTACGCTCGCGTAGTCCACGGAATGCGCATTGGCCTTTTGTTTGGTATTGTCCTCGCCTTTTGGGCGATGCTCACGGGACTTGTCATCGGCGCGGTGGAAGGGTATTTTGGTGGCGTTACCGATATCACCTGTCAGCGCTTTACGGAAATTTGGTCTGCGATTCCGTTCATGTATGTGATGATCTTCATTGGCTCCACAATGGGCAGGAGCTTTACAATTCTTCTTATCTGCTACGCCATTTTCAATTGGATTGGCGTTAGCTACTACATGCGTGCGGAGTTCCTGCGTCTAAGGTCCCGCACGTTTGTGGAGGCGGCAAAAGTGCAGGGCTTTTCCGCAACGCGCATTATTTTTGGGCATATTCTGCCGAATGCGCTAACTCCCTTGATCACGCTCTTCCCGTTCCTCTTGATGGGCGCGATTGGCTCCTTGGCCGCGCTCGACTTCCTGGGCTTCGGTTTGCCGCCCATGACGCCGAGCTGCGGTGAGCTCATGAACCAGGCACAGCAGTTCCGCTGGGCGTGGTGGCTCATTCTTTTCCCGGCTTTGGCACTCTTTATTGTGATGCTCTTAACTGTCCTCGTGGGTGAAGGATTGCGTGACGCTTTCGACCCTCGTCAAAAGAGTAAACTTGAATAAAACGCTATGAAATTTGAAGAGGCACTCAAGGAATTGGAGACGCTCGTCCGTCAGATGGAGACGGGCGGCATGTCGCTTGACGACATGATTAAGGCCTACGAACGCGGGCAGAATCTGCTCGCGACTTGCCAGAAGGAACTCACTAACGTGAAGGCGCGCATTGAGAAGGTCACCAAGCAGGGTGCGGTGGAGGGATTAGTCGCATGAAGCAGATTTTCGTTCAGGCTCAGCCCGACCATATTGAGTCCTTGTGCAAGGCCTCGCCGATCTCGGCGTTGGAAGAGCTCATTTGGAACGCGCTCGATGCCGAGGCAACACAGGTCACGGTCGATGTCATCACCAATGAAATGCAGGGCATTTCCGCGATTCGTATTACCGATAATGGTACCGGCATCGACGTCCTTAAGGCCGATCAGACGTTCGGTAACTTGGGCGGCAGTTGGAAGCGCGGCAAAACTGATCTCCATGGTCGTCATGGGCGCGGACGCTTCAAAGCGTTCGCGCTTGGCGCCTTTGTGGAGTGGCGCACTACGATGCGTGCGGGCGAAGAACTCCTTTCCTACGTCCTTTCGGGCGAGGCAAGTAAGCCCGGCGTCTTTGAACTTAATGCCGCCACCCCCGGACCTGGCACCGGCACCGAAGTTTATATTACCGGCATCTCTGCCAATGCCGACTCGCTTTTTAATTCAACTGAGACCGTAGAAGGGCTTGCTTCCAAGTTTGCTCTCTACTTGAAGGTCTATCCGAATGTGAGGATTTGGTTTAATGGCCTCCCGGTGACGCCTTTAATTGTGCAGCGCGATGTCGCGACGTATGAAGTGAAGCCCGGCTGCCGCCTCGAAATTATCGAGTGGAAGCGCAAATTCGTGGGCGCAGGACGCATCGTTTGGACCGGCCGCGATGGCTTTCAGCTCTTTGAGCAGGCGGCAAATGTGCGCTCGGGCGGCGTTCCGTTTACGGCGTATCTTATTTCCGACCGCTTCAAAGCGCTCGCCAAGGAGAATGCGCTCATCATGGATGAGCTTAATCCCGAGGTGCGCGATTACCTCGCGGCGGCACGCGAACAGCTGAAGGCGCATTTTGCCGCCACGATGGAGCAGCATCAGAACGAGCGCGTCGAAGAATGGCTTAGCGATTTTAATGCCCTCCCGAAGAAACTTCGTGAGGCAATTCTAGCCCGACTCATGAGCAAGGAGTAAAAAATGGGTGGTTTTTGTGGTGTAATCAGTAATTCGGACTGTGTGATGGACCTGTTCTTCGGAACAGACTATCATTCGCACTTGGGTACGCATCGTGGTGGCATGGCGGTGAGGAACTCGGAAGGGACCTTTACTCGCGGCATCCACAACATTTCGAACGCGCCTTTCCGCTCCAAGTTCGACAAGGAACTTGAGCGCTTCCATGGCAACGTGGGCATCGGCGTTATTTCGGATACTGATCCTCAGCCGCTCGTTATGTGCAGCCGCGTGGGCACGTACGCGATTGTGACGGTCGGCATCATCAATAACATCGAAGAGATTAAGAACGAGCTTTACGAACATAACCACATTCAGCTTCAGTACTCGACCACCTCTGGCATGGTGGGGCCGACCGAAGTTGTCTCCGCGCTCATTTCCTCCAAGCCCACGCTCGTTGAGGGGCTAAAGTATGTGCAGGAGAAGGTGAAGGGCTCGATGTCCGTTCTCGTAATTGACGAACGCGGACACCTTTTTGCCGCCCGCGATCGTTATGGTCGCACGCCCATCATTTTGGGCAAGAAGGACGGCGCAATGATGTGCGTGATGGAGTCTACCGCGCTCCCCAACACCGGCTACGAATACGTGCGCGACTTGGGCCCCGGCGAAATCGTCGAGATTCTTCCCGAGGGTGTCGTTGTCAAGCAGGCTCCCGGCGACAAGATGGCGATTTGCTCGTTCTTCTGGGTCTATTATGGCTTCCCGGCTTCGTCCTACGAAGGGCGCAACGTGGAGATGGCGCGTTATCGTTGTGGTGCCGCCCTCGCCAAGCGTTCGCCTGCTCCGGCAGATGCCGCCTGCGGCATTCCTGACTCGGGCACTTCGCACGCCCTCGGGTATGCGCATCAGGCGGGCATTAAGTTCGCGCGTCCGTTCGTGAAGTACACGCCTACTTGGGCGCGTAGCTTCATGCCGCAGGACCAGCGTCAGCGCGAACATGTAGCTTCGATGAAGCTGGTTCCGATCCCCGGCCTCATCAAAGATAAGAGCCTTGTCTTTTGCGATGACTCGATTGTCCGCGGCACTCAGCTGGGTAAGCAGGCGGAGCGTCTTTACAAGTATGGGTGCGTGGGAACGCACATGCGTATTGCGTGTCCGCCCCTCATGTATCCGTGCGAGTTCATCAATTTCTCGCGCTCGAAATCGGTCTACGACCTTATCACCCGCCGCTATGTGCGTGGTCACGAGGGCGAAAATGCCGATATCACCAAGTACTTGGATCCGAATGGCGAGCCGTACAAGAAGATGGTGGAGTTTATCCGCGAAAAGCTGAATCTCACCTCGCTCGCGTTCCAGCACGTTGATGACCTCGTGGAAGCGATTGGTCTCCCGAAGGACAAGCTCTGCACGTACTGCTGGACGGGTCACGACGTTTCGAAGGAGTAAGCAAAAGTGCGCATCGTCTTCATGGGTTCATCGGCGGCATCCGCCACTTGTCTGCAGGCAATCTTGAGAGAAAAGTCTCTCGAGGTCGTCGGACTCGTGACGCAGCCTGATAAGCCTGCGGGGCGTGGCAAGGAAGTGACGCCTTGCGCTTGCAAGGCGTATGCAGTGAAGCGCGGCATCACGAATGTGATTACGCCCCTTAATGTGAATGATCCCGAGCCCATGGCTCAAATTGCCGCCTGGAAGCCGGATGCAGTGGTGGTGGTGGCGTACGGTCAGTTCCTCAAGGAGCCGCTCCTTAATTTGCCCAAGTACGGGTGCATCAACTGTCATTTTTCGCTCTTACCCAAATATCGTGGTGCAAGTCCGGTCGTGGCCTGCCTCGAGCATGGCGATATGCGTACTGGCGTCACCGTGATGAAGATGGGTATTGGCATGGATGACGGCCCCATTCTCATGCAGTCGTACGAGCCCGTATATCCTGATACGACGGGCGGCGCTTTGATGGATGATTTGGCAATTGCAGGCGGCGTCACTTTGGCGAAGTGCCTGAAGCAAATGGAGGCGGGCATCCTGCCGCCGCCCATGGCACAGAATAACGACGATGCCACTTACACGCACAAGCTCAAGAAGACTGATGGACTTATCAACTGGGACGAGCCCGTCCTCGTCATTGAGCGCAAGATTCGGGCGTACTATCCCTGGCCCGGCTGCTATAGTTTTGTTGGAGGTAAAAGGTTGGGAATATTGAAAGCGTCTTTTGCGGATGCCAATCTTCTCCACCTCTCCACCTCTACATGGCCAAACCAAAAGCCCGGCACTGTCTTGGCCATCACCAAGAAGGGCTTTGTCGTCAAGGCGCACGACACCTCGCTCCTCATCACCGAAGTGAAGCCCGAGGGCAAGAACGCCATGCCTGCATCAGCCTTTTTGAATGGTCGTAAACTTTCTGTTGGAGATATGCTAAGTTAAATTCTCCACCTCTCCACCTCTACATGGCTAAATAAACCCGTATGATCGAAGACGAAATCAAAGAAATAATCGTAAGCTCCCTCGACTTGGAAGACGTCGAGCCTGCGCAAATCGAAACTGACGCCCCGCTCTTTGGCGAAGGCCTCGGGCTCGATTCTATCGACGCACTGGAGCTTGGGATGGCAATTCGCAAGAAATATGCGATTACCTTCTCGAAGGACCCGGCCGAAAACAAGAAAGTATTTTATTCCGTTAAATCAATCGCCGATTACGTAAGAGGAAAGAAAAATGGCTAAGATGGACAAGAATCAGATTGTCGCCATGATCAAGAAGGTGATGGTGGAGGAGTTTGAAATTGACGAGGCGGCGATTACGCCCGAGGCGAATCTCTTTACCGACCTCGACCTTGATTCGATTGACGCGGTGGACTTGGCCGTGCGCCTTCAGCAGCAGACGGGCAAGAAGGTGAGCCCCGAAGATTTCAAGGCGATTCGCACGTTTCAGGACGTCGTCGATGCCGCCGACAAATTGGTGAACGGTTGATAGCGCTCATATTTTGCTGTCTCTTTGGGCTTTCGCTCCTGCCGGGGCGAGAGCCCTTGTGCCTTAAATTCGCGAGGCGAATCTCCGGCGGTCTCATGCCCCCAGGCGCCATCTCTTATTGCACGCGCCTCACCTGGCTTTGGTTCTGGTTTCTCCTCGCCTTAACTCTCATTAATGCGACCCTATTGACCCTGCAGGTAAGCGGGTATTCCTGCCCGCGCGTAAGCGTAGCGCAAATCTGTCTCCTTCCTTTAATTCCCTTACTTCTTTTCGCCGAAAAGAAGTACCGTAACCACCACTTCACCGTCACTTTCCACACCTCTGGTTCAACAGGTAAGTCAAAGACCATCGTGAAGCCCTTCGAGTGCCTCGCGAAGGAAGTCGTCTACCATTCGTCCTATCTGCCGCCCTTTGACTTAATCGTGCATACTGTCGACCCCGAACACATGCTCGGCATGCTGTGGGTAAGGCTTCTTTCTCAGCTCCGCCACGTTCCCACCCAGCGAATCGCCACCCTCGAGGAGCTGGAAGGGACGGGGACTTCAGCCCCCGGAAGGTACCTCTTGGTAACCACCCCCAGTTGGCTCAAGGTTGCGGTCCGCTCGGGGATCGGACCCTACCAGGTAGGGCGTGACCCCCGTGGCACGCCGGTTGAAATCGTTACCTCGGGTTCAGCCCTTGATGACGAAACTGCCGACCTCGTAGAGCAACAATTTGGCGTCCGTCCCTTGCAAATCTATGGCTCAACTGAAACTGGCGGCATCGCTTCTATGCGCTCCGGCCTCCCCACATTTTTCCCCATGGTAAAGGTGGTAAGGGGCGGTCAGGGACGCGGACACTCCTGTCCGCGGGTAAGCGAAGCGCAAAGACTAACTGTCCGCTCCCCATTTTCTTATCCTCACACCTACACCCTTGGTGACGCGGTCGAATTTGTCGACCGCACCCACTTCAAGCTCCTTGGTCGTGTTGACCGCATGGTCAAGATTCGTGAGGAGCGTGTGAATCTCGCGGAGATGGAAGTAAAGGTCGCGGCGGCACTTCAGTGCGACTGCGCGCTCATTGACCTCGGCGGTCTACTGGGATGTGTTATTGGCCATGTAGAGGTGGAGAGGTGGAGGAAGCCTCTGGAACTTCGGAAAGTGTTGCTACCAATATTTCCGAAGGGAACAGTACCTAAACATTTTAGATTTGTCGACGAGCTCCCTCGCAATTCCCAAGGAAAGGTGACGTATGAAGCCATCCGCGCACTATTTTGAAGGCCACTTCCCCAGCTTCCCAGTTCTTCCTGGCGTCGTGCAGCTCATGATGGTCCTCGAGAAGGTCCGCTCGGGGATCGGACCCTACCAGGTAGGGCGTGACCCCCGTGGCACGCCGCTAAAATCCGTCAAGAAGATGAAATTCATGGACATCATCCAGCCGGATGATGACATTGACATTGTGACCACTCCCAAGTCCGAGAACGAAATCGCTTACGAAGTCAAGAAAGGCTCCAAGGTATGCTCCTCTGGAATACTTGTCTTCTAATTGCCGCCGTAACTAGTTCCTGGCTCCTGCCCACGAACGAAGTTTCGGGCGTGTTTACTCAAACGCGCACTGCCGACTCTCGTGAGTATGTTTCGCATGGCACATATCATCTTATTCCAGGGAAGTCCTTTGAGTGGGTCACACATGATCCCTTTGAGACTTACTTCTTCTCCGACCGAGTAAAGTACATCTACACGAACGAGGACGAAGTCGTGGAGAAAAAGCTGGAAGATTTGCCCATGGGCTCGATGTTTGTGGGGAAGACCGACGAGGAACTCATTGCCATGTTCGAGGAACACAAGGACAACTCGCGCATTAAATCCTTCATTGAGGACTTCCAAGTGCGTGACCACGAGATTCAAATCTATTTCACGAATAAAACGAATATTAAATTGGAGTTTAAAGATGACAACAGAGAATAATCCTATTATTCCTTACATCGAAGGCGATGGTACGGGCCCTGATATCACTAAGGCGGCGATGATTGTGTGGAATGCCGCCGTTGAGAAGGCTTATGGCGGCACTCGTAAGATTCAGTGGAAGGAAGTCTTGGCCGGTGAGAAGGCTTTTAACTTGACGGGTGAGTGGCTTCCGCAGGCAACCTTGGATGCCTGCCGCGAACATAAGATCTCCATCAAGGGACCCTTGACGACTCCCGTTGGAAAGGGCATTCGTTCCATTAATGTGCAGATGCGTCAGGCACTTGACCTTTACGTGTGCCTCCGCCCCGTTCGCTATTTCCAGGGAGTGCCTGCGCCGGTCAAACATCCCGAACTTACTGACATGGTCATCTTCCGCGAAAATACCGAGGATATTTATGCGGGTATCGAATGGATGAATGGCACGCCCGAGGCCGATAAGGTAAAAGACTTCCTTATCAAGGAGATGGGCGTTAAAAAGATTCGCTTCCCCGAGACGAGCTCGATCGGCATTAAGCCCGTTTCCAAGGAAGGCTCGGAGCGTCTTATTCGGGCGGCAATTAAGTATGCGATTGATAACGACAGGAAGTCGGTCACGCTCGTTCACAAGGGCAACATCCAAAAGTTCACCGAAGGTGCTTTCCGCGACTGGGGCTACCAGCTCGCCCAGCGCGAGTTTGGCGCGACCTTGATTGACAAGGGTCCGTGGTGCAAGTTTAATAACCCGAAGACCGGACGCGAGATTATTGTGAAGGATTGCATCTGTGACGCATTCCTTCAGCAGATCTTGACTCGTCCCGCGGAATATGATGTCATCGCCACCCTCAACTTGAATGGCGATTATGTTTCCGATGCTTTGGCGGCAACTGTGGGCGGCATTGGTATTGCCCCGGGTGCGAATATCAATTACGATACTGGTTGCGCAGTCTTTGAGGCGACGCATGGCACTGCGCCCAAGTACGCGGGACTCGATAAGGTAAATCCCGGTTCGCTTATCCTCTCGGGCGAGATGATGCTTCGCTTTATGGGTTGGAACGAGGCGGCAGATCTTATCATCAAGGCGATGGACAAGGTGATTGCCGCGAAGACTGTCACTTACGACTTCGCTCGTCAGATGGAAGGCGCGACCGAAATCTCCTGCTCGGCCTTCGGCCAAGCCCTCGCCGCCGCAATGTAAATTTCCCTTGCATTTTTCGCGGAATTATGATATAATATACATCATATGATTCTTTATCACGCTAGTAATGTAGAAGTGAAGATGCCGATGCTGGTTGAAGCCAATCGGCTTTTGGACTTTGGTCCGGGCTTCTATACTACTGATAATCTTGAGCAGGCGATGCGCTTTGCTGGCAGCGTGGTAAAGAAGCGCGGCGGCAAACCGATTCTCAATGTGTACGAGTTCGACGAGAGCACTTTGTGCGGATTGCTAGTTAAAAAATTTACTGAGCCGAATGTCGAATGGCTAGATTTTGTGGCAGCTAATCGCTCGGGTACGTATGTGGGCGAGCGGTATGACTTACTTGTCGGTCCGGTTGCGAATGATAATGTATATACGACTATCGGTTTGTACTTCCGCGGATTCATGAGCAAGGAAGCTACGATTGCAGAATTGCGCGTGCATAAGTTGTATAATCAGACCGTGTTCTGTACGCCCAAATCATTCGCTGGTTTGAAGTTTATTCGATCGGAAGCGGTGTAATGGACAAGAATAAGTTCGCCACTTTCCTTTCGGTTGTAATTTCTCCTGCGGTGGTGGGGCTTTTGGTTGCGCATCTCGGACTTGACGAAATCACGGCGGCAGAAAAGTACTTTACCTCCAAAGTCTACGCCGCGCTATCAGACGAAGAACAGAAACTTTGGCACTATAGCCCTGAGCTTCTGGCCGGTCTGGTTGAAGAAGAACTTGTCAAGGGCTCATTCACACTTCCGGAGGAGGCGCTCTAATGAGCAAGGAAGGTGACTATCTTGTTTTTGCAATTGAGCAGTATCGCCACGCCAAAGGTCTCTCTGGCGAGGAGGTGATTGCACTTTTCAAGAAGTACAATATTGCTCAACGTATTAAGGACCTTTATGAGCTCTATCATATTGAGCGCGAGCAAAATATGATCGATGACATCGACGAGTTCATCGCCAGCCGAAAGGCTGCATAATTGAACTAATAGGTTATATTAGTTCAGCGGGAGGGGGACTTCGTAGCCTGGGAGTAAGGGCCAGGTGAGAGTCGGGGCGTTGCAGGTCACTGGGCCTGCAACGCCATCTAATTTATAGAACTCGCGCGCGAAGTCGTCTAGCTCTATCGTTCTTTCGTGAGCCGGATGACTAATTCTAAATCCCAGATTTTCGTAAAAGGAAAGTAGATTTTGCGCTTCGCTTTCCGCGGACAGGAGTGGCCGCGTCCCTGAGGGTGCTGGTTCGGCCACGAGCGTTAGGGGTTCGGCGTAGATGGCTTGGGCGGCGCGGATGAGCTCAGTTGCGTAGCCACGATGACGATAATCAGGATGCGTCATCAGTGCGTAGACATAGCGTGTGTCGTCCGGCTGCTCCAGGAAGAAGCCGGCGGCAACGAGCTTACCCTCCTCGTAGATGATGAGGCAGTTGTCGTCGGTGAGTTTCTGGGAAAGAAAGTACTCAATGGCGGCAGGAGCGTCGCCAAAGACGAGGGACCAGAGGTTGATTATATCTTGCGCTTCGCTTGCCCGCGGACAGGAATGTCCGCTTCCCTGACAGGCCCCTGTGGTGAACTGGGCGCGGGAGGGGGTACACCAGTATTTTGCTCGGCGCTCGATGGGGTGCCAGGATTCCTTGGCCTTGACGAGGTTGGGGTGGCCGTCGGCACCGGCGCGATTGATGAGGGTGTAGCCCTCTTTTAGGGCGAGGCGGGCGAATTCGCGCGTTACCATGGGGAATGCGCCCTGAACATCGGGGAGGGCTTTCTCGAAAGATTCGAGGATCATGGTGGGGGAGAGGCGCTCGCCGAGAGCAAACCCAACGGGTTTGCTATTAGAGTATAATGTTAAGCCATGTAGAGGTGTAGAGGTGGAGAGAATTTGTCGAAGGGTCTCGACTTCGGTGACGAGTTCTTCGTCGACGGGGTGGTTGGAGAGCCACTCGTTTAGGACTTGGAGGCAGTCGGGGACATTGACTGGCCCGGTGTGCCAGGGGCCGAGCTCTTCGAAGCGATGAATATGGTTGCGCTTTTGTTGGAACTTGGAGCCCTTGAGCTCGGCGAGCCCTTGGGCGGAGTAAATGTAGTCGGCGCAGCCGGGGATTTCTCGGCAGAGACAACCCGATATTGGGCTATCAGTTAGATAGGTTTGGCCATGTAGAGGTGTAGAGGGAGAGAGCTTGCCTACGGGGACGAAATATTGGCGATGGCCAAGGGTGGCGCGCAAAAGGGCGTAGTCAGGCGCAAGCCCCACGTCGACATGGTAGTAGTCCGAGCGCCAAAAGCGGGTGTAGGATTCGCTAAAGTCCGAAATTTCAAGGGGGTCCTGGGCCTTGAAGGCACGTAGGATGGGGAGATTTTCCTCGTTTATCGGTTCGAAGTTCATGATTGGCGTATATTATACCATAAGTGCGGCACAAAAATCAATACTAAAAACGCTTGAAATTTTTCGGCAAATATGATATAATATACTCTAATTATGAACGTATATTTTGATAACAACGCGACCACGCGTGTCGCTCCCGAAGTAGTGGAGGCGATGATGCCGTTTTTCGGCGAGCTCTATGGCAATCCGAGCTCGATGCATGCCTTTGGCGGCAACGTGGCCAAGTATGTCGACAAGGCGCGCGAACAGGTGGCTGCTTTCCTCAACGCGAGCCCCGAGGAAATTATCTTTACCTCTTGCGCAACCGAGTCAGATAACACTGCACTTCGCGGCGGCATTGAGTACTTGGGTGAGAAGAGCGCGCTTATCACGACCGCGGTTGAGCATCCTGCCATTTTGCAGAGCGCGCACAAGGTGGGTGAGATGGGCCACGAAGTCGTGAAGCTTGGTGTGGACCATAAGGGTCAGATCAACCTTGAGGAATTAAAAGCTCAGCTCAAGGCCAATAATGAGAAGGGCGTTAAGTCGCTCGTTTCGATTATGTGGGCCAATAATGAGACGGGCGTCATCTTTCCGATGGAACAGATAGCCGACATCTGCAAGGAGTATGGCGCGGTCCTCCATACTGACGCGGTGCAGGTGGCAGGCAAAATCAAGGTGGATGTGAAGAAAGTGCCCGTCGATATGCTCTCGATGAGCGGACACAAGTTCCATGCACCGAAGGGAATTGGCATCCTTTATTTGCGCAAGGGCTCCTTCTTCCGTCCGTTTATGCTGGGCGGACATCAGGAACGGGGACTTCGTGCCGGGACTGAAAATGTCCCCTACATTGTGGGCCTCGCTAAGGCGTGCGAAATTGCGAATTATGACGAAACTGGCATCGGAGCGATGCGCGATAAGCTTCAGGCAGGCATCATGGCGGCACTTCCTGATTCCATCATCAATGGCGACACCGAGCATCGTCTCCCGGGCACCTTGAATATTTCCTTCCCGTATGTGGAAGGCGAAGCAATTGCGTATCACTTGTCCGACGCCGGCATTTGCATTTCCACGGGTTCTGCTTGCGCCAGCGGCTCACTTGACCCGAGCCATGTGATTCGTGCGATGGGAGTTCCCTTTATTGCGGTGCATGGTAGCGTACGCTTCTCGCTCAGTCGCTACAACACGATGGAAGAAGTTGATTACGTCCTTGAGAAGTTGCCGCCGATCATTAAGAATCTGCGCGCTTTGAGTCCCTTTGGCCCCGATAAAGGAGTGACGACGTATGAATAATTCGTTGGCACGAATTGCGCGGACAGGAGTGTCCGCGTCCCTGATTGCGCTTGCGCTCGCAGGCTGCCGCCGCGAAGATGTGCGCGTCTTTGACGAGCCGATGGGCGCGGGAGTGAGCGAGTCGCAGGCGCGCAAGGAGCTTTCGCATTTCGCCGGGGTCAAGATGGACACCATGAAGTTCGAGGGCGGCAAATTGCATGTGGAATACGATTCCATGCAGCTCGCCAAGGAAAATATCCGTAGGGTGATTGGTCGCTAATGCTGGAAGTTCGCAATATTAAGTTCGGCTACACGAAAGAGCCCATCCTTCGGGATGTGAGCTTTGTGGTGTCGCCGGGCGAGACAGTGAGTGTGATTGGCTCGAATGGTTGCGGCAAGACGACGCTGATGCGTCTTTTGTCCACGCTCCTCGTTCCCAGCGAAGGCCAGGTTATTTTTGAGGGCAAGGATGTCTTTTCCGATCCCTTAAGGTTCCGTCGTCAGCTGGGAGTGCTTCCCGAACGCGTAGCGCTTTATGAAGATATGTCGGTTAAGGAATACCTCAAGTATCGCGCGTACTTTAAGGGCGAAAATTCCAAGCGAATTCGCCGCCGCGTAACTGAGGCGATGGGATTACTTAACTTGGAGCCGCTCGCTCGTCGTACAATTGCGAATCTTTCGTACGGGCAAAAGAAGCGGGTTGCTTTTGCTGATGCAATACTCCTTCGTCCGCGGGTCCTTCTTTTGGATGATTTCCTTGCCGGGCTTGACGTTGATATGCGCGAGGAAATGGGCGAGATTTTGAAGGAAGTGGCGGCGTTTTCGTCGGTTGTGGTGACTGGACACGAGCTTGAGGAAATGAAGAAGTGGTCCTCGAGATTTTTGCATCTCAAGGAAGGGACGGTGAAACTCGCATGAGCCCCATCCGCATTACCTTCAGCCGCACAATTGGTATGGCGCGCAATTATTACGCGACCGCGCTGGGCATCGGCGCGTTCCTCGCCTCGAGCGCGATGTACTTTGCGTATCTCATCACAATGGGCGAGGGCGGCACTTTGTCCGCTGGCTCACTCTGGTGCGTGGCAGTTGCGCCGATTGTTCCCATTTTAGCCTCCTTCCTGTCGATGGATGTGTGGAGCGACGAATTTCTGACCGGCCGTATTGATATGCTCCTCGCGTCGCCGGTAAAGGAATCGGACCTTGTTCTTGGTAAGTGGCTCGGGGTTTACTTTCTTACTACGGCGGCAGCTATCCTGAGCTGGATTTCGGTCTGGGGTACTTCGCTGTATTTTGGCAATCCCATTGAAACTCCGATTGCTGGTATAGTCGCGATTCTTATGCAAACTGCGTTGTGGACGGCAATTTCGGTAATGATGAGTGCGCGCTTCCGCCATGCTGCCGCCGCCGCAACTAGCTCGATTGTGGTGATGTTCGCGATTCCTCGCGGACTTTGGTTTGCTGCCGACATGTGGCTTACACCCGAGCAACTGCCATATTCGCAGATGCCGCTCGATGAGCATGTTCTCAATTTCTCTTCGGGTATTATTTCGACAGGTATGGTGGTAGGCTACATTGCCTTCACCGCGCTTGCTTTGCTGGTTACTTACAAGTATGTGATGATGCGCCGCTTTGCAGGTTACAGCGGGCGTGTGTATCGCCGTAGTAGCACTCTCGTCATTGTGCTCTCGCTTGGTGTGGCGGCACTTTTGATGACCTTGGCGATGCGCCTCGATACGACGATTGAACTGCCCTTGAAAGACGTGCGCGAATTTTCCGATCGTACTCGTTCAGTAATGGCGAATGCGCAGGGTGATATTGAAGTGAGTGTCCTTTTATCCAAGCACGATTCTCGCTTCCGCGCGGTTGCTCAGCTCTTAAAGGCGTTCAAGCGCGAGGCGGAATCGATTTCTGCGCTGAAGTTAAATCTCACCTTTGTTGATCCTCGTTGGGATCTTGGGGCGGCGGAGCGCATCGTGCGTGCGGGCGGCAAATTGGATAGTGTCGTCTTTTCGCGTGGACGCCGTCAGGTGACGCTCGGTATTGAAGCCGATTTTGGTGAACGGGCAGTTGCAAGCTCCATTTTGCAGCTTGTCACCCCGGCGCAGCGTCGAAAGATTTATTGGACGACAGGTCATGGCGAAGCGTTGCCGAGTGAATATGGCAAGTTTGGCATGAGTGATATTGCCCGCGATCTTGCACGTGATGGTTTTAAGAATGATGTGCTTTCGCTGGAGAAGAACGTGGAATTGGGTAGCGACACCGCGCTCATCATTGTCTCGGGCGCTAAAACCGACTTCTCCAAGATTGAGCTTGCGAAGCTGGAAGCGTACTTGCGCGAGGGTGGTCGACTGCTCGCCTTGATTGAGAATCCGGACGTGAGTGGTGTAAATGCAATTTTGTCCACCTGGGGTATGAACTGTCGGAAAGTATCGTCCTATGTTGGCACGCGCACACTTACAGGTTCTGATGTGATTGTGGACACTTTTTCGCATCATCCGATTACCGAGCCCTTGGAGGGTACGCAGGTAGTTTTGGATCGTCCGGTGGAGATTATGCCTTCAGCGGCGGTTAAGTCTACGAGTGGTGCGGATGCAATAGAATTCTCGCCGCTCGTTTCTGCTGGGGGGCATGTTTATGCTGCTGTGGGAGAGCGAGGTGCCGGCGCGGGACTCGATCTTGCACTCCGTCCGACCCGTGTCCTGGTGATTGGTGACGCGCTCTTTGCAATGAATGGACAGCTCTTGTTGCGCGAGAATGCAAATCGTGATTTCTTCTTGAATGCGGTTGCCTATCTTTCGGGTGGTGACAGGATGACACAGTCGGGCGCCGATTCTATGATTCTTTCAATTCCGTTTGGGCGTGAGGAGCGGATGATTTCAGCCTTCATCATCATCATCGCAGTACCTTTTGTTGTTTTTGCGCTGATGGTTTTGTTGGCGGTACGTAGGAGACATCGCTAAATGAAATCTCGGCTTACAATTTGGCGGCTCCTATTTGCGATTTTTGTACTGGCAGTGGCACATTGTGTTGTCACCTTGCGCGACTCGAAGGAGAGCAAGATTATTCGCCGTTCGACGCTTTTAAGCGACTCAAAGCTTATCGCGGTCGAACTCGATAAAGCGAATGACTCTTCGGTGGTAATCACTAATGCCGGTACTTGGCGAATTGTTAAGCCCTTTAGTGCCGAGGTGGACGACGCGAAGTTTGCCGCCATTACTGATGTCCTGCAAGTTTCTCAGTTTGATGATATCTTGGAATTGAGCGAACTCAATAAACTGGGGCGCACGCCGGAAGATTTTGGACTCACAACTCCGCGGTTGGTGGTGAAGGCCAGGTTTGAGAACTCGGAGAAGGTTCTGAACTTCGGCAACGAGACAAGCACTCGCGATGGTGTGTATGCGAATATTGAGGGTGAAGATTATGTGTTTGTGGTTTCGATGGCGGCTTATATGGCACTTTCGGCGGACGCAAATGATATTCGCCGCCATCAACTCTTTGCAATGACGAGCGAAGAGGTGTCGTCGGTTGATGTGCGTGATGCTAATGGCGCTTTCGAGAAATTTGACCGTCAAGGTGTTAGGAATGATAAGTTCAATGAATATCTAACCAAGCTCTTGGATGCCGAGGCGTTAGACTATGTTTGGCCGTATGGCAAGAGTGGCGAAGCAACAACCGCGAGCGTGAGTTTGTTGTCCGGGTATGGACTTGAACCCGAAAATGCGACCTTGGTCGTCCTGCATGGCGTGGATGGTGTGGATACTAGCGTCAGTTTTGGTAAGCCGGCGGGCGAGGGTAAGGTGTACGCGCTTGTTTTCGATGGCACTGCAATTGTGACGGTGAGCGATACTTTGAAAGCGAAGGTCGAAAAGGTGGAAACGCTTACCGATCGGCGACTCTTCCCGCTTGACGCTCGAGAGGTTACGAGCATTTCGCTCACCCTTAACGGAGTAAAGTATCTCCTCGAGAAGAGCAAGGAATCTTGGCGCATGGATGCACCGATTGTGGCACCGGCCGATAATGAATTCGTGGAAAGAGTGCTCACGCGCATTCTGGCGCTTGATGAATCCGCAGAGACAGGGTCGGGGATTACGATTGCACTCGCGGGCGGCAAGACTTCCCACACTGTCATCACTGGCATGATTTTGGGCGCCGAGCCCATCGAGCACTTGCGGAGCCGTGAGATGGTGAATATTCTTGTTCCCGACATGAAGCGGATTACATCGGGCGAGGTGGCGGTTACTTTCAATGCCGAGCGTCAGCTTTGGGCTTTTGAGGAGAATACCAAGAACGGTTTTCTTGATGAGCCAACGATAACTCGTTTGGTGGAGGAGCTTAATCCCCTCAAGGCAAAGGAGGTCTATCAGCTTAAGGTTTCGGATTTGGAACTTGGTGAGTTTGGACTTCAGCAGCCGGCGTTCAAGCTGGCGATTGATCTGGTGGCGGCAGGTTCGTCACGAAAGAATATTTTAATTGGTAACCATGCGCCTAACGGAGGATACTACGCAACCGTGGGAGCAAATGATGCCATTTTCATTATCTCTGAGGAGCAGATGCGGATTTTGACCGCACCGTTGATTAAATGATGACCTTGATTCTTGCCACACTGTTTGCCGCCCTCACCTGGTATCCCGCGCCGGATTATCAGGATACCCCCGACCCTATCGCTTCGCCGATGGCGAAGAAGGGCGGCACTATTCGCTTCAATGGTTCGCAGGCACCGAAGAGTTTGAATGGGTACGTGGATAATAATACCTACACCAAGATGACTTTCACGCTCATGTATGAAACCTTGCTCGGCACTGATACCGAGACCTTGGAGTTTTGTCCTGGTTTGGCCTGCAAGTGGGCGGTTTCCGATGATGGCAACGAGTATATCTTCGTCCTTGATGAGGCAGCAAAGTGGTCGGATGGCAAGCCCATAACTGCCGCCGATGTGAAGTGGACTTTCGATACAGTAATGGACATCAAGAATGATACCGGCCCATGGAAAGTGATGCTCGGAATGTTTGATAGTCCCGAGGTTGTGGATGAGCGGACAATTCGTTTCCTCAAGAAGCCCGGCAGTCCTAAGGACTGGCGCGACATCTTGAACATCGCGTTTATGTACATTCTTCCCAAGCACGCGTTCGAGGGTAAGGACTTCAATAAGCTCGATCTTGTCAATGCGCCGGTTGCCGGTCCCTACTATCTTTCGCGCATTGATGAGCAGGTGGAGAGCGAGTTTACGCGTAATCTTGATTGGTGGCGCAAGGATATGATTTCCTGCAAGTATGTTTGCAACTTTGACCGCATCATTATGCGCTACTACGCGGATAACGAGAATGCGTTCGAAGCATTAAAGAAGCGCGCTATCGATGTTTATCCGGTTTACACTGCACGCATTATGAGTGGCGAGACGCACGGAGAGAAGTTTGACCGTAACTGGATTTTGAAACGCCGCGTTTCCAACCATGCTCCCGTGGGCTTCCAGGGTTTTGCGATGAATATGCGCCGTAAGCCCTTTGATGATATTCGTGTTCGCAAGGCGATGGCCATGCTTATCGATCGCGAGACGATGAACCGTACGATGATGTTTGGCGAGTATTTCCTGCAGAATTCCACCTGTACTGATTTGTACGATAAGGATCATCCGTGCCCCAATGCGTTCTACAAGTACGATATTGAAGAAGCGAAGAAGCTCTTGAAGGAAGCTGGCTACGAGAAGGGCTTTAAGTTTAAATTCCTTTCGCGCGCGGGAAGCGAGGATAAGTTTCTCGCGCTCTTCAATCACGCACTTCGTCAGTGCAATATCGAGATGGAGATTGTGCGCAAGGACTTTGCCGGCTGGATGCGCGATATGGACGCTTTTAATTACGATATGACCTGGGCCAGTTGGGGCGCGAGCATTTTCCGCACTCCGGAGATTCAGTGGCTGGGCAGCGAGGCAGATCGCAAGGGGTCGAATAATATTGTCGGCTTTAAGAATGACAAGGTGGACGAGCTTATTGCCGCCGAGAAGAATATGCAGACCGTTGCCGAGCGTGCCGACGCATATCGTGAAATGGATCGCCTTATCTGCGCAGAGGTGCCGTACGCCTTTCTTTGGAACATCTCTGAGCATCGCATTCTTTACTGGAACAAGTTTGGAATGCCGCGTCAGATTATGAGTCGTTATGGCGATGAGGATAGCGTTTTCACTTATTGGTGGTACGACGAAGACAAGGCGGCAGAATTGAAGGATGCGGTCATGAATCACAAGTGCCTACCCGACGTGCCGATGGAGGTTAGCTTTGACTGAAGATTACGAACTTTTGGACTCCGGCGACGGCCGTAAACTCGAGCGCTTTGGACGCTATGTCCTCGCGCGTCCTTGTTCGCAGGCGATGTGGCGCCCCGAACTGCCGCCCGGTAAGTGGGCGCAGGCCGATGCAAGCTTCGATCGCGAGGATGGTAACAACTGGCATGGACGCGCCAATCTCCCCAAGGAATGGCAGATTGAGACGGTGGGCATCAAGTTCAAGTTGGGCGGCACTGACTTTGGTCACCTCGGCATCTTCCCCGAGCAGCGTCATCAGTGGAAGTGGATTCGCGAACAGCACGCGAAACATGTCCTAAACCTCTTTGCGTATTCGGGCGGCAGTACACTCGCGGCGGCACTTGGTGGCGCGGAGGTTTGTCATCTTGATGCTTCGAAGGGCATGGTTGAATGGGCGCGCGAGAATGCTCGCCTCAATGGACTTGCTGACCATCCCATTCGCTGGATTGTCGATGATGCGCACAAGTTTATGCGCAGGGAGATTCGTCGCGAGCGCAAGTATGATGCAATCATCTTGGATCCGCCCACTTTTGGACGCGGCGCTGGCGGCGAAATGTACAAGATCGAGCGCGACTTGAAGGAGACCTTGGGCCTTGTCAAGGATCTTCTGAGCGATCATCCTTCCTTTGTGCTCTTCTCGAGCCACACGCCGGGACTTTCGGTGAAAGTGGCGGAAAATATTCTTTCTCAACTCTGGCCTCTGGCACGACTTGAGAGTGGTGAAATGTTGCTTGGGGACAAGTGCCCCAGCGGAATTTATTGTAGGGCAATATTCAAATGAAACGCATATTAACTGGTATTCAGCCTTCGGGCAAGCTCCACTGGGGCAACTACTTTGGCGCCATTCGCAACATGGTGAATCTGCAGAACGAAGGCAATGAAATGTTCATGTTCATTGCGAACTTCCATGCGATGACCACCGTTCGCGATGGGGCGGCACTTCGTCAATCCACGAACGATGTAATCCTCGACTATCTCGCCTGCGGCATGGATCCCGCGAAAACTGTCCTTTATAAGCAGAGCGATGTTCCCGAGGTGCAGGAGCTTGCGTGGTACCTCTCCTGTCTTTGCCCGATGGGGCTTTTGGAGCGCTGCCATAGCTACAAGGACAAGATGGCGCATGGCTTTGAGGCGACGCACGGACTTTTCGCGTACCCGGCTTTGATGGCGGCGGATATTCTCATCATGAATGCGGATCTCGTTCCGGTGGGTAAGGATCAGAAGCAGCACCTCGAAGTGACGCGCGACCTCGCGCAAAAATTCAACAATGCCTATGGCGAAATCTTTAAGCTCCCCGATGCTTACATCCCGGACACGGTTGCCACCATCCCCGGCACCGACGGTCAGAAGATGTCGAAGAGCTATCACAATACCATCGAGCTCTTTGAGCCCAACAATTCCATTAAGAAGAAAGTGATGGGCATTGTGACCGACTCTAAGACCATGGAAGAGCCCAAGGAGCCGGAAGGCAACTCCATTTACGAGCTTTATAAGCTCTTCGCGACGCCTGAGCAGGTCGCGGAAATGGCGGCCAACTTCCGCGCCGGCAACTATGGCTATGGCCACGCGAAAAAGGCGCTCCTCGAGGCGTATCACGTAATGTTTGATCCGTTCCGCGAAAAGCGCGAACAGCTCGTAAACGACCCCGACTATGTCAATGACGTCTTAAAGGAAGGCGCGCGTCGCGCGCGTGAGGCCATGACTCCCATTATGGAAAAGGTAAGAAAGGCGGTTGGAATATGATTAAGCTTGACCCGGTAACGATGAAGGACTGGCAGGTCGCGCAGGCGGCCGAAGAAAATGGACTTCGTCAGGCCAAGGACCTGGCGGCAGAGCTTGGACTAAAGGACGACGAGTGGGAGCCTTACGGCAAGGTGCTCGCCAAGATCGATGTCACCAAGGTCTTGAAGCGCGTGGGCAAGGGTCGCGGCGGCAAATATATTGATGTTACCGCCATTACTCCGACCGCACTTGGTGAAGGCAAGACCACCACTACCCTTGGTCTCGTGGAAGGACTGGGCAAGCTTGGCAAGAAGGTAATCGGCTGCGTTCGTCAGCCCTCTGGCGGCCCTACTTTCAATATCAAGGGCTCGGCGGCGGGCGGCGGTTTGGCGCAGGTCGTGCCACTTACCTCGCTCTCCCTTGGCCTCACTGGCGATATGGACGCCATCACCAATGCGAACAATATTGCGATGGTCGCCCTCAATTCCCGCATGCAGCACGAGCGCAATCACGATGACGCATGGCTTGCGGAGCGCGGACTTAAGCGCCTTGATATCGATCCCGAACGCATTCAATTCCGGTGGGCGATGGACTTTTGCGCGCAGGGTCTTCGTAATATTGAGATTGGTCGCGGCGGCAAATTGGATGGCTTCACCTGTAACTCGGGCTTCTATATTTCGGTCGCTTCCGAAGTTATGGCCATTTTGGCGATGAGCGCGGACTTGAAGGACCTTCGTGAACGCCTCGGCAAGATTATCGTTGCTTACTCGAAGAGTGGTGAGCCTGTCACTACTCACGACCTCGAGGTCGACGGTGCGATGTGCGCGTTGATGGTGAATGCCATCAAGCCCACGATGATGCAGTCCCTGGAAGGTCAGCCGATGTTTGTGCACGCCGGTCCCTTTGCGAATATCGCGATTGGTCAGAACTCGGTCGTGGCCGATCGCCTTGCTTGTGCGCTGGGTGACTATGTGGTTACGGAGTCCGGCTTCGCTTCGGACATGGGATTTGAAAAGTTCTGGAATATTAAGTGTCGCTGCTCGGGACTTAAGCCCGATGCGGTGGTACTCGTTGCCACGGTTCGTGCCCTCAAGGCGCATGGCGGCGCTCCTGCAGTCAAGGCCGGACTTCCCCTTGACCCCGTGTACACGACTGAAAACCTGGAACTTCTCGAGAAGGGCTGCGATAACCTCCTTGCTCACATTGACATTATTCGTCGCGCGGGCATTCAGCCGGTCGTGTGCCTTAACGCGTTTTACACCGACACCCAGGCCGAACGTGATCTCGTTCGCAAGGTGGCGGAAAAAGCCGGTGCGCGCTTCGCGGTGTCCGACCACTGGCTCAAGGGCGGTGAAGGTGCGCTCGAACTTGCTCATGAGGTTATCGAGGCTTGTAACGAGCCGAACAAGTTTGCCTATCTTTGCGATCTTAACGATCCCTTGTCCGCGCGTATTGAAAAGCAGGTCAAGGAAGTGTATGGTGGCGACGGAGTTGATTTTGAGCCTGCCGCCCTCGAGAAGCTCAAAGCTTTTGAGGCAAATCCCGCCACCAAGAATCTTCCCGTTTGCATTGCGAAGACTCAATACTCGCTTTCGCATGACCCGAAGCTCTTGGGCCGTCCGAAGGGCTGGCGTCTCCCGGTGAAGGATATCCTTATTTATCAGGGCGCGGGACTCATTGTTCCGGTGGCAGGAGAAATTAAGCTCATGCCCGGCACCTCGGCTTCCCCGGCCTACCGTCGGGTCGACGTGGACACGGAAACCGGTAAAGTGAGAGGACTATTCTAATGTCGCGCAAAATCGTCCTTGTTGCCGCCCTGGTGGTGGGAATTGTTGCGGCTGCGTTGACCAAGATCTACTTGTCAGCGCAGGAGGCGGAAATCGCCCACGAGAAAGCGGAATTCAATCGCCGCTACGGCTCCATGGAGGCAGTGTGTTTCAAGAATGATGTCCCCGCCGGCGCGGTTTTGGAAAAGCGCGACTTGGGTCTTAAGACTGTTCCCGAGCTCGGCCTTCGCGGACAGGCGATTACGCTGGATGAGGTCGACTCTATTATCGGACGCAAGGTGGCGATTGCGCATACTCGCGGCGAAGTACTCATGTGGGGCGATTTAGAGGGCGGCGACGTGCGCAATCAGGGCCTTTCGGCGGACGTGAAGCGTCAGATGCGCGCCATCTCCATTAACTGCTCCGGTGCGAACGCCGTTGCCGGTAACCTGCGCGCGAATGATCATGTGGATGTAATTGGCACCTTCACTTTCCCAGCAGCTGATGGCACAGTCAAAAATGGTGACATTGTCACATGCACTCTCCTTCAGAACGTGCTCGTCCTGGCCATTGGGGATGCCACTGCCAAGTTGGGCGGCACTCGTGCGCAAGGCACCACCGTTACCTTGGAGGTCTCGCCGCGCGAAGCGGAAGTGATTGCCTTTACTGAGCAGATGAAGGGCTCGATTGTGCTCACCTTGCGTAATCGCAGTGATGCAAGTTACGAGAAAGAACTTCCGCAGGTCAATTTCGAACGTATCAAGACAGAAATCGAACAGCTTAATCTCAAGCGTCAGCAAAGGTTAGGACACTAAGCTCATGACCCTTACCACCTTACTTAACGGCGAACGCGAATCTAGAGAACTTACCGATGGCATTTATGTCGTCGGCAGTGGCGAAGGTTGCAGAATTCAGCTTGTTGCCAATGGTGTTTCCACTCGTCATGCGGTTTTGACGGTGCGTGACGGGGTGGCGACCATCGAAGATTTGCATTCAACGAATGGTACGGTGGTGAATGGTGAGCCGATTGAGGATACGACTGAACTTTCAGATACCTGCATTGTTCAGCTCGGCAGCGTAATGCTTCGCGTCTCCGAAGACTCCACGGTCGCACCGCCGAAGGAAGAACCGATGGCAGGGGTGGACTTTAGTCCTCGCCGCGAATCCGAGTCAGTACCTGCGCCTTCCGCCCCTGATCCCTACTATACCGACCTTAAGCGCCAAATTCAGAACGAACTCCTAAAACGCCTCGACCTAAAGCAGCTCACCTTGAATGGCGTAAATCGTGATGGCCTCGAGGAAACTGCGCGCAATAAGATTCGTGAGATTGTGGACGAGGTGATGGACCGTGGACGCCTCCCCGATTCGGTCAATCCCGAGGACTTGGAGGCGGATGTTTTCAATGAAGCATTGCGCCTTGGACCACTTGAAGATTTGCTGGCGGATGATTCGGTTTCCGAAATTATGGTAAATGGCCCCGAAAAGGTCTATGTAGAACGCAATGGCCGTCTGGAGCTCGCACCGCAGCAGTTTACGAGTGACGCCGCGGTAATGTCGATTATTGAGCGTATTGTCTCGCCCCTTGGGCGACGAATTGATGAGTCCTCGCCCTATGTAGATGCGCGTCTTCCCGATGGTTCGCGTGTGAATGCGATTATCCCGCCCTTGGCTTTGTCCGGCCCCACGATTACGATTCGAAAGTTTGCCAAGGATGCCTTGACGGTCGAGGACTTTATTCGTTTTGGCACCTGGAACCAAAGTGCCGCCGAGTTTATGCGCGTGTGCGTGGAAATGCGCAAAAATATCATTGTTGCTGGCGGCACTGGCTCCGGCAAGACTACGCTTTTAAATCTTCTTTCAGGCTTTATTCCGCATAATGAGCGTATCGTGACCATCGAAGATGCCGCCGAACTTAGGCTCCAGCAGCCGCACGTTGTTCGCCTCGAATCGCGACCTGCGAATATCGAAGGCAAAGGCGCGGTCACGATTCGTGACTTGGTAAAGAATTCGCTTCGTATGCGTCCCGATCGCATCATCGTGGGCGAATGCCGCGGCGGCGAAGCGTTGGATATGCTCCAGGCGATGAATACCGGCCACGATGGCTCGCTTACTACCGTTCATGCGAACTCTCCTCGCGACGTCATTTCGCGCTTGGAAACTATGGTCTTAATGAGCGGTATGGAATTGCCTAGTAAGGCGATTCGTGATCAGATTGCCAGTGCGGTCGATATTATTATTCATGAATCCCGCCTTTCGGATGGCTCTCGTCGCGTGATGGCGATTAGCGAAGTGACCGGTATGGAGGGTGCGCAGATTGTGATGCAGGACCTCTTTGTTTTCGAGCAGACCGGCGTCGATGAGCGCGGCAAGATCTTGGGACGCTTTAAGCCTACCGGACTTATGCCCAGCTTCTATGGCGAAATCGAGTCGCGGGGCATTAAACTTGACCCGAAGGTGTTTCAGTCATGACGTGGATAATTGCGAGCTTGGTTGGCCTTACATTTGCGGGCATCGTCTGGTACCTGGTGGCGGGCGTTCGCCTTAATGCCACCTGGCAGTCTGGCGAAAGTCCGCTCGCGAAGTTCCTCAATAACCGCCGCCGCGCGCAATTTAATGCCAAACTTCCCGAAGTCCTTTCCACCATGAACAATGCGCTTCGCGCCGGACTTTCGCTTAATCAGGCGCTCGAGACGGTGATGGAGAATAGTGATTCGCCAGTCAAGGAAGAATTTAAAATCCTGACAAGTTCTATGCAAATTGGCATGTCGCTTGAGGATGCCTTCAACGAGATGCAAAATCGAGTTGGCTCCGAGGACTTGACCTTGGTCGTGACTGCCATTCTTATTTCGCGTAAGTCGGGCGGCAATTTGACGGAAATATTTGAGAAAATTTCCGAAACTATCCGTGGGCGGCAAAAGATTGAGCGCAAGGTCCGCACGCTGACCGCACAGGGGCGCCTCCAGGGCGTTATTGTCTCGCTCATGCCCGTGTTCCTTGCTATTGTTATGACCATCATCAAGCCGGGCATGATGCTACCGTTCTTTTTCTCTCCCATCGGCGTGGCTTCCATCCTGGCAATGATCGTTTTAATTGCCCTCGGCTGGCTCATGATTTTGAAGATAATTAAAATAGATATATAAGGATAAAGATAATGCGACCATCGTTCTTCATTCCTCATTTTTCATTTTTCATTCTCCTTGCGCTTGCGCTTTGCGGATGCGAATCGCTCGTTAACGCGCAGCTGGCTCAAGACGCGCTCAAGGATCGTTCGCAGGATGACAACGTGAAGCCTCAGGCCGAATATCTGGATCTTACCAAATATACGCTCCCAGAACTCGTTGATTTTGCCGCCACCAACCGGCCGTCGATGGTTCAGGCGTATCTTGAGGTCGAGTCCGCACGCCTTGCTATGAAGTCGATTGCTGCTGATGCACCAGTTATTTCTTCTACTCCGTGGAATGCCGCCAGCGTGGATGTTGGCCTTAATTATGGGGAGCAGTCCACTCCGAAGCATAGCCTAAAAAGTAGTACTCGCCAGAGTAGCCCCTCGGCCTCGCTGTCCTTGGATTTGCTTATTTGGGACTGGGGACGTAATGATTATGCGGCCAAGGCTCAGGCGGAGCGAATTGTTGCCCAGGAACTCGCACTCATTGATGAAGGCTATTCCGTTTTCGAGGATGTAACGCTCACTTTTCTCGATCTTCTCACGGCCGACGCCAATCTCGAGATTGCGCATACGAATGTGGTTTTGAATGCGGTTCTCTATGATCGTGCCCAGCGCCGCTTCAATGCCGGCGAGGTGAATCAGCTCGCAGTCATTCAGGCCAAGAAATCCAAAGTTCAGGCCGAGGAAAAGCTTATTGAGGCCGCTAATGCCGGTCATACCGCCAGTAGCGAACTCGTAAAGGCGATGGGTCTTGATGCCAGCCGTGCCGGTCGCGACGATATTATCAATATTGAGCATAGCCCGCTCACTCATGCCGATCCACTTTTCCCCGCTACCACCATCACTCTTCAAGAGGCGTATGATTTCGCGCTTACCAATGCGCCGTCTATCCTGATCGCCAAGGCCAAACTCCGCGCCGCCTCCCACGAGGTGGATGTCGCGAAGGCCGATTTAATGCCCAAGCTCTCAATGTCCGGATCCATCAACTGGACGGACCCCTTGTGGTACTGGTCGTGGGCGGCAAATTTGACGCAGAACCTCTTTGCCGGATTTAGGAATACAACTGCGCTTGATCAGGCGGTTAACGATATGCAGCTTGCCGCCGTGAATCTGGACGAGGCCGAGCAGCAGCTTTCTCGCGACCTCGCTATTGCCATTGCCAATCGTGATGATGCTCGCGCCGCCAGTGTGAGTGCTGCGGCCACCTTGGATGCCGCCCGGGAGAATTACGAAACGGTCTGTAAACAGTACGAGGTTGGCTCGGCAGACTATCTTGATTACAACGATGCCGCGAATACGCTTGTTGAGGCTCTCGGCACCGTGGTTTCTGCGTTTTACATCGAGCAGAAAGAAGAGGCCTCGCTCTATCGTCTCATGGGCAAATACCCCGTCTATTTAAAACAAGAATAATATATATATATAAGGAATAAAGGACTATGAAACCATCATTCTTCATTCTTCATTCATCATTCATCATTCTCTCTCTTGCCCTCGTCGGCTGCGACAAGGTACAGCTTCCGCAGAAGCCTCAGCCGCCGCGCTTTCGCACCGCGCCTATCACTAGGACGGACATCGTTCGCACGGTTGAAGCGACCGGCACCGTCACCCCGCGCAATACCTCGAGTGGCATTCCTGTTGGTGCGCAGGTGAACGGCAAGATTATTAAGCTCTATGTCGATTATAACTCCGTGGTGACCAACGGACAGATTGTGGCACTCATCGATCCGCTCGTCTACGAGGCCAATTACAAGAGTGCCGTCGCCAAGCATGCCCAGTCGCTCGCGAACGTGGAAAATCAAAAAGCCAGCATCAAGCGCTACGAAGCCACCCTCGCCTTGGCGGAAAAGACGCTCGCCCGCAAGGAAAAGCTTATCGTTACCAAATCTTGCAGTCAGTCGGAGTATGACGAAGCCTTGGAAGCTCGTGATACCGGTATCGCCATTTTGGAATCGGCCAGAGCCTCGCTCAAGTCTGCGGAGGCGAGTGTTCTTCAGTGCGAGGCAGATATGTCGCAGGCTGCCGCCAACCTCGATTACTGCACAATTCGCTCTCCCGTCAATGGCGTTGTCATCGCCCGCAAGGTCGAGGAGGGCGAAACGGTCGTTTCGTCCTACAACGCAGTCCCGGTCCTTACGATTGCGGAAGATTTGGAAACTATCTGGATTGAAGCGACAGTCCCGGAAGCGGATGTTGGCAATATCAAGGTAGGCCAGGAGGTCACTTTCACTGCCGATGCCTACCGTCGCAAGTTTAAAGGCAAGGTGAAGCAGATCAGAAAGTCGTCCACCACCACCAACAATGTCGTTACCTTCCCGGTCATCATCGAGGCGGAGAATCCCGATGAAATGCTTTTCCCGGGCATGACGGCCACCTTGTCCATCGAGACTGCTCGCGCCGAGGACACGCTTGCAGTTGCCGCCGCCGCGCTCCGTTTCCGTCCGAAGGATGAGGATAAGGAAGCCCTTGGCGAACTGCCGCCCGGTCGCAAGCTCTATCTCGCCCCCACCGACCCGAAGGGACAGATGGAGCCGGTTGTTATTGAGGAGGGTATCTCCGATGATGCCTTCACCCAGCTTATCACGGAGGCCGCCATCGAGGGCCGCGAAGCGATTGTCGGTTATCAGACTGCGACCACCTTGGCTAATCAGGATTCCAACAATCCCTTCATGCCCAAGCCGCCGAGCCGCGGCAAGAACAAGGGCACTGCTCCCGAAGCCAAGAAATAAGGTGCAAGGCAAAATGGCACATCTTATTGAAATCAAGGATATGTACAAAATCTACCAGATCGGCGATGAGCCGGTCCATGCGCTAGATGGCGTAAATATCGCGATTGACTCGGGCGAATTCGTGGCCATTATGGGTTCGTCCGGCTCGGGCAAGTCGACCACCTTGAATATCTTAGGTTGTCTCGATACGCCCACGAAGGGTAGTTACCTTTTGGACGGCACCGAAGTTGCCGCCCGCACCCCCACCGAGCTTGCGCACATCCGCAATAAAAAGCTTGGCTTCGTCTTTCAGAACTTCAACCTCCTGCCGCGCACTAGCGCTTTGGAGAATGTGGAGCTTCCCGACCTTTACATGGGCCGTCTCAATCATCGCGCCCGCCATAAACGCGCGCTTGAGCTTTTAAAGCGCGTGGGCTTGGGCGGCAGAGCTGGCCACACCCCCGCGCAACTTTCCGGTGGTCAGCAGCAGCGCGTCGCGATTGCCCGCGCGCTCATGAATAATCCGCCTGTAGTCTTTGCGGACGAACCGACCGGTAACCTCGATACGAAGAGTTCGGTGGAGATCATGAATCTCTTTACTGAACTTTCGAACGAGGGTATCACTATTGTGATGGTCACGCACGAAGATGACATTGCCGCTTACGCTAAGCGTCACATCGTGATGCGCGATGGGAAGGTAATGGCGGACGACCACGGCGAGGGCGGCAGAAAGTCTGTCGAACAGGTCGCCCAGTTCGTCAAGGAGGCGCTCGCATGAACTTCTGGATGATTTTCAAAGTCGCCATCAAGTCCCTCGGGCGCAACCTCGTTCGGTCCTTCCTTTCGTGCCTCGGTATCGGCATCGGTATCGTCGCCGTCATTCTCGCGATGGCCATTGGTCAGGGCGCGAAGACAATGATGGTGAAGGAAATTTCGTCGATGGGCAATAACCTCATGATGGTCTTCCCCGAGGGTCGCAGTTTTGGCCCGGTCTCAAGTGGTGCGGGTCAGGGTCAGAACATGACTGCCAAGGACGCGGAGACTATCAAGAAGGAACTCCCCCACCTCATTCAGGGTGTGAGCCCGCAGGTTCGTTGCTCGAATTCGCAAGTAATCTACAATGCGAAGAACTGGGCGACGACGGTCCAAGGTGTTTCGCCGGATATCTGCCTTATCTCCAACTGGGACGTGCAGGAGGGTTCGTTCTTTACTGAGCAGGACGTAAAGAACTGCCGCCGCGTCTGCGTCTTGGGTAAGACGGTCGTCGATAACCTCTTTAATGGCGATGATCCAGTCGGCAAAACGATTCGCGTTAGGAACATTACCTTCAAGGTGGTCGGTGTCCTCATCTCCAAGGGTGCGAACAATTGGGGACAGGATCAGGACGACGTCTTGATGGCACCGTACACCGCAGTTCAGCGTTATCTCCAGCGCTCCAAGTTCCGGAACATCAACATGATGAACTTGTCGCTCATCTCGATGGACGATTTGGAGGAGGCCAAGCGCGAAGTGGGCGCCATTCTGCGTCAGCGTCACCACCTCGCTGACTATCAGGATGACGATTTTGAGACTCGCGACACGACCGAAATCATGAACACCATTGGTTCCGTGACCGGCATCGTCGGCACTTTGCTTCTCATCTTCTCGGTCATCACTCTCATCGTGGGCGGCATCGGGATTATGAACATCATGCTTGTTTCGGTTACCGAGCGCATTAAGGAAATTGGCCTCAGGATGTCAATTGGTGCTACGCCCGGGAACATTCTCGTGCAGTTCGTCCTCGAGGCGATTATCCTTTCCTCCATCGGTGGTGCGGGCGGCATCGCGGTCGGCATCGCGGCCTCCTATGGCGTTGGTGCCATCGCTCACTGGCCGGTCATGGTGGAAATCGATTCCACCATTTACGCGTTCTTGATCTCGACCGTCGTCGGACTTTTCTTCGGCTTCTACCCCGCGTATCGCGCGAGTAAACTAAACCCCATCGATTGTTTGCGCTATGAGTAATCTCTTCATTCCCAAAGATCGCAAGTCGCTCTTCCGTCAGTTCCTGATCGGCATGTACGATGCCGTCATCATCACTGACCCGAATGGCCACATCATGGAACTTAATCCTCGTGCGGAGGAGTATTTCGGTTTCGTTATCGACGAAGTTGTCGATAAGCCGATTGGCTACCTTATCCCCGGCCTTTCGCCCGAGCTCGTCCACCGTATTCGTCAGGGCCTCGCCGAACAGCGTCACATCGTTATCGATGCGAAGTGTGCGACGAAACTCGGCTCGCGCTTCCAGAGCGAAGTAACGATTTCGGACATCGACCTCATGGACCCCGACGACCTCGTTTTCACCGTGCGCAATGTCGAAAAGCGCACCAAGGTGAATGATATGCTTCGCGCCAAGGAATCGGCGTTTGAACTCTCACCGGTCGCGCTCTTTGTGGCTGACCCCGAAGGTAAGCTTCTCGAGTGCAACGAAGCCTTTTGCGACATGATGGATATCTCGTCGCCCGAAGAAGCCAAGAAGCATTACTATAGTGAATACATTGGTGACGATCCAATCCCCGAGCAGTTCAAGAAGGCACTCGAGGGCGAAAAGACCGTTACCGGAATTGTGGCGGACGAGGAGGGCGGCACTCAGTCCGAAGTGGACGTCACCCTCGCCCCCTATCGCCAAGGCCGCAAACTCCGCGGCGTCGTCGGCAGTGTGGAGAAAGTAGCATGACCCTACAAGACTATCTCGCCGCCAAGTACAAGATCTCCCGCCGCGCCGCCAAGTCTCTAATCGACGCGCGCACGGTTTGGGTGAACCGCAAAGTCATTTGGATCGCGAACTACGAATTGAAGCGTTCGGACGTGGTGGAGTGTATGAACACTCCCCAGCCCAAGACCAAAATCAATAAAGAACATATCCGCGTCCTCTGGCAGGACGCGTCCTACCTCGCCTGCGACAAGCCCGCGGGCCGCGTCTCCTGCGACGACCCCAAGTCGGTTGAAGCCCTCCTTCGCGTCCAGGAAAATATCCCCACTCTCGAAGCCGTCCATCGTCTCGACCGCGATACGACCGGCTGCCTCCTTTTTGCCAAGAATCATGCCGCCCTCGCGGCGGCAATCGAAGTCTTTAAGACTCACAAGGTCCAAAAGACGTATCATGCCATCGTGGCCGGCAACTTCAAGTTCGTCCACGAAAAAATTGACGCCCCGCTCGATAACCAGCCGGCCGTCACCATCGTCACCCGCGAGATGGCCACGCCCGACGCTTCGTTCCTCCGCGTCAAGATCGACACCGGCCGCACCAATCAGATTCGGCGGCACTTGTCGAGCATTCGCTATCCCATTTTGGGCGACCGCGTCTTCGGACTCAAACAGGCGCGCGATCCGCGCATCATGCATGTCGCTCGTCAGATGCTTCACGCTTCCACGCTCATTCTCCCCAACCCCATGGAGAAGGGCACGGATATCAAGGTGCACTCACCCCTCCCTTACGATTTCCGCTACACACTCAAGCTCTTCGGCATGGTCAAGAAGTAATCTTTCTCCACCTCTCCACCTCTACATGGCTAATAAATAATATGACAGATTGTATCTTTTGCAAGATCGCCTCTGGCGAGATCCCGGCCAAGAAAGTCTACGAAGACGAGAATCTCCTCGCCTACTACGACATCGCCCCCAAGTCGAAGGGCCACACGCTCGTCATCCCCAAAAAGCATGCCGCGAATCTCCTCGAGATTGCTCCCGACGACCTCTCCATCCTCATCGCAGGCGTCAAGAAAGTGGCGGGCATCTTGAAGGATGAGCTTCACTGCGACGGCTTCAACATTCTCCAGAATAATGGCGAAGCGGCCGGTCAGTCCGTTCATCACATCCACTTCCACATCATTCCCCGCTACGCGGGTGAAAAGCTCGACTTTTCGCTGTGACCTTACCGACTCACGAGGATTGTAGCCCCCTTAACGTAACTGCAGTTGCCAAGCATCTGCAGAAGGGCGGCACTTTGGGCGCGATGAGCGGCTATGAAGTTCGTAAGGGCCAGATCGATATGCTCAAGGCCATTACGAGCGCGTTCAATGCTCGTGAGCACTTGATGGTCGAAGCCGGCACCGGCGTGGGTAAGTCGCTGGCGTACTTGATCCCCGCGGTCAATTGGGCGATGACCAATTCCACCTCGGTTGTCATCTCCACCGCCACGCGCAACTTGCAAAGTCAGCTCCTTTCTTCCGATATTCCCCGCGCGCTCGAGACGCTGGGCGAGAACAAGAAAAAGTTCAAGGTTGCGCTCCTCAAAGGTCGCACCAATTATGCCTGCCTAAGAGAGATTAATATGTCGCTCGATCCCGAGGCGAAAAAGTGGGCGGCAGAAACGGAAGATGGCGATCTCGATAAGTGGAATGGCGTTTTCGATCGCTCGCTCATGTCCTGTCCGGCGGAGGAGTGCTCGGGCAAATACTGCGAGTTCCACGAGCAGTGCTTCGTTTTCAAGGCGCGCAAGAAAGCGCAGGAAGCGCATCTCGTCGTGGCCAATCACTCGCTCGTTCTCGCGGACGCGTGCAGCCCCGCGGGCGTCATTCTGCCGCCCTACGGAAGGCTTATTCTGGACGAGGCGCACAACTTGGAAGATATCGCGACTCGCGCGTTCGCGAAGGAGTTTTCGCTCGAGTCGATTACGATGGTCTTTAAGCGCATCAACAAGCAATTTCGCAATAAGGACCTTGCGTATCTCTCCGCCAAGGCGCAGAAATGTGCCGCCAATATCGTCGCGGAATGTAATGGCAATGGCGTCAAGCGTCGTTTCCGCAAGGACTACACCGAAGACGTTCGCGACCTGCAGGACGCGCTCGAGTCGGTGATGATTCAGGTAATTCGCGCCCTAAATGTCCTTATCGAGAACGAGGAGTCGGACGAGGTGCGCGTGCGCATGGAAAGTGCGGTCGGCATGGTGCAGGCGTTCATGAACGATACCGAGTTTGTCCTCAAGGCTGACAATCCCGAGTGGGCATATTGGGCGGAAGAGTCTCGCCTCATGGCGGCCCCACTTTCGGTTGCGAACGACCTTCATAATCTTGTTTACAAGCCCAAGGATTCGGTCATCATGTGTTCGGCCACCTTGCGCGTCGGGAACGACTTTAAGTATATGGCTAAGCGCCTTGGGTGCCTTGAGCGCTTTAACTTCGTGACCGCCGAGTCGCCCTTTAATTACTTTAAGCAGTGTCAGTGCTACGCCTGCGACTTTTTGCCCGACCCGCAAAAATATTCGGTCGCGTACTCGGAAGCTCTGGCCGCGCTTTTGCCCAAACTCTTCACCGCCTCGAAAGGCCGCGGCCTCTGCCTCTTCACCGCCTACGAGATGATGAACTACGTAAATAAATTAATGGGGAATTGTGAATCGGGAATTGAATTTTTGGCTCAAGGAAATGGTCAGACCCGCGAAGCGATTACTACTAAGCTGAAGGAGGCCAAGACCCCCACCGTCATCTTGGGCGCGCAATCTTTCTGGGAAGGCGTGGACATCGCGGGTGACGCCCTCTCGTGCGTCGCTATCGCCCGCCTCCCGTTCGCCCAGGTGGGCGACCCCATCACCGAAGCGCGCTCGGACAAGATCGAGCGCGAGGGCGGCAAACCGTTCTTTGATTACGCGCTTCCCGAGGCGGTCATCAAGTTCCGTCAGGGCTTCGGACGCCTCATCCGCACCAAGAAGGATTCGGGCGTCGTCGTCATCCTCGACCCGCGCATGATCCGCAAGTCCTACGGCTCGCGCTTCAAACAAGCCTGCCCCACAACCGTCCACACAGTTTCAAGTGAAGAAGATTTGTTGAAACTGGTAGAAGACGCCCTCTAAAACCCTAAAGACCCTAAGACCCCTAAAGACCCTAAGACCCCTAAAGACCCTAGACCCCAAAAGAACATATAACACAAATGACCCGAAGCCGCCTAGAAAGAATTATAAGTAATATCTAAGGCC
>R14__coassemble_307_pt1 | contig 38236 bp, 31 predicted proteins | sample R14__metabat2_high_PE_004 | metagenome-assembled genome bin R14 | reverse complement strand
GCGCGTTTGCTTGGGGTGCAAAAGGTCACGAGTTCAAATCTCGTCGGTCCGACCATTTAACTCTTATCTCCGCCATTAAAGCGGAGTTTTTTTGTTTATACACACCAATACGAGGTCAATAAAATGCCAACTGAAAAACATTACTTAAGTGGTAACGAATACTTGCATGATATGTGGAGACTTGCCGCCAAGGTGCGTAAATCGGGTTGGAAGCCGGATATTTTGATCGCGTTGTGGCGTGGTGGTGCACCGGTTGGCGTTGCCATGCACGAATTTTTCAAGATGGTGGGCTGGCAGATGCAGCATATCCCCTTGAAGTGCTATTCCTATACCGGCATTGGTGAAAATGCCGGTACGGTCGAATTCACTTTTGGCTCGCACGTTTTTGGTATGCTTCGTCCGGGTGACAAGGTGCTCATTGTGGACGATGTCTTTGATACCGGCAAGACTGCGGCGGCAGTCCGCGAGAAGATTGATCACCTTTCCGAGAAGGTGGATATGCGACTTGCCACCGTCTATTGGAAGCCGAACAAGAACAAAACCAATTTGACGCCCGACTATTATGTCAAGGATGTGGGCAACGAATGGATTGTCTTCCCGCACGAGATGGAAGGTCTCTCGCAGGAAGAATTGGCCGAGAAAGATGACAAGCTTCGTCAGCTTTTGAAGGCCGCCCAAGAGTAAATAATCTCACTTTAGCCTTGACAAACTGGGGTCAAATATGATATAATATATCATAATATGGATAAAGTAGAGATAGCAATGGCAAAGGCGTCGGTTTTAACCGAGGCCTTGCCTTATATTTTGGACTTTAAGTCGTCGGTGGTTCTTGTTAAACTCGGTGGCTCGGTGATGGAAGATGAAGCCCACCTTGAGGGCGTCATTGACGACATTTCGTTCATGCGCGCAGTGGGCATGAAAGTGGTTCTGGTGCATGGGGGCGGCAAAGCGATTAGTAAGGCCATCAAGGAGTCCGGACACGAGCCGCTTTTCGTGGAAGGTCAGCGCGTGACCGATGAGGAAACGATGGAGATTGTTCGTCGAACCCTTAATAACGTGGTCAATCCCGACATCGTTAACCGTCTGCAAGCGAAGGGCATCAATGCCCGTCCGTTGCATGGCAACTGGATCTTCTCTGCCGAGAAGATTACTACACCAGATCGCGGCTATGTGGGCAAAGTCGTCAAGATTGATACTCAGCCGGTCGTGGACATGCTTGATGCGGGAATTCTCCCGGTTGTTACCCCGGTCGCGACCGGAATCGAAGATCATCACCTCTACAATGTTAATGCGGACGTGGCTGCGGCGGCACTTGCGAAGGAAATGAAGGTTAGGAAGTTCGCGCTCGTCTCGGACGTGCCGGGACTTTTGCGCGACCCGAGCGACCCCAGTTCGCTTTTGTCCACTTTGAAGCTCGAAAACGTTGACGCGCTCAAAGCTGAGGGCGTTATTGGTGGCGGGATGCTGCCCAAGATCGAGAGCTGCGAGGCGGCACTTCGTGCGGGAGTTAAAAAGGTCCACTTAGTCGATGGCCGCATGGAACATTCACTTTTACTAGAAATATTCACGCGTGAAGGCGTGGGAACGGAGATAACACAATGAGCAACAGCAAGAATCAGGACGTACTTGACATCTATAAAAGCGTGATGATGCCTACCTACACGCCCAGCGTGGTGGTGTATTCGGGCAAGGGCATTACCGTGAGCGATGTGGATGGCCACAAGTATTACGACTTCACTTCGGGCATCGGTATTCATACGTGCGGATATTCGAATCCAGTTATCGTGGACGCAATCACCAAGCAGGCCGCGCAGATTACGCATACCTCGAACCTCTTCGCGAATGTGCCGGCCACCGCGCTCGCCAAGAAGCTTGTTGAAATATCGGGCTTGGGCGGCAAGGTGTTCTTTGCCAACTCGGGCGCGGAAGCGAACGAGGCGGCAATCAAGCTTGCGCGCAAGTACGGCGCGGAAACTGGTCGCTATGAAATTATCACCATGAAGAATAGCTTTCATGGTCGCACGCTCGCAACGGTCACCGCGACCGGTCAGGCGTGGTGCCAGGATGGCTATGACCCGCTCCCCGTTGGCTTTAAGTATGCGGACTTTAACGACCTTGAATCGGTCAAGGCGGCAGTTACCGATAAGACCGTTGCCATCATGCTCGAGGCGGTGCAGGGCGAGGGCGGCGTTAATCCCGCGACTCCTGAGTTCATGCAGGGCATTCGCGCGCTTTGCGACGAGAAGGACATCCTTATGATCGTCGATGAAGTGCAGACTGGCATGGGTCGTACGGGCACGATGTTCGCTTGGCAGGGTTATGATGTGAAGCCCGATATGTTCACGCTTGCGAAGGCACTTGCGGGTGGTCTTCCGATGGGTGCTTTGATTGGTAGTGCGAAGGTTGCGGATGTCTTTACCGCGTCCTCGCACGCGAGCACTTTCGGCGGCAATCCGGTTGCGGCCGCGGCGGCAATGGCAGTGATTGGCTTTACCGAAAAGAATGACCTCTGTGGCAAGGCTACGCAGATGGGCGAGCTCCTTAAGGCGGCACTCCAGGCGGAGGTAGACAAGTACGATCAGATCCTCGAAGTTCGTGGCAAGGGCTTGATGCTCGGCCTCGTCGTGGACGGCGATCCCAAGGTGGTTGTTGATGCCCTCAAGGAAATGGGTATCCTCGCCTTGACCGCAGGTACGAACGTCGTTCGCTTCCTCCCGCCCTTGGTGATCAAGGAATCGGAACTCGAGGACGCCATTGATATGATTTCGGATGCATTGGATAACGTTTATGGAAACAACTAATGAGTATCGCGAGCAGCGTCTCGCGAGCATGAAGACGCTGAAGGAAATGGGCTTTGAGCCGTACGGTATGAAGTATGATCATACCGACCTCAAGGTCGTGCGTGAAACTTTTGTCGAGGGCGGCAGTGTGCGCGTTGCGGGCCGCCTTTTGATGATTCGTCGCATGGGCAAGATGAACTTCTGCACCATGAACGATGGTTCGGATAAGTTCCAGCTTATCTTCAAGCGCGACGAACTTTCCGAAACTCAGTTTGCCGCCTTCAAGCAGCTGAACCTCGGGGACATCATCGGCGCGGAGGGTACGCTCTTTACGACTCAGAAGGGCGAAAAGTCCGTGGTCGTCAAGGAGTGGACGATGCTTGCCAAGGCGCTCGAGCAGCCGCCGGAAAAGTTCCATGGTCTTGTCGATCAGGAAGAGTGCTATCGCCGCAGGTATGTCGATTTGATGACGAACGACGAGTCGCGTCAGCGCTTCTTCACCCGCTCGAAACTCCTCATGGAAATCCGCAAGTATTTGTGGTCCAAGGGTTTTGTGGAAGTGGAGACTCCGATTCTTCAGGATCAGGCAGGTGGTGCGGCGGCAAAGCCGTTCTTCAGTCACTACAACGCGCTCGATAAAGACTGCGTGATGCGTATTGCTCCGGAGCTTTATTTGAAGCGCCTTTTGGTGGGCGGCATGAACAAGGTGTTCGAGCTCGGCAAGGACTTCCGTAACGAAGGTATTGACCGCACGCACAACCCCGAGTTCACCGTTTGCGAAATTTACGAGGCGTATGGTGACAGGACTTCGATGGAGGCGATTATGGAAGGTCTCCTTCCGCACCTCTGCGACACCGTCATCGGCAAGCGCGAGATTGAGTACGGAGAAAAGAAAGAGATTATCAACTTTAATCCTCCCTATCGTCGCGTTGCGTACAAGGACCTCGTCAAGGACTTGATGGGCCAGGATTGGTTCGAGCTTCCTTTTGAGGAACAGCTCGCGAAGGCCAAGGCGAAGGGCAAGGAGACGGATACGAACCTCGAACTCGATGGCGTCACTACCGAGCTCATGCTCACGCACGAAGTGTACGACAAGCTCATCGAGAAGTCGCTCCGCCAGCCGACGTTTGTAACGCGCATTCCGCATGAATTTGTTCCGCTCGCGAAGACTTGCAAGGACGATCCGTCCTTGGTGGATGTGTTTGAATTCGTCATCGCGGGTAAGGAAGTCTGCCCTGGATACACCGAGCAGAACGATCCCCTTGAGCAGCGCAAGGCGCTCGAACATCAGGCCGGTGAAGACACCGAGAAGATTGATGAAGACTTCATCTCCGCTCTCGAGTGCGGAATGCCGCCCACGGGTGGCTTGGGCTTCGGCGTGGATCGCCTCGTCATGATGCTCACCGGCACCGACTCCATTCGCGATGTGGTCCTCTTCCCGCAGCTAAAGCGGGCCTAAAATGGAAAGTACAGTACAGCAAGAATACTTTGAACTAATTCGCAAGCCGAGCATCAGCTCGGATCCTGCGCATTTGAAAGATTGCGTGGATACCGCGATGTGGCTCAAAGCGTGGGTGGAAAAGCTCGGCTTCACGGCTAAGCTCGTGACTGAGGGTTTTGCTCCGCCCATTTTGATGGCCGAATTGCAGGGCGAAAGTCCCACGACCGTTCTTATCTACGGTCACTACGACGTTCAGCCTGTTGACCCGGTCGAACTCTGGAACACTCCGCCGTTCGAGCCGACCATCAAAGATGGCCGTGTGTACTGCCGCGGTTCCCAGGATGACAAAGGGCAACTTTTCGCGCTCCTCAATGGTGTGAGAGACTTCCTGGATAAGGCGAAAGTGGCGGGAGGACTAAAGTCCACCCCTGCCATCCCCACAATTAAATTGTGCTTGGAAGGCCAAGAGGAGTCGGGTTCGGCGGCACTTATGGCCATTGCGCACAAGTACCGCAAGGAACTTGCCGCTAATGTGCTCCTCGTGTGCGACACTAATTGTGCCGCCGATATGCAGCCTGCAATCGTGGCGGGCTTGCGTGGGGTCTCGCACTTTACGGTCAAGCTCACCGGCCCCAATCGCGACTTGCATTCGGGCGAATATGGCGGCATTGCGCCCAATCCTGCGCGCGGCATTGCCGAACTCGTCGCAAGCATGTTTGATAAGGACGGCAAGATTGCCGTCCCCGGCTTCATGGACGGCATCGAGTACCCCTCGGAAGAGGAACTGCGCCTGTCCGGCGCAAAGGACAGCCTAAAGGCCGTCCCTACTAGTAGCGACACACTTCAGGGTGTCATCAAGGCCGACATCGGCTGCGAACCCGTCGGTGGCGTGATGGAAAATTCTTTCCTCCCGACTATCGAAGTGAATGGCATTCATTCGGGCTTCGGCGGTGCGGGGTCTAAGACCATCATTCCCGCGGAAGCGTTCTCGAAGATTTCGATGCGCCTTGTTCCTGGTCAGACGCCCAAGCAAGCGTTTCAATCCGTGAAAGCGCATTTGGAAGCGCATTGTCCGAAGGGCATGACTATTAGCTTCCCCGAGCAGTGTGATGGTGCGGGCGGTTTCCGCTTGCCCGTCAACTCTCCCATTTTCCGTCTGGCGTCGGATGTTCTTAAGGAAATGGACGAGCGCGGCGCGGTGTTCCAGTGGGATGGAGCGTCGATTCCGGTAGTGAGTGTCCTCGCGGAAGTCAGCGGGGCGGCACCTTTAATCGTGGGCTGGGGACAGCCTGAGGACAGGATTCACTCGCCCAACGAAAGTTATGGCTTAAATCAGTTCGCCAAGGCCCGCGATTGGGGCCGCAGAATTTTGGAGGCATTATAAATGGCAGAAGAAATACGTTGCAGATTCGCACCCTCGCCCACTGGCAAGGTGCATATTGGTAACATCCGGGCGGCAATTTACAACTGGCTCTTTGCCCGTCACACGGGCGGCAAGTTCCTCCTTCGTGTGGAGGATACCGACCTCGAGCGTTCGACGCCGGAAGCCATCAAGGTGCTTTTCGAGTGCATGGAATGGCTCGGACTTGACTACGATGAAGAGGTCTTCTATCAGACCAAGAATGTGAAGCGTCACTTGGAAGTTGTTGATCAGCTCCTCAAGATGGGCCGCGCTTACAAGGTGGAAAAAACCTCGCGCGATGGCAAGACGGGTGAAGTCGTGATGTTCAAGATGCCCAAGGAAGGTACGATTGAATTTGACGATATCGTGAAAGGCCACATGGCGAAGAAGGCGGAGGATATTCAGGACATCGCGATTGTTCGTTCCGATGGTTCGCCCATTTTCCACATCGCGAACGTGGTTGACGATATCGACCAGCGTGTCACCCACATTATTCGTGGTGACGACCATGTGGAGAATACTTTTAAGCACATCGAAATCTTCAAGGCCTTGGGTGCTCCGATTCCGAAGTACGGCCACCTTTCGATGATTGTGAATCAGCAGGGCAAGCCGTATTCTAAGCGCGATGGTGCCGCCTTCGTGGGCGAGTATCGTGAGCAGGGCTATCTCCCGGAAGCGCTCTTCAATTATCTCCTCCTCCTTGGATGGAATCCGGGTGGAGACCGCGAAGTTTTGACGCGCAAGGAGATGATTGAGCTTTTTGAGCTCGAGAAGGTGCACGTAACTGCCGCCATGTTCGACCCCAAGAAGCTCGCGTGGATGAATGGTGAGTACGTAAAGCAAATTCCCGCTGAGACTTTCCAGAATGAGGTAGTTAAGGCCTTTAATCTTGCGGACAAGAGTGTCCGCAGTCCTGAATGGTGGAACCTTTTCATTGCGCAGACTCAGCCGCGCACGAAGTTCCTCTCGGACATCAAGAACAATGTCTACTTCTTCTCGGATGATTATCCCATCGACCCCAAGGCGGTTGAGAAGCGCCTTAATAAGCCGGGCGTCAAGGAGACGCTCCTTGATCTCGTGCCGCGTTTCGAGGCAATCACCGAGTGGAAGGCACCGGTCATGGAAGAGATGGTGAAGGGCCTCTCTTTAGGACAGGGCATGGGACCGTGGGTGCACCCGATTCGCGTTGCTGTCTCGGGCCGCATGGATGGCCCAGGACTCTTCGAAATGCTGGAGCTCCTCGGTAAGGAAAAGACGCTTGAGCGAATTAAGAACGCTGCTAATCGGTTATAAGGTCACCGACCTTAATAACCACATGCTCGAGGGTGACACCACCGTGCACACCCTTGACATCTACCACTGTCATTCCATTCACAAAGTTTTCAAGCGCGACCGCGTCGTTTGCACTCCGCACTTGCCTGAAGGGCCCTGGGACTTAATTAAGTTCAAGACCGGCCCGAAGCTCATGAGCGGAGAGCTTACGCTCGATCTCTTCCAGGAGATCGTGAAGACGGGGGCCAAGTGGGAACTTGAGTACGTCGGCAAGGAGCGGGATAAGAACGAGCTTATCGATAAGGTCACCAAGAACTTTCGTGAGCGTAGTTTCAAGGCCACGTGGCAGGCAAGTGTGCCGGGCGGCAAACCGCTCACGTTTGTGAGCTACCCGGGTTGCTTTTGCCACCGCCGCCAAGACGAGGGCGGTTTGGCGCTCGCCGAGGTCGTCTCGCGAGAGTTGAATGATGGCCATGTAGAGGTGGAGAGGGGGAGAAAAGTCCTGGATATGGGGTGTGGGTGTGGCCTCGTGGGCCTGCTAATCAATTCAGTTTGCCCGATTGACCTTACTTGTGTGGATTCGCACACGCGCGCCATCGAGGCGTGCGAGGAGAATATCCGCGCCCAGGGTGCCAACGCCCGCGCAATCCTTTCCGATAATGGCATCGATGAGCTGGGTGCGTATGACATTTTTGTGGGGAATCCGCCCTATTACAGCGACTACCGGATTGCGGAAGTCTTTTTGGAGACTGCGAAAAAGTGCTTGAAGCCGGGCGGCGTATGCTATCAGGTGGTGAAGAATGCCGATGGCCTTAAGCCCGTACAGGAGAAATACTTCCCTCAAGTGGAAGTGATAAAGAGGAGGGGTTATGCCGTTCTCAAGTCGATACAGAATAACTAAAGCTTTTGATATTCCAATTTACGTCGATACGAGTTTTTGTCTCATCATGCTCTTGATGGTCATTAACTCGGGTTCGATTTTCGAGGGCCTCATCACTGCCGCCTTGCTCGCGTTTTCGATTGTCGCGCACGAGTTGGGTCATGCGCTAACTGCCGCCAGTTTTGGCTATCGTACTCGCGATATCACGATTTCGCTCTTGGGCGGATGTGCGAGTTTGATTGCGCTTCCGCGTACCGCGTGGAAGGAATTTTTAACTGCCATCGCGGGTCCCGCCGTTAGCTTCGCCTTGTCGGGCATTGCGTATCTCGCGCTTCTCATCCTCCCATTGCCGCGACTTTTCGTGTTCGCGCTTTCTTACCTTTGCTGGATGAACCTGATGCTGGGCGCCTTTAATCTCCTCCCCGGCTTCCCGATGGATGGCGGCAGAGTGTTCCGGAGCGTGATGCGCATCTTTACTTCGCGCGTTCAGGCCACCTTGATTGCCATGTGGGTGGGACGCGGATTCGCGATTCTTCTCGGACTTTCCGGCCTCAATGCCATCATGTCGGGCGGCAGTTGGGGCTTTGTTCGCATCCTCATCGCGTGGATGATTTGGAAAGAGGGCTATCAGGAGTACTTGGCCGCGCGGGACGAAGAAAGGTATCGTCCGTGGACCGAGGCCGACTTCGAAGCGAAGGTATCTCCCCCGCCCTATAATAGGTAAAAAGTCATGCTCAAGATTATTCTTATCGTTATCGCGTGGTTCTGGACGGCAGTCGAGCTTAATTCGATTGGCATCGATGTCTTTGATAAGTTCCTCAAGATTTTCCCCGGCCAGCTCTGGATTATGGCGGCAGTTTTGAGTTTCCTTACGCTTCGCTGGATGCCCATGAATCTCACTACCCGCGCTATCTGCGCAATCCTGATGCTCTATCCGGCCTCGCTCTTTCGCTGGACGCGCACTTTACTTCCGGAAAGCGGCTTTTCGTGGGTTCATATTCTCGTTATTATTGGATACATTTCCGCGGTCATCGGGATGTTCGGCATGTTCTATCCCTGGCACGTGGAAAAGGTGGTAAATAAATTATGCAACTTGTTCTCGAAATCTTCGTAACTGTCCTCGGCGGCCTCGGCATCTTCCTCTTGGGCATGAAGCACCTCTCAGAGGGACTTCAGGCCACGGCCGGTCAGGGGCTCCGTAAATTCATGTCCCATGCGACGAGTCATCGCATCGTGGGTGTGGGTACGGGCATCGTCTCTACCATGATTGTGCAGTCAAGCTCGATTATCACGGTGATGCTCGTCGGCTTTGTTTCCACGGCCCTAATGACGCTTCCGCAGGCATTTAGCGTTCTAATCGGTGCCAACATCGGCACCACTGCCACCATCTGGATTATCGCGTACGCTCCCAATCCGCAAATGCTGGGCTTTATCGGTATCGCGACAGGCGGCATCTTGTACTTTTTCTGTCGCGGCGGCAGAATTCGCAATATCGGCCTCACCTTCATTGGCCTCGGCCTCGTCTTCCTCGGCCTCTACTTCATGTCGAAGGGCGTCGCGCCCATTAAGCAAAATCCTGACATTGCCAAAATCTTTACTTCCATGTCCGCGGCCACTTTCCCGGGTGTTGTCAAGATTGCAATTTCCGCGATGCTCCTCACCGCCGTCATTCAGTCTTCTGCCGCCACGATTGCAATTGCCATGGCCCTCGCCCAGCAAGGACTCATCACTTACGACGTGGGCATTGCCGTCCTCTTCGGTGCGAACATCGGTACGACCGCGACCGGCTGGATTGCCGCCATTGGGGGTACGGCGGACGCGAAGCGCACCGCGCTCTCGCATACGCTTTCCAACTTTATTGGCTCCATCGTCTTCATCCCGTTCTTTCCCTTGTTCGCGAAGGTGGGACCGATGATGTTCCCGAACTACGCGACCCCCGAGCTCGTCACGGTTTCCGGTCAGCAGGTGCAGGCCTTTACCCACATGATGGCCCCAATTGCAGTTACCGATACCATCTTTGCGATTTGCCGCGGCATTCTCTTCTTCCCGCTCGTTCGTCCGTTTGCAAAACTTATCGAAAAGATTATTCCGCAGCCGGAAAATGAAAAGCCGCATCTTTCGGCAATTAAGATGTCCCTCCAGGTTTCGCCCGTCATCGCTTGCGATCAGGCCATGCTCGAAGTGGGCTTTATGCGCGACTCGAATCTCGAGCTCATGAATTGCGTCAAGGACGTCTTCACCGCCGAAAAGCCGGACGACGAAAATGAGACGCATATCTTCCATCGCGAGGAAGTCCTCGATAATGTCCAAAAGGAAATTACCGACTTCCTTTCCTCCGTCATGAGTAAGCGTTTGGATCGCCTGACCGCGGAAAGGTGCCGCCGCCTCCTTCGTCTTACGGACGAGCTTGAGTCGGTCTCGGACGAATGCGCCCACATTACGCGCGTCAACCGTCGCTTGCGCGACCAGAAGCAGCAGATTTCGTCCGTCTCGGCGGGCGTCATCCTCGATGTTCATACGCGCGTTATCGACTACGCGAACAAGATTTCGCCCTGGATTAAGGCTCCGCGGCCGATGTACCTAATCGATCTCGAATGGGCCACACGCGAGTCGGCCGATATTCATGACTTCATTCGCACTTGCCGCTCGGTGCAGTTAAGCCGCGTCTCGAACGACGACCCAGGTTCGTCAGTACGCGTGTTGGCCGAACTTGATATCATTAACGCGTACGAACGTATTCGTTCGTACTACACGAATATTGCGGAGACTTTGGCCGGTGGAAAGCGGTAAGGAAAAGCGTCTCGATTTACGGAAGAAATTTATCTTCACGTGCGATCCCGTAACTGCTCGGGACTACGATGACGCCTTGTCTTTGGAGACGGACCGGAAGGGGAATCGAGTTCTTGGGGTGCACATTGCGGATGTCTCATATTACGTGAAGCCCGGCAGCAAGCTCGACCGCGAAGCGTACAATCGCGGCACCAGCGTGTACTTGCCCGGCAAGGTCATCCCCATGCTCCCCGAAGAGCTTTCGAATGGACTTTGCTCCCTTGTTCCAAATGAAGATCGTCTCACTTTCTCCGTCTTCATGACCTTCGATAAGAATGGCGAGATGATCAAGCGCGAGTTTGCGAAGTCGATCATTCGTTCCAAGGCTAGATTCACTTACGAACAAGTAATGCGGCTTATTGCTTCTCCTAACAAAACTTTCTCCCTTTCTCCATTTCTACATGGCTATAAAATCTCTAAAAAAGATTTAAAAACCATCCTCGCCATCAACTCCCTTGCCCAACAGCTTCGCGTCAAGCGCTTCGCGATGGGCGCCCTCGACCTCGCGCTCCCCGAAGTGCAAGTTCTCCTCGATGACCATGGCAATATGACCGGACTCGAAGCCGTCCCCTACGACGAGTCGCATCAGATGATCGAAGAGTGCATGGTGGCGGCAAATGAGGCGGTCGCGAAGGAGCTTTGGACGAAGGGCATCAAGATCCTCGCGCGCTTCCACGATGTGCCGGACGAAGAAAAGCTCGAGATGCTGCGCGCGGAGCTTCGTGGCCTCGGCGTCAAAATGGGCAACATTACGAACCTCAATGTGTTCGCGAAGTTCCTTCAGGCTATTAAAAAGCACCCGCTTTATTCCACTATTTCCATGCTCATTTTGCGGTCGATGAAGAAGGCGGTGTACGATGGTGAGCACATGGGACACTTTGGCCTTGCCAAAAAGTACTACGCGCACTTCACTTCCCCGATTCGTCGTTATCCCGACCTGACCCTTCATCGTCAGCTTGCCGCCTACTTGGAGGCTGGTAGGGCTGGTCGCTCCGCGACCGCCGCCCCGGGGGTGAAGATTCCCCCCAGGCGTCTTGCCTCGTGGGCGAAGCATCTGAGCGAAAAGGAACAGGAGGCCGAACAAGCTGAGCGCGATGCTATCGAGGAGAAGAAGTACGAATATCTCGAGGCGGAGATTAACTCGCGCTGTCTCGTTGAATACGAGGCAATTATCACCAAGTGTATGCCGTTTGGGGCGTTTGTGGAGATTCCCACTTTGGCGATTTCGGGTCTCGTGCACGTAAGTCAGTTGGGCCCCCGCAATTCGTTCGTCAAGTTTAATCAATACGACCAAACGCTAAGTGCCGCCGGGTGCTCGTGGCGTGTTGGCGATAAGCTCGAGGTCATCGTGGGCCGAGTCGACTTCCACGAACGCAAAATCGATTTCATCCCTGTCCGGGACCAGGGTAAAGGCAAGGGATATCCCCATGGTAAAAGAGGTAGGGCGGGCTCCCCTCGCACGCCGCCTAAGCGAAGCGCAGAAAGGAACATCCATAATGGAACTCTCACTGCTCATCAATAAGTTCAACATCAAGGGACGCCTCGTCGCGCTGCAGCCTGTCGGCAGTGGCAACATCAACGATACGTACCTTGCCATCTACCGCAATACCTTTACCGAGACGCAAGTCATTTTGCAGCGCGTCAATCAAAAGGTGTTTCCGGACGCGAAGGCGGTGATGGATAATATGCACGAAGTGACGCGTCACTGCCACGAAAAGCTCGAGGCGGATGCCAAGGCGGGCAAGGATGATCGCGTGTGGCAGATGCCGCGCATCATCAAGGCAAAGGACTCCAAGGATTTCGTAGTTGACGAAAATGGCGATATTTGGCGTGTAATTACTCGCATTATGTCCGCCCATGCGTTCGACATCGCGCAGGGCCCCGAGCACGCCCTGGAGTGCGGTGCCGCCCTTGGCCATTTCCATTATCTTATCTCGGACATGGACCCCAAGCTTATCAAGGACCCCCTCCCTGGTTTCCATGTTACGAGCGGATATTTAAAGAAGTACGACCAAACCCTCAAGACCAAGGCGGCAAAAGCGCTTATCAGTTCGTCTATGGAAGCGAAGCGCCTTGCCAAGTTCATTGAAGAGCGTCGTAGCCTCGCATTATGCCTCGAGAAAGCGCAGAAGAAGGGCGAACTTAAAAAGCGCATGTTCCATGGCGACCCCAAGGTCAATAATATCATGATTGATGACGTGACCGGCAAGGGCACCGCGATGATTGACTTGGATACTGTCTCCACCGGCCTTATTCACATGGACTTTGGTGACGCTCTCCGTTCCATTTGCAACCCCGCTGGTGAAGAGGAAACGAACCTTGCGAAGGTCGTTTTTGATGAAGACCTCGCGAACGCATTCTGCAAGGGCTACATGTCGCAGGCGGGCGCGTTCTTGACCGATGCCGATCGCGAGTATATGTTCGACTCCATTCGTCTACTTCCTTTCGAACTCGGTCTTCGTTTCTTCGAGGATTATCTCGCGGGCAATGTGTACTTCAAGACCTCCAAGCCCGAGCAGAACCTCAATCGCGCTCGCGTGCAGTTCCGGCTTTGCGAGTCGATTGAATCGCGCGAACGCTCCATTCGTAAAGGACTTAAGCGGCTATGATTTGCTCTGCACTTTTCCTCGCGGCGGCAGTTAAGGTCGCGTGTATTGGTGACTCGATTACCTACGGCTACGGACTTAATAACCGCGAGGAAACGTGCTATCCGCATCAGCTCCAACTTATCCTAGGCGACAAGTACGAGGTCAGGAATTTCGGCAACTCGGGTCGCGGCATTTATCTCGACTCGATGCGCGGCAAGGAAAAGCGGGGCTACCGGTGGATGAAGGAGCATAAAGCCGCCCTGGATTGGAAGCCGGATATCGTCATTTGCAACCTCGGCATCAATGATAATGGCGAATATATTAAGGAGCATACGGGCGGCAGAAAGCGCGGACAGTTTGCGCAGGACTACAAGGCGCTCCTCGATGACTACAAGCAGGTTAATCCCAAAGTAAAATTCTTCATCTGGACTAAACTCTCTCCGCTTGCCGAAGGCCAAAAGTTCTATCGCTCCACTGAGCCATTTTTGATGCAGATTGACCTCGAGGCCGTGGCCAAGAAAGTGGGTGCCACCGGCATTGATATGCAAGCTCCTTTGCGTTTCGAGATGGACAGCATCTTTGCGAAGGACAAGATTCACCCCAACGCCGCCGGTGCCCGCATCATCGCCGAAACCACTGCGAAATATTTAAAAGGCGAACTGGGCAGGGACGGGGACTTTAGTCCCCGAGTGCCTTCGAATGCCGAGCGCTGGCTCATCGCGGGCCAATCCAACATGCAGAAGGGCTGGAACGAACTCCAAAGCCAGATTGCCAAGACCGAACTTGCGCAATTAAAGAACCTCAATATTTATTTCTGGGACTTTAACGAGCCCGATAAACTTACTAAACTCACGCCCGAAAACGCCGGCAAAAAGAGTGCCTTCGGCGTCAGTTTTGCGATTCGTCGTGCGCAGAAGATTAGAAAGCCGATTGTCCTTTATTATGTGGCGGCAGGTGGTGCACCCACCGAAGCGTTTCTCTCCGAGCCCACGATGTGCAAGTACCCGACCCTCACTAAAATCGCCACTAATCGTCACTTGCCGCATCAGAACATGGACTTCCCCTGTGTGTGGTGTCGGAACGTGTATTGGGCCAGGCATAATGATTTAAGTGAGGCCTATTGGTGGCCCAGCTCGCAAATGTACGACCGCGGCATCAAGCTCGCGAAGCGCTTTGGGTACGATGGAATTTTGTGGTATCAGGGCGAGTCAAATGCCACCAAGAATGTCTCGCCCGATGCCCCGCTAGATGGCGCATATATTGAAGAAACCTTGCGTGCGATTGTGGACGAACTTCGCGGCAATAAAAAGATTCCGTTCGTGATGATGGGCTTACCCAAGATGAATCGACCCTGGGAGCCGTATCGCGCCTTGCAGAAGAAGGTGTGCGCAGATACGGGGGCAATTTATGTCGACACTTTTGCCGCTGGACTTGGAGAACCTAATGATGTTCATCCGCGCGACAAACGACCCTTTGCGGAGCTAGCCAATGCATCGCTTGTTAGATAGAGATATTTGTAGGGCTGGCGCTCCGTCGCCCGCCGTCCTGAAACACCTCAAAGTCCTCCGCCCCAAAGAAGGCGAAGAATTCGAAATCTTCGACGGCAAGGGTAATTCCAAAATTTGTACCTACCATAATTCGTCACTCGTAATTCGTAGTTCGTCGTTGCAAACAGCGCCAAGACCGAAGGACTTGACACTGTTTGCTTGCATCACCAAGGGTTCGCGTTGGGACTGGACGATTGAAAAAGCGGTGGAACTCGGCGTAACTCGCATTGTCCCTGTCATTTCTGAGCGAACCATTGTTCGCATCCCACCGGCTGAGCGGGCGGCAAAGCGTGAGCGCTGGCTCCGCATAGCGGAGGCGGCAGCCGAGCAAAGTGACGCCAAGTATCTCCCCGAGATTCTTCCCGCCACTGACTTCGCGGCGGCAGTTCAGCTTGCCGCCCAGTGCCACTGCCTCGTCGGCGCCCTCACCGAAAAAACCTTGCAAATTGCCGCCGCGGTAGGGCGTGAAGAAAGTGGCACGCCGCCGAACGCAATTTTCGTCGGCCCGGAGGGCGACTTTACCCCCGCCGAGCTTGCCTCGCTTTGCGAGGTGGCCACTCCAGTTTCCTTTGGCAGCACGATTCTTCGTGCGGAAACTGCCGCCATCTACGGCCTCAGCGTCCTCAAATCCAACCTCGATGTACAAGCTAGTTGAGATCTTCAAGTCCTTTCAGGGCGAGGGCCGCAACACCGGCCGCCAGGTCGTCTTTGTCCGCTTCGCGGGCTGCAACCTCGCCTGTCCCTGGTGCGACACAAATCATAGTCCAAGGTTTGAGTTGAAGTTGGAGGACTTGCTTGATGAGATTGAACAGGAAAGCGGGTACTCCTGCCCGCGCGAACAAATAAAATCTATTATCCTTACCGGCGGCGAACCAACCATCCAACCCAATATGCCGGAACTGATTGCCGCCCTTAAATCGCGCGGCTACTGGATTGCCGTCGAAACGAACGGCACCAACTCTCTCGACTGGCTCCAGTTTGTCGACTACATCGCCTGCTCCCCCAAGCGATTCTCCCCCTCTACACCTCTACATGGCCAACCTTTAACTCACGCGAACGAAGTTCGCATTGTTGCGGACTCTCCTGATATCATCGATTTCGCCCGCGAAATCCGTTCGCGCATCACCGCGACCGACTACTACATTTCCCCTTGCGATCACGATGGCCAAATCGACTTCGCGACCGCGAAGGAGGTTCTTTCTCATCTCCCCGACTGGTCCCTCTCCGTCCAGCTCCACAAAATCCTCGGCTTCCGCTAAGGCTAATTTTTCTCTTGACTTTTTCTGTGAAATATGATACAATATACATCACAATTGATCTTTTGATATACCCCTCAAGGGACAAAAGCACTTGAGGGCCGGGTGGCACGAGCGAATGCTCGGAGCCCACTAAAGGTGGGTGGTAACATCCATCAAAGTACGCAACAGCGTATGTAGCTTCGTAAGAAAACCGGAAATTTTCACAGCATGAAGCGAAATACGATTGTTGCGCTACGTAGGTAATCTACGTGGCGCACTTTCTATTCCTATTTCATGCTAGGCTCTTTCCGGTGCCTCTTACGAGATAAGAATTTGAGGGTGCGCCACATTTCTTTTCTTGGGAGATGTGACTCACTTCATTCGCTGAAGGAGGCATCAACCCTATGTTTCCTGAAGCGTAACAAGAAACTGGGTACTATAATAAGGAAAAGAAACATGAATAAGTTAATGATTGGTGCGGCAATGCTTGCGCTTGCTGGTACTATGGTTGGTTGTGCTACTGGTGGTGCTGGCGAGGATAAGATTGCGGCATGGCAGAAGGAGCGTACTCCTGTTGAGGTTTTACACTCCAAGATTGAAATCCAGGCTGCAGGTGCTATTGTCGAGGCTCTTGACGTAGATCCGTTTGGTATTTACAAGCCGATTGCGGACAAGGTTGATAGCATGGCTGTGATTGATCGTTGCCGCCGCGCGTATCAGATGTATGTGGGTACCATCAAGGAACTCATGGAAGGTGAGCAGAAGCTCTCCAAGGAAGATGCGATCAAGGAAGCAAATGCTCAGCTTGATGCTCTCGCCGAGAAGGACCCGCAGATCAAGGCTGATATAAAGGCCTACCTCGAAGAAACTCAGAAGACCAATTTCGACGAATGCATTGCGTGGGCAAATGCTATGTTCGCGGAAATTCAGAAGGCTTCCGAGAAGTTCGCGAATGAGGCTCCGAACGCGCTCCAGCAGCTTATGGATATTGCCCAGCGCGAAGGCGGCATGGCTGTCGTTAAGATTCCTTCCCAGGGTAAGGATGAACTCGCGGTCATTGGTGCTCAGCTCGCAGATTCCGGCAAGGGCATCGCTCTCTACATCGAGATGGTGAACGCCGACAAGGAAGCGGCTGCAATGCAGGCCGAATATCCGATCGAAGGCTAACTAAATTAAGCTGCCGCCGCGGTTTCCCTACGGCGGCAGCTTGTCAATTAAATCTATAAAAGAGTAAAGTCAATGAATAGTAAGATTTTTGTGATTGGTTCGATGGTGGCAACGTCGCTTATTTGTGGTTGTGCAACTGCCCCCAAGGGACCGCGTGGTCCGATTCCCGCGAAGTATTATTCCAAGGCAGAGCTTGAAGATATGGACGAAGTAAAGCTTCCGCCTAATTACAGCGTGGATAATTTCCGTAAAATGCAGCTTGTTTTGAATGTGAAGATTGAGTCGGCAGACGGAAAGACTAAAATCGACAAGAATCTTTCAACCCGTATGCAGACCGAGATGGCCAAGCTAAAACGCTTTGAGGTCTTCTCGTTGCACAACCGTAGCAAAGTGGAGCTTGAGGCGCTTGGTGACGTGGATGAAGAAGTGAAGGTTGTGGAAGCGACCGATGTCAAGGCTAGCGATCTTATTCTCACGGGTAATATCAAAGTGACCTGCGATATTCAGGAACTCCGCAATGAGAAAGTTTATGTTTATAGCGCAGATGGCGACTTCAGCTGTGAAGATGCCAAGACTCGCACGGTAATGTTTGCCGAGAAGGCTCGTGGCGTTTGGGATCGTAAGGTTCGCTACACGCTTACCGGCCAGGCGCACGGTAGCATCTCTGATGAACAGGCAGTGCAGATTGCGTGCCTTCGTTGCCTTGCGATTGTTGCCAACAAGCTTGGTAATACGTTCCCCACTGGCGGCAGAGTGACTAATATCACTGGCTCTGGTGATACGATGGTTATGCAGGCCGGTCAGAACGAGGGTATTGCTCCGAACCAGCAGGTTTGTGTGTTCCTCTCGGAAGATGGTCTCGATATCCCAGTGGCTTTTGCCGAAGCGACGCCTAAGAACGACGGTACTTCGCAGCTTCGCGTTTATCGCTGGAATACGGATAATGACGACGCAAAAGCTGTCGTGAAGGAAATCCGTGGTTCTGCTCGTAGCTTCCTCAAGCAGTATAAGGGCGACGCCAAGAACGGACTCTATGCTGTCGCCTTTGGTATGGCTGTCCCTGCGGATTGGGAAGCTAATGCTGCCAAGCAGTAATACAATATAGGATTATAGCAAGATGAAATTCTTAAAATTTGTATCGGCTATCGCATCAATCGCGCTCGCGTCAGCAGTTTATGCTGACGCGCCGGCGGCGGTTGAGGCGCTTGCGCAGAAAATGGTGGCTGACGGCATCACTGTGCAGGCTTCAAGTAGTAAGCAATTGGGTGTGTTTATCGTGGCAATTGGCGAAGCCGAAGTTACGTCGACAAAGGCAAAGGCAAAGACCATTGCACGCACTCGCGCGCAGGAGTTGATTGCCGGCTTCTTCGGGACGCAAATTGAAAGCGCAACCGAAATGGAGACTACGGAATCTACTGTTGGTGAGCAGTCGGAGATTAAGGAGTTCTTCCACTCTGTTACTAAGACGCAGGTTAAGCAGTATTTAAAGGGTATTCAGGACCTTAAGATGATTGATGACGATGACAAGATCATGGCTGTCGTCTATTTGACCACCAAGGCCCAGGATAAGACTGAAGAGCTTCATGCGGCAATGACTGCAATGGGCGACGAAGGTACTGTACAGGCCATTGGTGAGGCAAATACGCACCAAAATGCTGTTCAAATGGCGCTTCGGGCGGCAGTTGAACAGGTTGTAGGCACCATGGTTGTTGGCGAAACCAAAATTGATGACGACAAGGTGAAAAGCAAGATTTTCTCCGGTGCGGAGGGCTTCGTTGACGAGTATCGTGTAACTGCCGAGACGGAAATTGCTTCTGGTTGGCGGATTACGGTAATTGCCAAGGTCTCCAAGAAGAAAATCTTGGATTCCTATCGCGTCTACCTGAAGACGCTCGGTGATCCTGTCTTTTATCTTGAGTGCACGTCGACGGACTCTGAAAATGAGGATAAGCAAATTGCCGCCCGTTTCGGTCAGTTCTTCCGTAAACTCGGATTTAAGATTAGCAAGACGCCTGAAGGTGCGGACTATTGCATCAATGCAGTGGGTGAGTATCGTCGAGTCCCCAATCCGATGGATGAGGATCAGGTATTTACTCAGTACTCGATGATTATCAAGGTCCTGTCTAAAGATGGCGAAGAGCTTCTTTCGCTCCCCAACAATCCGCGCAAGAGCGCAGTTTGCATCAACAATCCTGAGCGTGAGCGCGAGATTTGTGCCGAGAAGGCGTTTAAGCAGATGGAAAAGCCGGTGCACGAGGCAATTAATGATATGATTGCCCGCATGATGGCCAACCATACTGATAAACTGATGGAGTCAGAGGATTGATTTGTTGTAACCAAACCTAAAACTAAATAAGGAAAAATAAATGAATAAGTTAATTATTACGGCGATGTGTGTAGCAAGTGCTGGCTACATTTACGCGCAGGAAGCTGCTCCGGCCCCCGAGGCTGTTTCGCAGGAACAGTGCGAAATTGAAGAGCAAGACGTTGATGCCATGATGGACGAATATATCGCGTCCAAGGGCTGGGTTGAAGGTCTGAACGAGAAAAATGGCAAGCGCTTCTTTATTGCTAAGGGCACAGGTGTCATTCAGGCCCCTCGTGCTAGCCAGCAGTATGTTGGTTCGCGCGCGAATGCCTATAACAAGGCTATGCTCGAGGCGAAGAAGGCCATGGTTGAGTACCTCGGTGTTGATATCGCCACTGAGACCCAGAAGGAGTATGCTGAAGGTAGTGCGGTTCTTCCGCCTCCGCCCAGCAGCGAAGCTGGCGCAGTTGCGGGCCAGGTAGCGGACCGTCTCAAAACTCTCCTCTATAATAAGTTGAACCAGGCGCTTGCTTCGCAGGGTCTTGATCCCGTTAAGGATCCCGCCGCTGCCAAGGCCGCGCTTGGCAAGCAGCTCAACTCCGAGAAGTATAAAAAGATGATCTCGACTATGGCTCAGGCCAAGGTCCTTGGTCTTCAGGCGGCCTGCACGTTTGAAGGTTCACCTAAGAGCGGCAAGGGTCAGATCGGCGTCGTTGCTATTTGGAGTGATAAGCTTCAGCAGATGGCTGAGTCGATGGTGACTGGTTGCCCGGTTCCTTCGGTGGGCGCTAAGACTCCGATTTCGGAGCAGGTTTCCAAGGATCCTGCGGTCCTCATGTCCACCTTCGGTGTTCAGCAGAAGATTGATGAAAACGGGGAGCTCGTCCTTGTTGCGTTCGGCCAGGCTGGTGCTGCCACCGAGTCGGCGACCTCCGCCAATGCGGCCAAGAACAAGGCTAAGCAGGCGGCGATGGCGGCACTTCGTGAATTCGCGGGTGAACAGGTTGCAGTTGCTACCGACACCCTTGATGCTGAAACGACCGAGGAGTTCGAGAGCGGTGCAGAGGTTTACGAAAACGAGAGTGCGATGAAGGAGAAAGTTGCAGCTGCAGCAGCGAAGATGAACATCGCTGGCATTGCGCCTCTTCGCAACGTTAAGGCTAAGCACCCGCTCAACGGCAAGACCGTGTTCGTTTGCGCGGTGACCTGGAGTCCGAAGCAGGCTGGTCAGGCTCGTGCCCTCAAGAAGGAAATGGGCAAGCCCCTCGCTCCTGCAGCGGCGGCTCCTGCAGCCACTAAGGCGGCTGCTCCTAAGGCGGCTGCTCCTGCTCCTGCTAGCAGCTTCAACAACGCTGGGGCTGGTGCAGATGAAGATGCGTTTTAATCTTGCATCAATGCGGAAGCCGCTCATCGCGGCTTTCGCGTTTGCGTGTGTTCTGCCGGTTTTGGCCGACAGGGCACACGACCTCTTCGATGCCAATCGTGATGCGATTTTGTCGCAGAGCGTTTCGGCTTACGAAGATGTAACCTATATGGTCGGCCGTGCGAGTTCCTCGGCAAACCTGGGTAATTCGGTTGGCTATTCCAAGGCAGAAGAAAAGGCTAAGTGGAATTTGGTTGAGTGTTATCGCGAAAGTGCGCCGTGGCCTGCGGATATTCAGGAAGATGAGAAAGAAGCGGCATGGACGGAATATCGTGCAGGAAGGATTACGCGTTTGCAGTTTTTTGGAATGCAGCGTGTGTATTCTAAAAAGCTTTCGGCAACGGAATATGTTCTGGTGCTTAGTGTTCCCACTGAGCAAGTGAATGTTCCTGCGCCAACTGCGACAGAATTAGCGGCGGCAGTTAATAAAGTGCGTGAGCGTAAGCGTGTTCTTGAAGAACGTAAGCGTGCGGCTGAAGAGCAGAAGCGCGCGGAAGCTGAAACGCAAAAGCCAGTTGCTGATGAGGCGGCACTTAATGCTGCGGCGGTAAAGGATCAGCAAGAAGCCGAGCGCGTAAAGAAGTTAGTTACGGAGCCGTTGCAGGTTCCTACTCCTCCGTCGGAACCTCAGCAGCCGGCGATTGAGATTAAAGATAACTTTGACGAAGACTTGATGATTTAAATATGAGATTCGTGCCGACAGCCCTAGTTTTGGTAAGCCTACTCAATCTTGGGTGGGTCGGCACCAATCCTAAACCGTTACAGCAGTCATTCAGTAAGTTATCGCCGAAAGAGGGCGGTAAATTTTTGGATCTTAGCAACGGCGAGCGCAAGGAACTTGTGTGGATGGCAAAAGCGGCAAGTTCGGCATATGATGACGAGCAGAAGCCGCTTGGCTATCGTTCAATTTCCCACGAAGAATGGCGCCAAGTTGCCCAAGACTGTCCTAATATTCATTATACTCAGGACGGACTTTTTACTGTTGGAGCAAGTGGCTTGCGCGGGCGCATCATGATTAACATGATGAACGAGGGACGGATTATTCTTGCGCTTAGCGGTTGTGATGCAGGTAAAGGCTTTAGTGAAGGATTGAAAGATATTGGTGCTGTGCTGACGCAGAATTTATGGGAGCCTCGTCAGTACGAAGAATCGCTTAGATTGATGAAAGGCGTGATTGCGCGATACCATTGTAAAGAGCTTTGGATTGTTGGCCATTCGCTTGGCGGCAGTTTGACTACCTACCTCGCATTACATCTGCCTGATGGGCGCACTAATGTTAAGTGCGCTACTTTTAATGGTTTAACCCTTGCGAAAAAGTTGTGCGCTACCGGAAATCAGGCGCTGGCGGAGCGTCGCCTGCGTAATGTTTATTGTCGCGGAGACTTTGCGTATAATTTTATCTTTGGCGGGCGGCACTTTGGTCCCAGTTACATGCTTTCGACGGAAACGGATAATATGGGGATTATTGAGCGTCATAGCGTGGATACCATGGTGAGATTGATGGTGCGAGATAGGACTGCTTGGCAGGGACTTTAAAAAGAAGGAAAATCAAATGTTAGAATACTTAGATATTGCAACTAAGACTACGGCGCATCAGATTTTTTCGGGCTTCGTGGTCGTCTTTATTATTGCGCTTATCTTAAATTATATTGGTAAGGCACTGCGGAATCTTTTGACTAGCAAGCTTGGTAGCTTTTATGATTACTTCGTGCTTCCTGGTTGTATGTGTCATGAACTTGGTCGTACGCTTGGTTGTTGGATTACGGGCGTTTCGGTAGACAAGTTTGAAATCTTCAACTTGCGAACGGATGACTCAGAGCGTATTCCGCTTGCGGTGAGCACCAATAAGCGCTTTGCGTTTATTAGACGTTTCTTTATTTTGACTGGCCCCATTTGGATTGGCTCAATTATTGTTGGAATTATTACTACGGTTGCCGCGGGTACAGAGATACTTCCTTCGTACAGCGAGTGCTTTGGTGACGGATCTGATTTTTCGCTTGCTTCCTATGCGCTTACGCTTTTAACCGAGTCTATTTATATGGTTGGGCGTCTTTTCTTTGTGTGGCATTGGACCTCGCCATTCTGCTTGCTTGTTTTTTACATCCTCTTTTGCGTGGGTTCGCAAATCACGATTAGCGGCAAGTCTATGCTCCTAATTTGGCAGTCGGTGATTGGTGTCTTCTTGATTCTTTTCGTATTGAACCTCATTCCCGGTCTCAATACTGGTATTGCGTGGCTTGGTGATAAGATTATGCCGGCTGTCTTCATGCTACATGTGACTCTCCTTTTTGTGGCAATGCTCAATCTTGCTTTTCTTATTGTTGCGAGATTCTTGCTCAAAAAGGTAAAGGGTGGCAAAAGATCTGCAGTTCAAAGCGAGCATTCGCATACGAGTGTAATTGTTCACGCATAATTGTTTTTGGTAAATAACCTCAACAGGAATAAAAAAAAATGAAAAATAATGGATTATTCATTGGGGCAAGTGTTGGCGCAGCGGCGCTCTTGGCGTTGGTAATTTGGTTTTCCTGGCTTGCTCTTAGCTGGGGAGCGGCTCGTTTTATGATGGGAAAGGGATTCTGGAACTTCGTCCTATATGCTAACCACTTTGCATTTGGCGTTCTCTGGCTCTTTGCGGCTGCGGCTGGTTCGGTGACTGCGGCGTTTTTTGGTTCAACCTGGGAGGGTGCGGATGATAAGATTCCGCACTTTGTCAACATTGTGCTCTTGACGCCAGTATGCATTTGGGGTGGTTATGTGGCTTGCGAGCTTGTTCGCTTTGGCGGTATGATTTGGTGGACGGGTGTTTTCAATACTATTAACTCGATGAGCATGATTTTCTTTGGTTGCTTGTTCGTGGCGTCTTTTGTGGCGGCAATTGGAACGTATGTGTTCTTTATGATTAAGCGTTTTTTCTAAAACCAAAGTATGCTTAGAGCGTTTTGTATAATTTATGCTACTGTGAGCGCGGTCACGTTCTTCGTTTACGGATGGGATAAGTTCAAAGCGAAAAAGGGGATGTGGAGAACGCCGGAGAAGACGCTCCACATTCTCGAACTTTGTTGCGGCTGGCCGGGTGCCATTTTAGCCCATAAAGTTTGGCATCATAAATCGTATAAGCCTGAATTCCGTCATGTCTTCTGGTTAATGGTGGTTTTAAATATTCTTGTCGTAGGAGGTATTCTATGTTTGGCAAAATAAAAGTTCTCATTGCGGCGGCAGTTTGCGCAATGGCGCTGGGCGCGTGGGCAAATCAGAAGGAAGTTTGGCGCGATTCGTCAGGGCGGATTCGTGGCACCAAGGAAATTGACAACAATGGCAAGGTGATTTATCGTGATTCGTCGGGGCACAAGGTGGCTACCGCGGATACAGATAGGAATGGGAAGACCACATATCGCGACTCGACCGGTCATCGCACTGGCACCTCAGAAACTGATCGTTATGGCAAGACAACCTATCGCGATGCGAGCGGGCATCGAACCGGTTCGCAGACGACTGATCGCTACGGGAAGACCACTTATCGAGATGAGCAGGGTCGGATAATCGGCACCTCTACCACAGATAAGTATGGAAAAACTACTTATCGCGATGAGAATGGCCGCATTGTTGGTAGTTTAAAGTGATTTTGCGAATGCCCAAGCCTAATCGTGCGGCAGTTTGGAAGCCGCGGGGCGAGGCATAGGGAAGCCGCGGGGCTTGGACCCTGGTCGCCGCGCGGCTAGACTAGGGTCGGCCGCGCGATCGACCACGGTCGAAAGCGCAAAGGACTAGGGTCCTTGCGCAACGGACAGTGTGCTCTATGCGCAACGAATTTCGCACTGTTCCCGTTCCCAGCCCCCATACTCACATATATTTCGGGTAAATATCTCTATGCGCTTTAAGAAAAATATGGGAATAGTACCGAGGAAGAAGAGATAATAGGGGGTAGATATATACAATATCATATATTTCTTTTACTTATCGGTTTTCAACAGTTCCCGTTTACTGTTCCCATCGGCATGGGAATAGTTGGGAATAGTTCCTAAAAAAGCGGACCGTGGAGGGTTGGTCCACGGTCCAAAAACGGGAATAGTGGGAACAGTTCCTATTAGACTAGTTTGTAGATTACGCCGCCGCTTTTGATGGGCGTCTCCACTACCATCTCCGACTTGACGAGGGTGTCGATGATTTTCTCGAAGGTGTTGGCGTCAATGTGCATTGCCTTCAAAAGTTTGCCGCCCTTCATTTCGCCGCCGTGTTTGGTGAGGTGACGGATGCAACGAAGACGCAACGCATCGAATTCGTTATCGTGCATATACATGGAACCCATGTAGAGTGTACGGCGCGTAACGTGTTCTACGATTTTCCACGCCCAGTCGAAATCCTCCGGCAAAATTTGGGGCGACTTCGGATTGATGCTGATGGCACGCAAGAGCGCGAGTTTCTGCACTTTTTCGGCACCACGTGTCCAGAGGGCTCGAGAAGCATCGTCATCGGCAGCATTGTAGAGATCCTCGCAGGCCTCGACAATTTCATCACGACGAGCGGTTGCCTCCTCGGTTTCCGGCACTACCATCGGTGGATTATACTTGTCGGCAGTGTTTTCGAGGTCTTCAAGGTCAAGACCCTCAAAACCACCGCGATTAACAAGTTCTTGCGCGTAGGTCATCAGTTCATCCGAGAACGGCTCGACGTGCGGATTGCCTGCTTTGCCACGTTTGCCCGCTTCAAAGACGAGGGTACGCGATAAAAGGCCATTCGTGAACGAGCGTTCCGAAATTGCCTGATAGGTGTACACCGGAAGCGAGTTGCCGAGGAGGACAAGATGCGGATCGCGAATACCCTTTGCACGAATCTTGTCAAAGGGGTTCGGCTTGGCATTGGTGCTGGACAGGGCTTTCTTGCGCATGGCGTAAACGGTGTCCGAGCTTGTGTAGAACTGCAAGAGCGCGGCGTAGACGCGTTCGGCTGGGCCATCGTGCTGGTTGAGGGCGGCGAGCAAGGTATCGAATTCGTCCGTTTGGAAGAACGAAGCCGGCTTTAAGAGAAGGGTGTCCTCCAAGCCTTCGGCGCTAGCGAAACGATCTGCCATCGTGGGCATCAAGCCTAGCTCGCGGGCGAGATTGATGTTCATCTTGCGCGGATGGTCCTTGCCTACGCCGGACTCTGCTAGCCCCAGGATGTAGATGTTCGTGCGAATACCACGGCGGTCGGTGAAATTGCGACCGGAGAGGTGTGCGAGCATTGCGAGGGCGCCACAAAAGGCGAGCACCTTGTTTGGATAGGGTGCGGTTGCCATTGTGTGCTGAATCATCTTGTCGATGAAGCCCGGGCAACTTAGGAGTGCTTCCGGCAACGGACCGGGGTCCTTATTGGAGGTTGTTGCGGGCGTAACTGGAGTTGTGGGTGCGGGCGCGGGAGTGGATTCGGCGGCAATCGATGTCGGCTCCCAGCTTTCTTCCATTTCCTTGGCCCAATGCGTCAGCCAACCGTACTCCAACTTGGAGAAGCGGCTATCTAGTTCCACGATTTCGGGGAAGCTTTCGCCCAGACCGTGGAGAACAATGAGCGGCGTCAGTTTGTTGTTGCGTACGCCCGACATAAGCGTATGTACACCCGTCACCTCCACATCGTCCAGACGTAGATAGACGTGCTTGTCGCCGTTCGTTGTCTCAACCACATGAAGTCTGGACTTCATGTAGGTTGCGACCTTGTTGTACCAGGCATCGAACATGTTGGCCCGGTTGGTGAATTCAATCATGACCGTGTCATGAGAATTGCTTGCTGTCATTTTACATGTGCTCTTGGACTTTTGTCCTCCACACACGTAATATCATATCATATTTTGCTTGTCAATGTCATTAGGGTAAAATCCAAGGGACGATTTTGCGTCACAAGGTCGTCAAAAAAGCGTATTATCCCAATAAAATAAGGGCTGTCGGTGTATATTGGGCGGCAAACAAAAAGCCGTCACAAATTGTGACGGCATTAGTTAAAATTTTGTGACGGCGGTGTTTTTAGATGATCTCATACTCGGTGTTGTTTCTGAGCCATTGGGCCAGGTTTCGCCAACCTTGGTCGTCATTGGTATATCCGTTTTCGAGAGGTTGTTTTTGAATGGCGGTGCGGGCGGCAAGTTTGAAATCGGTTGATTTTATCTTGCCGTCTTTGACCATGTCCTTGAGCTTGAGTAGGGCGGCATTTCGTTGCACGGAAAGTGGCGTGGGCATGAGCATGGTGGGTGTTGATTTGATTTTCTTGTGCTCATGGTTGCGTACCCAAGCAAGGGTCTTGAAAACAAATCGGCTTATTGTGCCCATGTAATCGAAGAGCTGGCCATAGGGAGATTTGAATGTGTCGATGAATGCCATTGGGTTTTGCTTTGGGTGTGCAACACGAATTTCACGCAAGCTGTTGGCATAGTCGTTCTCGGCTTCCAGAAGTGCGGCGGCAAGTTGACGTGCGGCGGCAATTAGATTAACGTAGTTGGCTTTGCTGATGTCGCTTAGGTAATCAAAAAGCGCATTCTTGAAGAACATCGATTCGCGATGCGGGAAGAAGGCGCATACGATGTTGCCAAGCTGCTCAGTGGTAAGCTTGAGTTCTTTCAGTAGTTCGTCATTGGGCTTGACCATATCGCGCAGGGCGGCAAATATTTTCAAGGTTGAATTTTCGGGGCTGAACAATTCAGAGCCAATAAGTTCCTTATCCTTATTTTCTTCGCTAAGATTTTCCTTGCCGCCAATTCCGATTACGAGCCAGCAGCACAAAGTGCCGCCCGCTAGTTTGCAGAGTTGAGCCAAGGCTTCGGATTTAAGTTTCTTGGCTTTGCGCTGTTGGCCGACTATGAAGAAGAACCAGGTGGAGATTTTTGATCCCGCTAATTTTGTTTTCAGCACTTCTGCGCCATCTATCTTGGTTGTCTTATTCATTATGCTTATATTATATCATATTTAACCTTAAAAAGTCAAGGCTAAATTATGTGGGCGGCAGTTTGACTTCGGTCTCTAAAGTGGGCTTACAGCTGGACGGGGTCGTTGGTTCAAGAATTGGTAGTTAGAGGTTGGCGAAAGGGCGGCGGGGTGCCACCCGATGGCCTGCGTCGGCGCTGCGTCGCTACGCTCCTTATCGAGCCTCCTCGGCCAATGACAGGCCAGCGGCTGGGCGCTGCGGTGATCGCCCCCTACCTGGACTGCGCTCGGGCGGCAGATTTTGTGGCGGGATTAGCCGACTTGGTTGAATTCGTCCACCATTTCCTGGGAAGGGGCCTTGGTGAGGAGCGAGACTACAACCGTCACCACGAAGGCGAGGATAAAGCCCGGGAGGAGCTCGTAGGTGCCGAACACGGGGTGGGCGGCAACAAGCGACTCGGAGGATTTAAGGATAAACTTCCACACAAAGCAGGTGGCGGCACCGGTGAGCATGCCCGCGACTGCGCCCGCGAGATTCGTGCGCTTCCAGAAAAGGCCAAGAAGAATTACGGGGCCAAAGGCGGCACCAAAGCCCGCCCAAGCGAACGAGACCAAGGTCATGATGACCGAGAAGAAGCTCGAGTTGGCATCCATACTAATAGCGGCTGCGATAATCGCAATTACGGCGACCGCGAGGCGCGAAACGAGGACTAGTTCCTTATTGCCAGCCTTTTTGTGCATCACGACCTTATAAAGGTCATTCGAGAACGCGGAAGCGGAAACGAGGAGCTGAGAGTCCGCGGTCGACATAATTGCCGCCATGATGGCCGAAAGGAGAACGCCCGCAAAAATGCGCGAAATAACGCCGCCATTGAAGATGCCGTTAATCATTACCATAAAGAGCTTTTCGGGGTCGCCGCCCACGTCCGCAATGGTAAGTCCGCGCTGCTGCAAATAGAGGTGCCCGACGACGCCAATCACGCACGCCGCCGCGAGCGAAATGGTGACCCAGGTCATTGCGATGCGACGGGAGCCCTTAACTTCCTGCGGACGGTCAATGGACATGAACCTCACGAGGATGTGAGGCATACCAAAGTAGCCAAGTCCCCACGCGAGGGACGAAACAAGACCGATAAAGCCAAACGCCTTGCCCGTGGCGGCAGACGTGAAGAGCGACTGCAAATAGGGGTTGATGTCATTAAGGGCGTTGACCGAGTCCGCAAAGCCGCCCGCCTGAGTGATGACGATCGCGGGGATAAGGACAATTGCGATAAACATTAAGGAGCCCTGAATAAAGTCCGTCCAGCACACCGCCATATAGCCGCCCAAAAGCGTGTAAGAGACCACCACTGCCGCCCCAATCCACACCCAGGTAGAGTACATTTCGGGATGACCAAAGAGCTGCGAGAAGAGCTTGGCGCAGCTGACAAATCCCGAGCTAGTATAAAAGGTAAAGAAGGCGAGGATGATAAGTGCCGCCACAATGCGCGAAATGCCGGTCTTGTCGTGGAAGCGGTTCGCAATGAAGTCCGGAATCGTAATCGAGTCCCCGCAAATCTGGGAATACTTCCTTAACCGGTGCGCCACAATCTTCCAGTTTAGATACGTGCCCACCAAAAGGCCAAAGCCAATCCAGGCTTCCGAAAATCCCGAGATGAAGATGGTACCGGGGAGGCCCATCAAGAGCCAGCCACTCATGTCGCTCGCCTGCGCGGAAAGGGCCACGACCCACTTGTTCATCTTGCGTCCGCCAAGATAATAGTCACCCATATTTGTCTGCTTACCCGAGAAGACATAGCCAATTGCGAGCATGAGCGCCAAGTAAGCGACGAACGAGCCTAAGACATACCAATCGAACATTCTTTATTCCTTCTTTCTCTCCTTTTTGGAGGCAACGGACGAATATTATATCATAAAAGAAGGTTAAAGTCAATACCCCAATTTGGGTAAGTTGCTTTTTGGCGTACGATTTTGCTTGCATTTTTCGTTAAGATATGGTATAATATATTACTAATAGATAAAAAGTCTGTAACCAAGAACGCCTTTGGCGTGTATACATGGTAAAAACAAGCTAAAAGGAGAATAACCATGATTGACTTTAATACTTTCCGCGATTTTGCCGCCCGCACCCCGAAGGCGGACGATAGTTTTGTCGTTGAGACCAAGAACAACATCATCAATCTCAAGCGGGCGGAGGCGGGCACGAATGACGCCACCAAAAACATCGAAGTCCGCAAGCGCTTCCTTGCTTCCATCAACGCCCGGCTCAATAGTAGTCCCGAGTCCGACGCCTTCATGACGGAACTTACGGCGTCGGTCTTGGGCACGGAAAAGGACAATTTCAAGTTTCAGTCGAAGCCCCTCTCCGCGCGCGAAATTAAGAAGGTGACCGATCAGGCGGAACTCCATATTATTAATCAGCAGAAGGACAAGGAATCGCTTTCCATTGCCGAGTACCAGCGCGAAGTCGAGGACATCGTGACGCGTAATGTCAATTCGGTCAAGAACTCTGCGCGACGCTATGGCGGCACTTTGTTCGAGCCCGGAATTGTCGCGAATGGCTATCGTCTCGCGCTCGAAAATGCCGCCCGTTATGTTTGCAGTCTGCCGCCCAACAAGAAGGTCCTGGAAGCGTTCAGAAACTATGGTAAGCAGCTCGCTTTAACCTGCGACGCGCGCATCATCGATTACATCGCACAGATTGAAAATCTTAAGCGCGCGCTCCTTCACGACCACGCAATTTCTGGCCGCGACTTCCATCTCGTTGTTTCCGAAACCGCCAAGGCGCTCTCCGAGGCTGAGGTCTTTGCGCTCTCGCCCGAACTTGAGGCCGAAGTGAATGCTCAGATTAAGGCCAATGAAAAGCACGCAAATTTCGTCGCCCTTAAAAAGGACCTGTTGGTAGGGACGTTACCTCGTGACGCCCGCGCCCCTGCCGAAGCCCCCGAGCTCGGCGAAAATATGACGTTCGATGAAAAATTCGCCCACGGCATCAATACGCTCGAAAAGGAAATCGAGGCGAAGAAAGAAGCGGAGTTTCAGGCCAAACTCGCCCAGGCCCAGGCTGAGCGCGAGACCTTAAAATCGATTGCCGACTACTTCAAGGAAGAAATCGAAATTTCTCCGCGCATCAAGGACGATTTCGAGGTCGAGTCCGGCAAACCGCGTCTTCATATCGGACACGAACAGGCGGCGGAATATCGCGCTTCCCTCGAGGAGAATTTCGCTCCCGAGATGGAGAACCTCCTTAAGAACCTCGCTTCGCAAAAGGAGATTCTTAAGACGATTAAGGAGTGGCCGGGCAGGACCGGAACCGGCATCAAGCTCGCGAACGAGGTGGGCCGGCTCATTAATACGATGAGCATCCTTATCTCGGATACGCAGCGCGGAGCTATGCAGATGGCGGACCTGAAGACGTTCATGGAGAGCGTCGACATGATGATGCAGGATCTTTCCTTGAAAATCGCCAATGCTTATCTCAAGCAGGCCATCTCGCAGGACGACAAGGACGATTTCATGTATATCGCCATGTCGCTCAATGCGCTTGCCAAGTCCGCCATCGATACCATCACCGAGCTCGATTACGCCACGCAAATGGAAGTGCTTATGCGCGATGAGCCGCCCAAGAGTTCGAAGTCCTTTGAGGATACCGATATCACCATGCGCGGCAGCAAGGAAAAGTATTCTGCCGCCGAATACAGCCTCGAAATGAAGCGCCTCGACACGGCGGAAATTTCCCCTGCCGACCGCGACAACTTGCGCGCGATGTTCGTCAAGAGTGGTGACACGCCCGACTACCGGCAAGCACTTGCCGACGCCGAGCGTACTTTCCGCGGCGCGAAGATCAAGGAAATTATCGCCAAGAAGACGAACGACTTTGAGCACGATGTCGCAGTTGAACTTGGCGACCGGATTCGTGCTGCCGCCCGCGAACTTGCCGATGGCCTTAATAAGCTCCAGGAAGATTTCCCGAAACTTAAGGAATTTGGCAAGTATATGAAGCGCGACCACGCCAAGGAAAGTTTGCCGCTTCTGGACCTTACCTCCACCGAGCTTTTGGAGAAGCTTTTAAAAGGCAAACTCGAGGGCGTCAAGAAGGAAGTCTTTGCCCAAGAAGCGAACCTCGATCATGGACTTGGTGAGTACCGCGTTGCCCTCAAGACCGCCCTGGAAGAGGCGACGGAAAAGATTTTTGATCGCATTCATTCGGTCCTCACGGCCGATCTTTTCGAAGACGATCGCACTATCCTTACGCTCCTTGCCTTCGACACCGATAAGGTTGCGGACTTCGAGCAGGCCCTGGCGGAAAAGCAGGCCTACTACGAAAAGAACGTGATCGGACGCTTCGCGCAGTCGCTTGCCGCTGCGCAGGGCGAGGTCGCGCGCTTTCGCGAACGTTCGGCCGAGTGGGATGCGGGCACGGTTTCAAAACGCAAGCGCAATCTCCTCATGGGTGCGCATGACGAACATCGTCACCTTTCCAAGAAGTTTATCGACGTTAATCGCAACGAGGTTCGCTACGAAGGTCCCATGGGTCGTTCGGCCGATGCAGAGTCGTTGAATGCGAATCGTCAGCTCGCGAGTGGTGCCAAGACGGTGAACGAACTTGTGCGCGGACTTTACGCGGACATTTTTGCCGCCGGAATGCCGGTGGGGGCCAAGCTCCGGGAAATTCTCCTTCGTCATGCGGACGAAATCCAGCTCATGATTTTGGACAGCAAGTTCATTGATGTCGTACGCATCCCGGGCGAAGATAAAAATGCCGCCGCGGTGCGCGAGGTGATTCGCGCCTTTATTAAGGATATTGCGCCCATTACCAATATGGGCGCCTTGACCAAGGCGGATTTTGCCGTCGCCCTTAAGGCGGCACTTGATGGTCAGGGCATCAAGGATACGCGCGTCAATGAGCTCGCGATAAAAATTGCCGCCGCGGGCGAAGAGGTGCTTGCCTCCATGCAGGCCAAGCTTTCGCACGAGTTAACGGACGTCCTCAAAAAACTTACCGCGGTCGATGCCAAGCTCAAGGTTGACGAAAAGACCCTAGCGGAATTGGGCGGCACGGGCCTTGGGTCCATGGAAAATGGCTATGGCAAGTTCCTCGCGAATGTCCTGGATAATTACTTTACCAGCCCCGCATTGAAGGGTGAACACGCGAAGTTTTTGGAGAGTTTCTATCGTAATGGCGTCACGCACGGCACGGTCGGAGATGCGCTCTCCGCGCTCATCAAGGGCGCGGGCCCCATCTTCCAGAAGGTCCTGCAGTCGATTCCGACCGATGGGCTTCCTAAGGAAATTACGAAGGCCTTACGCGATGTCAAATCCGGCCTTGCGCCCATCCCGGACGAGTACATTGAAAAGCGGCTCATGGATTATGTGAAGGTCGCGAACCAGCGTACGACCAATTCGCAGATTACTTATCAGCAAACGCTCGATGCGACGCTGCGCCTCAATACGTTCGAGGACCTCAAGAATCCGCTTATCCAAAAGCTTATTCCCTTAATTGCGGCCGATGAAGTCTACAATCCTGCCGCCCGTCAGCTGATTACCAAGCTCGTAAATGGCACCCTCAAGAAGGAGGACTTGGGCAAGGATCAGAAGAAGATTCGGCTTATCGCGGACGAACTGCCCGCGTTCTGTACCAAGCTTAACAACAGCTATCGCATTACTGCGGTCGATGTGATGGACAACTTTGGTGCCGCCTCGGTGGGTCAGGCATTGAAGTGTCTTTTCCACACCCAGGGTCACAATGTCGAAGCGGTTATCAAGATTCTTCGTCCCGGCGTTGAGGAGCGGGCGAAAAATGAGCGTCCGTTCTTTGATGAAATGGCCAAGTTGGTGGGTCCCTCCATGCAAGCGACATTTGCCGCCCGCATGGATGGCATTATGAAGGAATTCGATTTCTCGAACGAAGCCGGCGCGATCGATCAGGGCGAGGTTTATGGTCAGAGTGGAAATTACAAGTTCCACGAAGTGACCGAAGAGCAGGACGCACTTTTCGTAAAGTCCGTCAAGGTCGAAAACCGCCTGCCGCGTCAGAAAGATGTCCTCGCGCTCGAGGTCGCAGCTGGTCAGCCGTTCGACCGCGAACTCCGGGACAACCGTCGCAGATTAAGTCAAATCCTCAAGCTCTCCGGCAACAAGCTCCACAACAGCTTTGAGTACATTGTGCAGCATGGCGAACTCGTCGATCTTTACAATACGACGAAGAAGCATCACAAGATGCTTTTGGAGCTCGTCAATCGCTTCAGTGAGGAACTTATCTCGCGCAATTACGGCGTCAAAGATGGCCAGGGCGGCTTTATGCATGGCGATTTGCACGGCGGCAATATTATGGTCGCCAGGAATTCGCTCACGGTTATCGACTATGGTAACGCGCAACGCCTCAACAAGGCCGAACGCGAAACGCTCGTTCGCTTTATCGCGGGTTGCGGCTTTGCGAAGGGCGAAACCGTGTTGCAGAGCGTCCTTGAGGGTAGTGGCAAAAAGCCGAAGGACATCCCCAATTACGACCAGATCTTAAAGGATGTTCAGGCCATCGTTTCCAAGGGTACCGCGAACGATGCCGCCCCCCGCGGCATGGCCGTAGTCAAGTACTTGAATGAGCATGGCGTCACCGTGCCCGGCCCCATCTTCAACTTCACCGAAACCGTGATGCGCCTTAATGCGGTCGTCAAGGAAAGCGAGGCCGTGATTGCCGAAGTCGAGCGCGCCTTGAAGGATATTACGCCGCCCGACAATTCCAACTTGAAGGACGATCCTTATCTTGCGGCCGGCAAGGACCTCTTCATGCCGTTTAATCGCGCGTACTTCGAGGACAACACCGCCGAAAGCCTCACGGCCGACAAGGCGCTTTACTCCCTCGCCAAGATTCCGAATCTCTTCCTCCGCGAAAAGAATCCAATTCCCTATAATAAGGAAAATTACCAGAAGTACCTTCGCCCCATCATCCGGATTTTCTCGCGTATGCAGCTCGGGAGCGAGGTGATGCGTGCGAATAGCTTCCTCCTTACCGACTTGAAACGCGACTTGAAGAATCCCAACACCCTGAAGCGTGCGCTGGGGAATGTGTCCGACTTCCAAAAGATTGTCAAGCAGACCTTGAAGCACATTCGGGACTATGCCAAGAGCCAGAATCAGCTTAAGTTCGAGGTCTTAAGCGAGTTTAACGAGTGTCTCGTCTCGGGCATCGCGGCCCTGGGCGAAAAGACCGCGTTTGATATTTTGGGCACGAAGGCGTCAATTAGCTATGGCGTCGCCAAGAGCGGCGTCAAGGCAATTACTCGTCAGGCCTTCATTCGCGATTATTCCGCCAAGGTCCTCCAGAACGACTACGCCAAGAATACCGGCTTCGTGCGCGAAGCCGATCGACGTCTCGCGGATGCCTTTATCCGCGATCACCTCGCGTGGTCCGGGAAGGACCTTATCGAGGAGCTTAAATCCGCGCTCGTCAAGGTTAAGCAGGGCCTCACCATCGGCGGCATCAGTCCCAAGAAGGAACTCGTTCGCTACGCGATGCTCGGCTTCCTCGTTCGTTCGGGCTACCTCGAAATTCGCGGCACGGCCGAGCTCAAGACTGACGACAAGGAAGTGCAGGAACTTATCGATTTTATCGATAACGATCCCGCCTGCAAGCTCGAGCTTGAGATGATTACCTTGCGGCAGAAGAACCGCAAGACTTTCCAGAATGAGCAGGCCCTTGCGTGCGAGAAGTTGACGGCGGAGTATTTCCGTCCGGTGGATTTCTTGACCAAGCTTAGCCCCAATTGGCAGAAGGATGACAATTCCGTCGCGCTAGTTAAGGCTTATCTTAAAGAAATGTCAACAAATGAGGCGGAAAGTAAACTTATCCCGACTGATGACGCGAGCCTCGCGAAGGCCATGCGCAAGTATGCGTACCTCCGCGCGTTCTATCGTGACGGCATTTTGGATAAGCTTCGCGCCCTCTCTACCTCCGAGCGCAAGTCCCTCTCGCCCATCTTAAACGAAATCTTGTAACCTTTTCGGGCCTAAAGCGTATACAGGGCAAACAAGGAAGGAAAAACCAATGAATATCGCAAATGAACTTACGCACTTGATGACCCAGTTTGCCGCCAATGATATCGGCCACGCGAACGAAAAAACCACCTACGGCATGGTGGACGGGAAGGTCGTGACCCGCGAGCAGTCCAGTAACTGGGGCGGACGCCTCTTTGGCACCAAGGCCGGCCAGGCCGACATTGCCGCCAACCGCGCGGCGCGTCAGCGTCTCATTGATGGCCTCCTCAAGACCTTCAATTGCTCTGCCGCCGAACTCGAGCAGAAGCTGGGCGAGGATGTCCTTAAGCTCTCCGACTTTGGCCTCGACGCCCAGGGCCACGTTACGGCGAGCCACCCCCTCACCGCCCGCCGCATTTCCGCGATTCTTACCAAGGTGAACACCTTGACCGACGGCGCGGTCAATTCGAAGCGCGAAATCGCCCTCGCCAATTTCGCCCACGATGCCACCAGCACCGGCCCGGAAGGCCGCAAGATTCGCGAAGCCGTCGCCCAGTGGCGCTTGTACCTCCCTGCGAGCACCGATCGCGAAATCGCGCTTTTGGCCTATGCCCAAATTAAGAACCCCGATCTCTCGGGCAAGGCATTTATCGACAAGTGCGTTAACGACTATGATCTCGGTTTCGACGAGGCCGATCGTCTTCGCTCCGTTTTCAATACCAAGGATAGCACGATTGCTAACCTGGTCTTCATGAAGGGTGTTCGTGGCGAAGGCCAGTTCGATACTTCCGCGGATAACGTCCCGGTGCCGCCGGACGTCCTTCAGATCGCTCAGCAGCAGATTACCGATCATGTGAACGCCGATGCCAATGCCGCCGAGCCGCAGTACGGTACCAAGAAGGGCTTGGTGGACATCAACCGCGGCTGGGGCGTCACCATCAACGGCACCGTTGTGAACCCCGTCGGCAAGCACAATGCCTTCGATGATGTGGTCAAGCTTACCGCGGCCTATGATAACGCCTTCGGGAATGGCGTTTCGGACAAGATGAAGAAGGCTGTCGAGTCGCTCCTCACCCAGTCCACGCCCACGCTCTTTTTGGCCACGACTGACGGCGGCGGTTATAACGACGAACACCCCGGCGTTGCTCGCATCTCGTTTTTCGACGGTGACTTGGACGACCGCGGCTTTGACGCCGGCTACACCGTGGAGCGCAAGGAAGACGGTAGCTATCGCGTTACGATGGACATTCGCCGCAATGGCGTCACCGGCTTCTATCGCTCCCAGAATGGCAAGGTCGTTGAGCGTCCCTTGGACCCCAATGATACCGAGTCCTTTGTTTCGCATCACCTGGTCATTGACCTCAAGGAAGTGAATGGCGAAATCAAGGTGGGTCTTTCCAATTCCACCTCCAGCTGGGACCTCAGCAAGGAAATCTCGATCGCGGAATTCACCTCCAAGGTCATGGCGAATGTGGAAAAACTTTGGGATCACGGCTTTGATATGCTCATGGTGGAATTGGACTCCCGCAAGTTCCCCGAGAACGAATACGGCACCATGCGTCCCTCGCAGGACGACCTCATGGCGTACCTCAAGGACCCCGAAGTTCGCGAGGACTTCATGAAGAGCGCCCGCACCCTTGCCAAGTCGGTCAAGACTCCGCTTACAACCAAGCCGCAGATGATGATTATTAATAAGTTCCTCGAATCTTATCAGAAGCGTGACGATGTCAAGGCTTCGGCCAAGGGCTTCAGCGATGCGCACAGTGCCGCCTACTTCCTTCGTCAGGCCGCGTACCGCGCCATCAAGAGCGGCTTCAATGGCCTTTCTGTCGATAAGATTGACGACTTTGGCGCTCGCCTCGAAGTCGCGCTCTGCCGCCCGGAAAATCATGCGCGTGGTGCCAAGTTCCACGAGGAGACGAAGAAATTGAGCTCCAGCGCGCTTGCCCAGTACTTCAAGGACCACGCCGAGGAACTCCTCCGCCTCGCCGCCTAATTGTGAATCATGAATTGGGAATTGTGAATCGTGAAAATCGATGAAATCGGCATTCTCCCGAAGGGCGCGCACGGCGCGTCCTTCGCTCGTGCGGCCCTCGCGGGCAACTTCCTTTACCGCCACACGAGTGGCGGCGTTCTGACGCTCGACAAGGAGACGAACACCGTCTACTTGTTAGATCGCGACGATGACGCCCAAACTGACGCCGCAGTGCGCATTTGGCGCGAGCGCCTCGATTTGGGGAAGGAGGAGAGGTAATCATGGACGCCAAAGCGGAATTTGAATTTCTCCTCGCCGATTTCGAACGCGAAGCGGGCGTAAAAATCGAGTGTCAGGAAGATGGCTCGGCCATCTTCGTAGTGGGCGAAAATGCCGAAACTATCGTCAATTTTGAGCTCCTTCCCACTAGTCGGCAGCTCCTCGCGTGGGCGGCCGTTGGCCACCTTGGTGACGACGAAAATTCGGGTGAGCGCGCCAAGTATCTTTTGTCGCTCAATACCGAGT
>R14__coassemble_220_pt1 | contig 46222 bp, 39 predicted proteins | sample R14__metabat2_high_PE_004 | metagenome-assembled genome bin R14 | reverse complement strand
GTCCGAGAACTAGGCCCACAACTAAAAGCATGACAGCCCACCAGTAATCGAGTAGGCCAAGAGTCATCAAGAGGCGCGAAATATACCGGAGGAGACCGCCGACCTTGTCGCCCGGAAGCGCCATCTCGCGGAAGCCATTAAAGTCCGCAAAGACGAGCGTTTGATCCGCAAGCTTCCAGACTATCTCACGGATCAAAACGCTTCACCATTTCGTAGGGATCGGAAAGATCCGCAATCCGCGCTTCCATTGGGCAGCCATCCGTCAGATCCTTATTCAGAATTCTGGGAACGAGCGTCTCGGCAAAAGCCTTAACTCCATACTTCTCCAAAAGCGCTTTCGCATCCTCTCCCATAATGAGCGCATGCACCTCGCGTGCCTTGCCCACGATAGCGGCACTTGCCGCCGCGCGGCCAATGACTTTATCGACAACGATGCAGCCTAAGAACGCAGCGGGCGACTCGGGATGACTGATGTCACCCCCTGCCAGTAAATGGAAAATCGGCATTACGCCGCGACCGGATGCGGTCGAGACGATGACATTATCCTTGATAACGGCGCACTTGTAATCACCGCGCAAAATTGACGCCTTCGCCTCCTTAATAGCGGCATCGGCCTCCATGGGCGCGATAATTTCCTGCTTGGAAAAGCCCTGAACTTGCATCGCGGGCAAGGGACGAGCCGGACAATAATGCTCGCACGCACCACAACCGACGCAAAGCGTCTCGTTGACAACGGGAAGATTATTGATAAGCGTGACCGCCTTCTCCGGGCAATGACGAGTGCAGGCATGGCAATCGACGTCCTCCGTCGCGCGCAGGCAAAGTGATGCCTGCCAGGCGGCAAGGCCGATCTTCACTTTTGCGCTTCGCTTATCGCGGACAGGAGTGTCCGCGTCCCTGGACATTACCATCGTAATCGCGCCGGCGGGGCAGGCGGCGGCACACTTGCCGCACATAGTGCAGTAGCTTTTAGAGTAGCCAAGATAGGGCTTGAAGCCGGTTGCAAAAGTACCGGGCATAATTACCTTCTCCGGGCACACTGAGACGCAAAGCTGGCAACCTACGCAGTGGGCGGCAAAATGCTTCCAGCCCTTGGCTCCGGGCGGCAGAATGCGCGAAGTGCGCTTGGGATTGCCAGGCCACGAAACGGGCGCAAGGCCGCCATCAAAGACTTTTTCTTCCGCAATGGCCGTAGACGCCACTGCCGCGGAACCGATTAAGAATGAGCGACGGGAAAGCATTTGCGGCAGTCCTTACAATGAGAGTTGAACTGAGTGAATTTCGCATTATGCCGACGAGGCAACTGCGAGATGGAGAAAATAGTGCCGACGGGGCAAATCCAATTGCACCAGATGCGGCCATGGCCAACAAATGCGAGCAGCGTAACAATGATGAAGGTCACCACTTCCGCGCCCATTACATAGCGACCAAAGATGGCATAAGGATCCAAGACCCAGGGAAACGCAAGCGCAAGGAGAACGAGCGGAATGCGAACGCACCACTGAACTTTCGAGACGGGAAGCTTGCAGCAGACGCGGCGCGGCTCATTGATGCGAATTAAGTCCTGCCACACGCCCAAGGGACACATCACTTCACAGTAGAAGCGACCAAAGAGAACCGTCACCGAGAGGATAAGACAAAGTGCCGCCCAATCGAGCTTCATAAGCGCGGGGAGGAACTGGAACTTGGTGGTGAGGGCGGCGGCAGCGGGGACTAAAGTCCCCGTCCCGATAAACGCGAGGACGATGGCCACAAGGTTCGCAAGGCCAAGGAGTCTTCGCAAAAAGTTAAGAAGCTTTCTCATTGTTAGGGTCCTTAGGGTTACTTAGCGTCGCGCAAGGCTGCAACATGTTTTTCAATCCGAAGGAGTTCTTCGGGGATGTGAATCGACTGCGGACAGTGCGAAACACAGCGGCGGCACTGAATGCAGTGGTCCGCCCTTCTCAAATGTGGAATCTTATCGTAGTCAGCAAGGAATGCCTGCTTATCATCCAAATACTCGTGCGACACACCGCGATTCCAGGTAAGGAGATTGCGCGGGATGTCAATGCCGTAGGGACACGGCATGCAGTACTGACAATCATTGCACGGAATCGTTTTGCCGCCCACATAGAGCTTGGCCGCCTCTTCGAGAACCTCGAACTCGTGCTCGTTCAAAGGCTTTAAAGGCGAAAGCGTATCCACATTCTCCACGACGTGCTCGAACTTGGTCATGCCCGAGAGAATCGTCATTACTCGAGGGAAACTACCACAGAAGCGAAGTGCCCAGGAGGCAAGACTGGCCTCGGGGTCGATGGGCTTTAACTTGCTCGCGAGGGCGGCATCAAAGCGAGCCAATCTGCCGCCCAGGAGGGGTTCCATGATAACAATTGGAATCTCGCGCTTATCAAGTTCGTTATAGAGCCAGATGCCATCCTGATTGCGAGGATTTACTTGCTGCGCATGATGCCAGTCAACATAATTCATCTGAATCTGGCAGAAATCCCAATGATACTTTTCATGGTTTTCCATGCACCAATTGAAAGCTCTTACATCACCATGGTACGAAAAGCCGAGATTGCGAATCCTGCCAGCTTTGCGCTCTTCGACAAGGAAGTCGAGAATGCCATTATCAATGTAACGACGTTTAAAAGTCTCGAAGCCATCCAAATCCTTGCCATTCAAATCCTTCGCGCTATTACCCACCGAATGGAGAAGATAGTAATCGATGTGGTCAACCTGGAGTTCCTTGAAGGAATTCTCATACATTGCCTTCGATGCCTCAAAGCTCCAGAATTGCGGCGCGAAGTTGGAAAGCTTGGTCGCAATCGTAAATTCGCTCCGATCGTGACGAGCAAGGGCAATGCCGGTCACGCGTTCAGATTCACCGCGGCAATAGGCAGGCGAAGTGTCCACGTATGTAAGGCCATGGGCGAGCGCGTAATCAATTTCCTTATTGACCTCGTCCTGGTCAATCGGCTGAGAGCTCACACCCTCCGCCCAACCATTGGCGTGCTTGCCGTCCACGGTCGGGAGGCGCATCATCCCGTACCCAAGGAGCGACACCTTTTCGCCGTGTTTATTTTCGCGGTAGGTCATATTAATATACCTTTATATAAGCTTCCTTACGGAGTGTGTCCAGCCATTCCTTGTAAAGCTCCTGACCCTTCTGGCGCTTCACCTCGGCCTCAACTAAAGTGAAGCACTCATTTAAAGGCAATACATTCTTGGTAACATCTTCCGCATCCTTGCGAACCTTGAACATAAAACCCTGATACGGGCACCAGTCGCTCGTTTCCCCAAGCGGGGTCACGCGAATAACATTGCAGACTTCCGGCTGCAACAATGTCTCCGGCACAATGTCCTTATATTCATCCATTCGTTCCTTGCCGGACTTATTGCTTCTAAGCCAAACGGTTACCGACACCTTTCCCTCACCCGCTGTCGAGTACTTGTCCGGATGCTCCGTATATTCGGCTTTAATTGCCGCCGGAGTTGCCACCACGTGCTTATCAATCGTTTGATACCTCATAGACGAGATAATCATATCATTACGAATGCGCTTGTGCCACTCAGAGTAAGCGACATGATCTTTGGCGAGATCGGCCATGAGACGATTCCTATCACCATCGAACGAGCGCTTGATAATCTCCTGAACGCGCGTTTCAACCACCCACTCCTGCATTGTCATCTTGGAGCGCGCGGCGGCACTCAAGATAAGCTTGGCGTCAATCAGGTCATTGAGCGTCGCCTGATAATTTTCCTCATTTAGCTGTACGCCGCGCATGGCCATTTCCTGCACGACTTCGCTCTTCAGGATGGAATCGGTATTTACGGTTGCGGCAAGTCCGTCAATGACAGCTGCCAAAATAAGGATGGATTTAATAATCATGATAGTGCTGCGATGGCGGCACCGTACATCGGTGCGTCATCAACTTTGGGTACAATTTCGTAGTGAACATTTCGCTGGTGCACAAGCATCTCGTCGAGCTCGTGTTTAACCATGCCGGCAAAATCAATACAATCTGTCTTATAGTAGGTGGAGCCATCAATACAAATGGCAACTGGCTCCGATGCGTCGTATCCGCCGCCCGACTTGATAGCAAATGCCGCAAGTTCCAGGGCGGCAAGTGTCGCCGCACGCTCAAAGACCGGAAGAGCAAAGCGAACCGCGAGCCGAGCGTCATCGGGCGGCAAACGCGTTTCATAATTTCCGGTACAGAAGTCGCAAAGGGTCTTGGTGGACAAATTGCGCAAGCCCATCACGATGCCGTAGGCAGTCTTGGAAAAATACCCTGCCTTGGCGGCACTTTTAAGAATTGCAAGCCCAATATCCCCCAGATACGCACCCGCAATCATTTTCTCAAACAACTGCTCCCCGGGATTGCCACTCTTTTGGTCGACCACCTTATCAAAATCACTCTGCGGAAACTTGTCAAAATTGCCACTTTCGGCATTAATGACCATCTGCAACTTAGGATCCACGTACGCCGTATTCGTGCCGGTACCCAGGATAAAGCCAATATACGAGGAATACGGCTTACCATTTGCTGTCGCATCCGCGGCAAGCAAGGTTGCGACCGTGTCATTCACAATCGAAACCGGCATCCCCAATTTTTCGCCCACATGCTGGCCCACGATTGCTGGCGCCTTGATATTCTTCGTCCACTTGACAAGCTTCGCATCCAATTCCGGGGTGGTCTCCGCTGGGTACGAAAAACACCAACCGACTTTGCTCACGTTGGCATGCGGCATAAGGCGATTGATTTCGTCCTTGAACGCCTGATAGAACTCCGCCTCGGAGACTTCCTTTTCCGCGCCCGGCATCGGCTGAAGCTTAAACTCCGTAATGCCTTTACCAAACTCGACAATGCCGCCGCGGAAATTAGTGCCGCCCGCGTCAAGAACTGCTACCTTCTTGCCCTCTAGATTACGCCGCTTGGGAGTAATGAATGACCAGTACATCCCCAGCGAGCTCTTTTCTTTTTTAAGTCCCTTCTCCATCTCGCTTGTGAGGAGCGAAAGATACAAGGTGCGGTCAATATCCTGGGCAAGAATAAAGCCGTGAGCGGTAAGAAAATCTTCAGGCGTCTGCATTTTGTACGAGTCCTTTCGCGAGCGCAACCCACTCATCATTCGTGAGTTCCTCCGCCCGCATAGTAGAATCGATTACACCCTTAAATATGCTTCCCAATTGTTTACGCCGATGCTCAAATGCCTGCTTGGTAATGCGGTAGAACATCTTGCGTTCTTCCGGCGTCAAGTCCGGTAGGGCGGTCAGTCCCTTGACCGCCGCGCGTTTCGTTAGCGTCACCACGCTCGAGCCTATCTCCGGCCGCGGCCAAAAGCAAGATGCCGCCACTTTGCGCACTATCTTCACATCATAATCAAGCTGAGCCCACACGCCTGCCAAACCACGCGTTTTGCCGCCCTCTTTTGCCGCCAGGCGTTCGGCGACTTCGGTCTGCACAAGAACCGTCATTTTGGGGAGCGTGTGCTGCTGCACCAAATCCAGGAGAATTCTCGTACCCGCTTGGTAAGGGAGATTCGAGACCATGCAGTCTATTTGATTTAGCCATGTAGAGGTGGAGAGGTGGAGAATATCCAGCGCATCACCGGAAATTACTTCCAATCCCGCTGGATTACCCAACGATGCCTTTAACCGCTCGGCGAGGACGGGGTCTTTTTCAATGGCGGTAACGTGCACTCCGCGATTAAGCATCTCCTCGGTCAAAACCCCAAGGCCGGGGCCAATCTCCAAGACCTTAGGGACGCGGACACTCTTGTCCGCGATGTCGAGGCCTGCCTCGACAATGCTCACGAGCGCATTGCGATCAATCAAAAAGTTCTGACCAAGAACTTTATTCGGATGAAATCCGTTCTCGATGCACCAGGCCTTGACTTGCGATGGACTCGTTAAATTCATTTCTTCTCCGACTTTATCCACTCTTTTTCAAAGAGGTTTACAAAACTCCAGTCCGGATTATCAATGGGGCCCTTGACCTTAAATTCCAGGAGCGACTTCGTAAACGGCCACAAGAGCGGATGCAAAATGTATTTGCCAACTAAGCTTTGCTCTCTCAGCAACGTCACACTCACCACGAAATTAAGATCGTCCTTTACAATATCGTACTCACCCTCGGCCCTAATTGAGAAAACATCGCCCTCGATAAGCAAATCTCTCGTCTTGAATTTGCCGCCCTCGAGGGTATAGTTACACTTACCGGTATTCTGGTTAACCACATTCTTGACGCCGGGAATATATTCAGCAAGCGTCTTAGTAAGTCCCGCAAAAAGTTTCATCTGCGCGAGGTGGCCGTCCTCGATCTTAACATATCCCGCACCATTCGCTTCATTGAGGAAGTTTTCGCTCATTGGGCCTTCAATATGAATATCGCCCTCCATGCGGCCCTTCTTATCGCCCAAATCGAACTCGAAGAAGTCTGCCACCTCCTCCAATGCGCCGTTGCGATAGTGAACGTCACTTTCAAGTCTCGCCTTTGCCGCATCAAGCATCGGCACCGTGAGCTTTGTCCAGCCCTTCATACTGCCGCCGCGCGCACAAACGGCGTTAACATTCGTAAAAACAATTTCCGGGCCGATATAACTAAAATCGAGCGCTGCATTCGAAAGCGGAATATCCCACAAAACTGCCGCCGGCGCATTGATTTTACCAAGGAGCTTATTCTCGCTCTGACGCTCCACAACCGGCGCGAGTGATCCGTTCACAGAAATCTTGGGGGCGAGCGGAAACTTAACTTCGCTCAAAAGGCCGCCGTTCAAAGTGTCAATAATATTGAGCGTATCCGAGAATTCAAGCTCACTCGTCGCATCCATGACGAGGGTAATCACCTCGTTGCGACCCTGCACAACAAGCTGTCCTTCGAGCGTGCGCTCCTTGCGATCGTGCGCCAGTAATGGTCCAATCGTTGCATCATAACAAAAGCCGCCATTCTCATACCAGAATTCAAGTTTGATGCGGCCGTCCGCATCATGCATCTTTACATTATTGTAGCGACCGAGCGTCGGACGAACCTTAACGACCATCACCGTGTGACCGGTTTCCAAATCCGCATCCCAGGAATAATACGCGGGAATTGGGCCCTCCACTTCGGTGAACGCATCAACATACGGAAGTGCGCACTGAACATCCAAAACCTCCAGGAGCGGACGAATATACGCCTGCGTGGCTGTGCCCTCAATCTCCCCGTAAATACGCTTACCCGCAATGTCAAAGCCAAGATAGCCATTAATCGTCATCAAGGGGCCATTGCGGCGCGGCCAACGAAGACGAATGTCGGTTAAATCTACGCGCTTAGGCTCGATGTTAACTGTGCCTACCACATGTTCGGGACAGGCCCCGACGCCATTGGGGTGCTCAAGGATAAGAGTAAAGGGCGGCAAATCGGGAAGGGTTATGTCCCACGGCGGATCGTTACAATCGCGCTTGGACCTGTCGGCATACGCATAGCCGGGTTCGTAGTAGCCATCGGGGAGTCGATCGTACACTGCTCCAGTCAAAGTAACAGTGCGCGTTAGGATATCAACTTTAACCGCCTCCGCACTCGCCATCGGGCGCGTAGGCTCCTTGGCCTGGCGATTATAAACACGAACATTCTTGACGATAAGCCCGCCTTGAAAGCCGAACGAAACCCCTTCCAAATGAAGAACAAGATCTTCGCCGAGAAGGGAATCAAGTTTTCCCTCAATGTATCCTGCGGGAAGATCAATCTGGCGGAAGCACAACGTCCCGAGGAAAATACAAAAGACGAGAAGCAAAAACTTCATCGTCTTCCAGAGGATCTTAAGATATTTCATTGGCAGCCCCTAGCGGAGTCGAACCGCTCTTACATGGATGAGAACCATATGTCCTAGCCGATAGACGAAGGGGCCATGTGCGTTTTGGTGCACCCGGTGGGATTTGAACCCACACACCTTGCGGCACCAGAACCTGAATCTGGCGTGTATGCCAATTTCACCACGGGTGCTACTGAACGCATATTATATCATATTTCCCCCTTGAATGTCAAGGGGGAAAAATGACTTTTTTAGGCCTGCTCGTCCAGCTCTTTCATCGCAGCCTTGCGAGAGAGCTTGATGCGACCGCGGTCGTCAACGTCAAGGCACTTGACCTTGATCTTGTCACCGACCTTGCACACACCTTCCATGGACTTCAGGAACTTGTCCGAGAACTCGGAGATGTGGCAGAGACCGTCCATGCCGGGGAGAATCTCGATGAACGCACCGAAATCCTTGATGCCCGTGACGGTACCTTCGTAGATCTTGCCGGGCTCAGCCACGGCCGAGACCATGCCGACTTCGCGCTTGGCGGCTTCCATCGATTCCGCGTTGGACGCGAAGATGGAGACCTTGCCGTCGTCATCGATGTCAATCTGCGCACCGGTCTTCTCCACGATGGCACGAATATTCGAGCCGCCGGGACCGATGAGGGCGCCGATCTTGTCGACCGGAATCTGCATTTCCTCAATCCGCGGAGCGTACTTGTTAAGTTCGGTACGCGGAGCAGGAATAACGGACTCCATGAAGTCGATAATTTTAAGACGCGCGTCGTGTGCGGCCTTGACCGCACCTTCGACGAGGTCCCAAGTAAGACCACGAAGCTTGAGGTCAACCTGGAAGCCGGTAATGCCCTTCTTAGTGCCGCCCACCTTGAAGTCCATGTCGCCGCAGTGATCTTCGGCGCCAAGAATATCGGTGACGAGCACCTTCTGGCTCTGGTCGGCATTCGTGAAGAGGCCAATCGAGATACCCGCGACCGTACGCTTCAACGGGACGCCCGCATCCATAAGCGCGAGGCAGCCGTTGCAGATGGAGGCCATCGACGAGGAGCCATTCGAGCCCATGATTTCCGAAACGACGCGAATCGAATACGGGAAATCATCGGGGAGCACCTCCGCGATGGAACGCTCGGCCAAGGCGCCATGACCAATCTCACGACGGCCGGTGGTGCCGAGGCGGCCCACTTCGCCCGTGCAGTAAGGCGGAAAGTTGTAGTGGAGCATGAAGCGCTTGGACGAATCGCCGCCCGTCACGCTATCCATGTCCTGTGCATCCTTCTTGGTGCCAAGGGTCACGGTCGCGAACGACTGGGTCTCGCCACGCGAGAAGATTGCCGAACCATGGAGACGCGGCAGGACACCCACCTGCGCGGCCAAGGGACGAATCTCGTGCTGAGCACGACCATCGATACGCTTGCCGTGAACGAGGACGTTGTTACGAACGGTCTCGATTTCGAGGGCGTCAAAGAGGTGAACGAACTTGACAGCATCAATTTCGGGCCACTTCTCGGCGACCTTCTTGAGGAGGTCTTCCTTAATGGCCGAAACCTTGCCCTGACGCTCGAGCTTGCCCTTGATGAGGAGTGCCGCCGCGAGAGCCTCACCGCCTTCCTTGCGGATGAAGTCCATCTGGTCCGCAGGCTGCGGGATATCCGCAATCACCTTATCGGGCTTGCCGAGAGCGCGGCGCATTTCGATCTGAAGATCGATGATCTTCTCGACTTCCTCATGCGCACGCTTGAGGGCGGCAATGAAGTCCTCGTCGGAGATTTCCGAAGCGGAACCTTCCATCATGAGGAACTTGCCACGGAGACCAGCGTACAAAAGGTCGATATCACTCTTTGCCTTCTGCTCGTGCGTGGGGTTGATGACCCACTCGCCATCCACGCGGCCGATACGAACGCAGCCAATCGGGCCCATGAACGGGATGTCGGAAATATGAAGTGCCGCCGAAGCCGCATTCACCGCGAGGAAGTCCGCTTCACGCGTACCATCGCACTGAATGAGCGTGCCATTGACCTGCACGTCGTTGTAGTAGCCGTCCGGGAACAAGGGACGGATCGGACGATCGCACATACGGGCGATCAGGATTTCCTTCGACGAGGGACGAGCCTCGCGCTTGAAGAAGCCGCCCGGGAACTTGCCCGCCGCATAGAACTTCTCCTTGTACTCGCACTGTAGCGGGAAGAAATCGATGCCTTCGCGCGGAGTGTCAGTGCAGGTAACGGCCGTAAAGACCGTGTTGTCGCCGTAACTCACGGCAACCGCTCCCGCCGCCTGCTGGGCGAGGAGACCGGTCTCAATCACGAGATCAGTTCCCGCGATATTGACCTTGAATTCTTTTGCACCTTCCATTGGTGTTTACTTCTTTCTTTTATTTACTGTTCGTAAATTAGCGGCGAATGCCAAGCTTCTTGATGAGCTCCTTGTAGCTCGCTTCGTTCTCGCGCTTGAGGTAATCAAGGAGGTTACGGCGGTTCTGAACCTTGCGAAGGAGACCATAGCGCGAGGAGTGATCCTTGTGGTTCGCCTTCAAATGCGCGGTAAGCGCCTCGATTTCCTTGGTGAGGGTGGCAATCTGAACTTCACTCGATCCCGTGTCATTAGCGTGACGCTGGAACTCATTGCGGATTGCGGCCTTATCGATCTTCATGTTACTTTTTCTTTCTCTTTTTACCACGAGCTACGCAGTCGGAACCACTCCAACCGCTACTTAGTCGTAGATTATTGTATATTATATCATATTTAGTGGCAGTTTGTCAACGGAAAACTGCAACTATTTTTATTCAAAGCCAAGTACGGACTTCATCGTATAAGCACCAGCGGGCTGCGAAATAGCCCACAAAAGCGCCTTGATGGCACCGGCGGCAAAGGCTTCACGAGACTGCGCCTTGTGCGTAAGCTCGATGCGCTCCACGTCGCCCATGAACATGACGGTGTGGTCACCGACCACACTGCCGCCGCGAAGCGCGTGAATCGCGATTTCGCCCTGAGGACGCTCGCCAATATCTCCTTTTCTACCGAAAAGGAACTCGCGGACAGGAGTGTCCGCGTCCCTTCCTTTTGCCGCCGCGTTGGCGAGCATGAGGGCGGTGCCAGATGGGGCATCCTTTTTATGCTTGTGATGAATCTCGGTAATTTCGATATCGTACTCGGAGCCCAAAACTGATGCCGCCTTTTCTACGAGGCCAAGGAGCAAGTTGACGCCGAGCGAATAATTACCCGACTGAACAACCGGAATCACTTTTGCCGCCGCATCAACGACAGCCTGTTCTTCTGCAATAAGGCCGGTCGTACCAATTACGTAAGGAAGCTTTTGCTGGGCGGCAGTTTGAATGTGACCGGGAACGGCGGTGTGATAGGAAAAGTCAATGACGCCTTTGCAGTCCGCCGACCACTCCTTGGCAAAGCCTTCGGCCACGTCAATGGGCTCTGGCGTGTGACCGGCATCCTTGACGAGTTTGCAAAGCATCTGGCCCATGCGGCCGGCGGCACCTACGATTGCGATATTCATGCTACTTCTCCAATTAAGATTTGCGGATGGGCCTCTTTAATTTTTACGCGGGCAAGAGTGCCCGCTTTCCAATCTTTACCATCTTCCTTGTCCCAGACGACAATGCGGTTACCGGAGTCGCGGCCGGAGAGACGATTGGGGTTGCGCTTACTGGGGCCTTCAACCATCACTTCACGAATGGTGCCAACAAGCTTGTCGTTGCGCTGTTGGCCGCGTAGTTCCTGGTCAGCCAAAAGGACCTGATCACGACGCTCTTTTTCCTCTTTGGTGACATCATCGGGGAGCTTGGCACTGCGAGTGCCGGGACGAGGCGAATACTTGAAAATAAAGGCGTTATCAAACTGCGCTTCTTCCATCAAAGAGCGCGTTAATTCAAAGTCTTCCTCGGTTTCGCCAGGATAACCTACAATTACGTCGGTCGTAAGCGAAAACTCGGGGTCGAAATCGCGGAGTTTCTTGACGGCCGAGAGATATTCTTCGCGCGTGTAATGTCGGCCCATCTCCTTGAGAACTCGGTCCGAGCCTGACTGCACCGGGAGGTGCAAATGGCGGCAAACCTTAGGGCACTCCTGGTAGACCTTAATTAGCTCGTCCGTACAACCATGCGGGTGCGCGGAAGTAAAGCGGATACGCTCCAAGCCATCAATCACGCTTAACTCACGCAAAAGACGCGTAAACGGTTCCTTTATATTCGAGTTATTTGGGTCTACAGGGTAAACAGGGTTGCGAGTGCCGTAGCGGAGGACGGACTGACCAAGAAGCGTCACCTCCTTGACGCCGTTCTTGGCTAGCGACTCGACCTCGGCAACAATTTCGGCAGCTGGGCGCGAATATTCGTGTCCGCGCACATCGGGAACAATGCAATAGCTACAACGGTTGTCGCAACCAATCATGGCGGTCACAAATGCCTGGAAGCCATGGACTTCGTGGGCATCAAGGCCACTGGGGATGAGATTGTCGCCAAGTTCGAGGATTTGTTTTTTTGCGCTTCGCTTAGCGCGGACAGGAATGTCCGCTTCCCTTGACAGGTCGTCGGAGGAAGTCAGATCGCTGATGATTTTGGGGATTAAGCCAAAGGCGCGGGGGCCGACAGCGAAATCGAGCTTGGGGAGGACCTTGAAAACATCCGCGCCGAGGCGCTTGACGCCGCAGCCCATTAGGCCCACGAGCTTGCCGGTAGAGCACAAGTAGCCGGTCTTGCCAACAGCCTTATCCTCCGCTTTCTGACGAACAGTGCAAGAATTCACAATCACACACTCGGCTTCGTCCTCGTTGGCGGCAAGCGTGTGACCGGCGGCAAGCATAAGTGCGGTCACGGCTTCGGAATCGCGAACGTTCATTTGGCAGCCGTAGGTATGGACAAGGAATTTCATTTTGCGCTTCGCTTAGGCGCGGGCAAGAGTACCCGCTTTCCAGTTCAGGTCCGGGTTTTCACTAATGTAACAAAGGTCTCGAAACGGGCGGTGCGCGGGAACATGTTGACCCACATGACACGCTCAACTTCATACTTCTGGGTAATAACGCGCAAATCGCGCATGAGGGTCGCGGGGTCGCAACTCACGTAGAAAATGCGCGGTGCTTTCGAATCACGAAGCCACTCGGGAACACCCTTCTCGAGACCACCACGCGGAGGATCAACAATCACACAAGTTTGCGAGCCGATGCCGATCTTGCGCATATTCTTGCCAACTTCTTCGGCGTAGAATTTATATTGGCCATGTAGAGGTGTAGAGGTGGAGAGTGCATTCTGCTTGGCAAAATTAATTGCTTCCGTACCAGATTCGATGCCAGTTAATTTAGGCGGGGTGCAACAAAGGCCAAAGACGCCAACGCCGCAATAAAGGTCCAGAATATTTGGGGCGAGTTCTTCGTGGCGATGATATTCGCGAACGACGGCTTCGACCAGCTTTTCGCCAGCTTCGGGATTCACCTGATAAAAGCCGCGAAGAGGGACTTGGAAGGTGCGACCAAGGGTGGTCTCTTTAAGGATGTCGGCTGACGCGCGCGGCGTGGGCTGAAGTCCACCCCTGCCAGAGTCGCCACCCAAGTACCATTTGACGCCGGAGAGCGGCGTGTAACGAATAGTGATGGTGCGCTTTTCGGCAATTGAACGGCGGACCGCGACGGCACCTTGAGTAAGAAGAGTTAGAAGATTCTGCTTGATTCCCGGCCAGGCGGCGTTAATCTCGGGGCAGGCAAGGATATCTTCGTCAAACTCTACAATGTCATTAGTTTCGGGGAGATGATAACCAATCTTGGAGCCGGAGAAATGATAAGTGACCTTATTGCGATAGCGAAGTGACTTTTCAGTCTTGATAGTCTCGATCTCGGGAATTGAAATTCGGGCGCGGGAGAAAAACTCGGCAAGCTGGTCGCGCTTTAGCTCCGATTCGAATTCAGGAGAGATGGACGCGTAAACCATGCCGGGTTGAGGCGGCACATTGCTTTGCGCGGGGTCGCGGCGTGGACTAAAGTCCACCCCTACGAGAGTTGCCTTGACAAATCCTTTGGCCTCCTTGACAATTTGCGCTTTTACAGTGTCACCTTTGAAGGCGCCGGGGACGAAAATAACGCGGCCGTCGCCGAGATGGCCCAGGCCATCGCCGCCATAGATGTTTTTTTCGATGTTGACAGTAACTGTCATAGCCTCTGGGACTGAAGTCCCAGTCCCTTTAATCCCTTAGACCCACAATTTTTCCAGAGCGTAGTAGGCGCGGGCTTCGGGAGAGAAGACGTGGACAACGACATCAATGTAGTCAACCACAATCCAGCCGGACTCGGGATCACCACTGGTGCGATAAGACATAATCTTCGCATCCTTCATCGCCGCCTGACTTTCAGCAACGAGCGCCTTCAAATGAGGAGCGGCATTGCCAGTAGCGACCACGAAGAAATCGGTCAAAGAACTTTTGCCCCGAACATCATAAATCTTGACATCAGTACCCTTGCGCTCCTCGAGCGCCTTCTTGATCGCTTCGGCCTGTTCTTGAGCAGTCATTTTTCTTGATCCTCAAATTGGTGCGCCTAGAGGGACTCGAACCCCCACGCTTTCGCAGTGGAACCTAAATCCACCGTGTCTGCCATTCCACCATAGGCGCAAATTCTTACTTTTTCTGCAGTTTTTCCTTGTGCGAGAAGAATACCTTTGTCTTTTGACGGAAGCGATCCATCTCCGGGAACGTTCCCGATTTCTGGTGCTTCTGAAAATCTTCGAGAATGCCTTTGAGCTTCTTATCCAAGTCGGCGGGAACCTCAAAGACGATACGTGCATTGACATCGCCCTGCGTGCCCGTTCGAAGACTCTTCACCCCATGTCCGCGCAAACGGAAAATCTTGCCGTTTGTTGTCCCGGGCGGCAGTTTGATTTCCGCCGAGCCATCGGGCGTCGGGACTTCAATCGCACAGCCAAGGGCGGCATCGATGGGCGAAACGGGGATATCCACGTAAAGGTCAAGCCCGTCACGCTCAAATATATCCGAATCGTTAACGTGCAAAGTGACATACAAATCACCATCCGCGCCACCACGAAGTCCGCCTGCGCCCTTGCCGGCACAACGGAGTCGAGATCCGGTATCCACACCCGCGGGAATGCGAAGGACAATTTTCTGAACCTTCGTTTCCTGTCCGGAGCCATGACAATACTTGCACGGCTTTTCGATGACCGAGCCTTCGCCATGACAAGTGGGGCAAGTTTGACGGACCTGGAAAAATCCACTGCCACCAATGACGACGCCATGGCCGCCGCAAGTCTTGCAAGTGGTGCGCTTACTGCCTTCGGCGGCACCCGTGCCATGACAATGCGAGCAAGCACAGGGGACTTTTATTTCCAAAGTACGCTCGCTGCCAAAAATGGCCTCGTCAAAATCGATATCTATAGGATAGGAAAGATCATCACCACGCTTAGGAGCGTTAGGATCAGTCTGTTGCTGACGCGATCTGCCGCCAAAGAAGGAACTGAAGCCTCCACTACTTCCACCACCGAAAAACGAGCCGAAAATATCGCCTAAATCAACATCCTGGAAGCCGGAGAAGTCGCGACCAAAATCAAAACCGCCAGGACCAAAATTGACGCCCTGATGCCCAAACTGATCGTAGCGCTGGCGCTTCTCGGTATTGGACAAAACCTCGTACGCCTCAGAAACTTCGGTAAACTTTTCCTTTGCCTCGGGATTATCGGGGTTGCGGTCGGGATGATACTTCATCGCAAGCTTGCGATAAGCACTCTTGATCTCGTCTGCGGTCGCGGTCTTGGCAACGCCCAGGACCTCGTAGTAATCTCTCTTAGTTGCTGCCATTTGCGTTTTCTTCGCGGACAGGAGTGTCCGCGTCCCTTTCCTTGGGACCTGAAGACACTACAACTTGTGCGGCGCGGAGGACCCTGTCTTGGAGCATCCAACCACGCTTGGATTCATTCATTACCTTGCCCTCTTCCACATCCTCCGACGGGAAAGTGGCAATGGCTTCCATCTTTTCAGTATCAAGCTTCTGACCAATCGAGTCAAACGGCTTGGCACCATGATCAGCCAACGACTTTAAAAGACCGTCGAAAATGAGCTGCACACCCTTCACAAAGGCATCTTCCTTGTCCTTCGCATTTGCTAGCGCGAGCTGAAGATTATCGATAGTGGGGAGGACATCGCGAAGGATGTCCATCTCCGCAAAGCGATAAGTATCCTCGCGATCACGGGCGGCACGCTTCTTGTAGTTATCGAAGTCCGCCAAAGTGCGCGCGTAAAGATCCTTCCAATCGGGAGTTGGGGCGGCAGATTTTTCCTGCGGCTCCGCCTTATCGCGGACAGGAGTGTCCGCGTCCCTGATAGGTGCCTGCTCTTCCTGGGGAGTTTCTACTTTCTTTTCTTCAGACATTCACAATTCCTAATTCACAATTAAGCGCGGATTTGTCCGGCCTTCGCAAGCATCTTGGCCTCGACCGACTGAATTTCGGCAAAGCCCTGCGAGGAGTGCGGATTAAGTCCGTTTGACGCTTCCATGGAGCTGTCGGCTTCGTTATAGATGGACGCCTTGAGGCCCTTCAAGCCCTCGAAGAAGATATTTCCCTTATAGAGGCCAAGCGTCACTTCGGCAGTCGCCTTGTCCGCCCACACCTGAATAGCGGCACGCGCTGCCTGGGTGGCGGGATCGAACCAACGACCATCATAAATCTGGTCGGAAACGAGCTTCGAAAGCTCCTGGAAGAGCTTAGTGGAACGACGATCCATGATGCCTTCGTAGATGTACTTGAGGCCGAAAGAAAGAACTTCCATGCCGGGAGCTTCATAGACGCCGCGACTCTTGGTGCCGATGATACGGTTTTCAAGCGCGTGCTTCATCCCGATGCCATTACGTCCACCAATCTTGTTGACCGCAAGCATCACCTCGTAGGGTGTCATCTTCTTACCATTGATGGCAACACAACGACCCTTCTCGAACTTGAGCGTAATCTTTTCCACCTTGTTCGGAGCCTTTTCTGGCCACACACCCATGGTAGGCTTAACGATGCGCATCGAAGTTTCCATCGACTCCAAGTCCTCGGCTTCGTGCGAGAGGCCAGCGAGATTGGCATCGGTCGAATATTTCTTCTTAGTGCCGACGAAAGCGACAATGCCGCGCTTAGCGAGGAACTCAACCATCTGAGTGCGACCAGGGAAGAGTTTTAAGAGGTCCGAATCACGCCAGGGGGCATACACGCCGAACTTGGGATCCATCACATTCGTATAGCGCTCAAAACGCATCTGATCGTTACCACGGCCGGTAGCACCATGAACGAGCGCCACGCAACCCGCCTTCTTCATCGCGGGAAGAAGCTTCTGAACGGTGACCGCACGAGCGATGCCCGTCGAATTCCAATAGCCGCCATCGTACATGGCCTGGCACTTCACGGTTTCAAAGCAAATGTCCGCCATTTCCTTGGTGACATCGACAATCGTCGTTTCCACACCAGTCGGAGCCATCTTCTTCTTGATATCGTTAATATCCTTTTCATCGGGCTGACCGACATTCGCCGAGAAAGCTTTGACCTTCACTCCCGCGTCCTGGAGCACGCAGCAAATGGTCTTCGAATCGAGGCCGCCCGAGACACACACACCGACGGTCTTACCTTTGAGATCTGCCAATTTCATACCTTTTCTCCTTTACAAAAAGAGATATTATATCATATTTCGAAAAATTAGTCAAGCAAAATCGTCGACACCGCACCTGATTCTCTCGGCTTAAATTTGGTGCCGCGCATCACTTCATGCGCCATTTCAAGGACGTCATCCCACGTTTGGATACGATAATCGCGGTCTTTAACAAGCATCGCTTCCAAAAGCTGAGCGAAGCCCTCAGTGAGCTCAACGCGGTAGTTGCGAGGGTCGGGGCTCTGCATGCGCTCATCACAGTGCGCCTGCATGGTTTCGACATTGCCCAGGTCGGTAAAAAGCATTCGCCCGGTCGCGAGATGATAAAGAGTAGCTCCGAGAGAATAGATGTCCGCGCGACAATCGGGCTCGACATCGCCATACACAGCCTCGGGACTGATGTATGCAGGAGTGCCTTCGATATGCTCACCTCGCTGATACTCTCCGTCCTTCGTAAACTGGAACTGATGAGCAATACCAAGATCGAGAAGCTTGACGACCCCATCTTGATTGATCATAATATTCTCGGGCTTAATATCGCAGTGAACTAGTCCAAACTCATTCCAAGCATAATTCAACGCGCTCGCGACCGACTCAAGAATCAAGAGACAATCCGGCTCTTTGACATGCATCTTGCGACGAAGGAACTCGCCAAAGGAATATCCGTCCACATACTCCATCTCAAAGTACCAATTATCCCCGTCTTTCGCAAATTCGTACGCCTGGGCGATGTTGGGATGATGAAGGTTGGAAAGCAACTTCTCCTCGCTACGAAAAGCTTCGATTTCGTCAAGCTTGTCCGAATACTCGCGATTGAGGACCTTAACGGCGACAATATTACCCGTACGCTTGTCCTGGGCCTTCCAGACCGTGGACATGCCGCCAATGCCAATCTTCTCGAGGAGCCTTATACTTTCCATTCGTTCAACTTGCGATGGAGAGTGCGACGCGAAATGCCAAGTTCCTTGGCAGCCATAGTCTTATTGAAATGACAAGCGGAGAGGACGCGAAGAGTTTTTTCTTTCTCAAGGGTGTCAAGGTCAACAGGTCCTTGCAAGTTTGGGGCGGCTTCACGGCGAGGACTAAAGTCCACCCCTACGATATTCTCAGGAATGTCTGCCTGGGTGAGTTCGGGACCGGCGGCAAGGACGACCATTTTCTCAACCACGTTACGGAGCTCGCGGACATTGCCAGGCCAAGAATAGGCGCAAAGTGCCGCCATCGCATCTTTTGCTATACTCTTTACAGTGCCGCCGTTTTCCTTGGAGAAGCGCTTCAAAAATTCGTGCGTTAGAAGTTCCACGTCACCGGGACGATCCTTCAAAGCCGGCATCTGGATATCAATGACATTCAACCGATAATAAAGGTCTTCGCGGAACTTCTTCTCCGCAATCATCGCCACGAGATCTTTATTAGTGGCGGCAACCAGGCGGAAATCCGTCTTAATAGTCTCGCTACCGCCCACGCGCTGAAACTCCTTATTCTCAATTACCCGCAGAAGTTTGACCTGAGTAGCGAGATCAATCTCGCCAATTTCATCCAAGAATAAAGTGCCGCCGTTCGCAAGTTCAAAGCGTCCCTTGACTTGCGATGAGGCATCGGTGAACGCGCCCTTTTCATGCCCAAAAAGTTCGCTCTCGAGAAGTGTGGGCGTAAGGGCGGCACATTCAACCGCCACAAAGGGCTTCGCCTTACGTGGAGAAAGATCATGCAAGGCGCGGGCAACAAGTTCCTTGCCTGTGCCACTGGGGCCCTGAATAAGCACCGATGCGTTGGAGCGAGCCGCCTGTTGGACGCGGGCGAGAACGCGCTGAATGGCAGGAGAATCACCAACAAAGCCGGCAATTACATTACCCTGCGCGGATTCGCGGTGAGGAATAAAGTCCACCCCTGCGATAAGCTTCTCCACCTTCAACTCCAAAACATCAAGATCGGTGATTGGCTTGGTGAGGAAATCATCCGCGCCACGCTTCATTGCATCAACCGCAAGTTCCAATGTACCGTACGCGGTTATAAGAATGCACTTCAAGGCCGGACTCAAGCGCTTCGCCTTCTCCACAAGTTCCACGCCGTCCATGCCGCTCATACGAATATCTGAAAGAATAAGCGCAAGGTCGGGGTTTGCCTTTACTAGGTTCAACGCTTCTTCGCCAGACTCGGCCGTAAGACATTCGTACTTGCGTGAGAGCGCACGCTGCATCACATTACGAATGGCGGATTCGTCATCTACAATCAAAATCTTCATTTGAGTACTCTCACTCGCTTTTCAATGCGCGGGATACGAATCGTGAACTTAGTCCCAACCTGCGGAGTCGACTTCACCCCAATACTGCCACCATGGGCACGAATAATCCGCAAGGTAACCATCATTCCAAGGCCATTGCCGTGCTTTTTCGTAGTAAGGTACGGCTCGAAAAGATGTTTCAACTGCTCATCGCTCATGCCGGCACCATTGTCTTCAATCGTGACAATGACGCTGTCGTCATCACTTGAAACCGCAACCTGCAAACTGCCGCCAGTCGTCATCGCTTCGAGGGCATTCTTCAAGAGGTTGAAGAGTGCCTGCTCAAAAAGTGACTTATCAATCGCGACTACCGGGAGAGCGCCTGGAATATCCAGAACAGCTGCAATCTTACGTTCATCAAACTGATTCTTAAATGCCTTGAGAGCATTTGAAAGCGGCTCGGCCACGCTGCCGGGAATAAGACAGGGCTTTTGCGGACGGAGCGCTCCCAAATAACTTTTAATGATGGAATCCAAGCGTTCAATCTGATGCATGCAAACGTCAATCGATTCATCACTCGGATAGTCGCGTTTCATCAACTGAAGATTAAGCGACATCGCGTTGAGCGGATTGCCAATTTCATGCGCAAAACTCCCAGCGATTTCGGAAATAGCCGCAAGGGAGGCGGCACTTTGCTCTTCTTCGCTTCGGGCGTGCTCGGCGGTAACATCACGAATAACCACGATGGTCGAGTGATGGCGCTCGGTGTGAATTACCTGAACTTCCAGATAGCGATGCTCAGGATAACTCACCTCCAGTTCGGTTTTTCCCTCAAAGTCGGCGAAATTAAAATCCTTACCTACGAGGCGTATCACTTCCGGATTCTGATAAACGACCTTGTTCTCATTATCAAGAATTGCAATGCCCTCGTGAACGCTGCGGCAGATGTTTTCAAAGAAATCCGCTTCATCCGCCAAGACCCCATACTGCTCACGCAAGGTGGTGGCATCGAGCTTGTCGATGTGTTTACGAACTTCGGTAAAAAACCGCTTCATAACGCTTGGAAGAATTTCTCCATCTGCGCATCAGTGCCGATGGTAATGCGGATAAAGTCCTTCACATTCTTGGTCGCCCACCACCGGACAAAGATCTGCTTGGAGCGGAGCTTATCGAACACCACCTTGGCCGTAATGCCCTTCGGAGGCTTAGCAAAAAGGAAATTCGACTCGCTCGGCGCGACCTCCCAACCAAGCTTCTTTAGGCGCTCGGCAGTTTTCGCTCGGGTCTTTTGAACCTTCTTAACATTCGCCTTCATCCAGGCAATGTCCTTCACCGCCGCCAACGCAACGCGCTGCGCAAGAGCATCGATATTATACGAATCCTTCACCTTCGTAAGTGCATCGATGAGCACTTTCGGACCCACGCAATACCCAACCCGAAGTCCGGCCAGCGAAAAGCTTTTGGAGAAGGTTCGCATCACGAGAATATTACGATTATCTTTCGCCGTTGCAAGCGCCATGCAATTACCTTTGGCGAAATCCGCATAGGCCTCGTCAACAAGCATCACACCCTTGAAACTTTTTGCCGCCCGGGCGATAAACTCCGGCTCAACCCACGCACCGGTCGGGGCATTGGGATTTGTCCACAAGAAAAGTGAGCAATTTGTATCGTTACCCTTCCAGGGAACATTGCGAATTGCCGCCAAGGTCTTGTAAAGCGAATAACTTGGATCCAAGGAGCCAATCGATTCATCATCCTCCACAAAAGCCTTTGCACAAAGCGCAAGAATCTCATCCGAACCATTGCCGACGAATATCCTATCGGGCGTGGTGTGATTAAGCTTCGCTAAGGCCGCTTTCAGCTCCGTGCAATCCGGATCGGGATATTTGCGCAAATACTCGAGGTCTGAATCCTTGAGCACTGCCGCACACTTCGGACTGGGCGGATATGGATTCTCATTCGTATTAAGCTTAACAACCTTCTTGGACTTTGGCTGCTCACCGGGCACATACCCTTCCAGCTTACGAACATGCTTGGCAATCATCATACTACTTAAGAACCTCTACTTTCAACCACTTAGCACCCCACGCTTTCGCTTCCCGGTGAGTGGGGAACCAAAGATCAATGTGATTTCCCTTAATGGCACCACCAATATCCTCAACCACGCCTTCACCGTAGCCGGGAATACTGAGTTTCGTGCCATATCGAAAATACTTAAGATCGGCGGCAATCGTACCATGCTTGGCGACCGTGCCACGACTCGTGACGCCCACGCGTTTCTCCTGGCCCTTCATTGAACCATAAGTGTACACCGTGCGCCCGTCTTCCAATTCTTTCCAGCCACAGCAGGTGCCGCAATTGCAATAACCAGTCACGAGGATTTTGCCCGGATGAAGCATTGACGAATTGCGCACAATCCGCACAATGGTGCAACCGCTCGCCGCAATGACCAGCGCCAAAACAACAACGGCAAGATAATTATTTCGCGTCGCGGGCTTTAATCGCATCGTCAATTTGCTTCTTGGTATCCTTAATCGCCGCCGCATCCGGCACCAACTTTAAAGCCTTCTCCACATTGATCTTGGCCGCATCAAGTTTTCCAAGTTCAAACTGAATCATGGCGATGTTGTTATACAGCGCCGGCTCGTTAGGCTTGCGAAGAATGCAACGTTTCAAATATTCCTCAGCGCGGGAAAGCTGACGCTCCTTCAGGTAGTACATGCCCATCGCGAAGTTGGCGTCCGCATTCTCGGGATCGCCAGCCAAGATTGTCTCGGCATAAAGCTTACCCATGGTGAAATCCGCGCGTACTAAAGCAAGTTGCAAGCCTTCGCGCGGGGTAATGCGCGAAAGCATCTGCTCATTACGACGGGACATATTCTGAATAAGCTTCTGATATGTCTCATTGCGATCATTAAGTGCTCGGTGATACTCCATTTCCTTAATCGCCTTCTCTGCGTTACCGGCAAGGTCGTAGGTTTCGCCGCGATAAAGGCACATACGCGCCAAACGCCATTGAACAGCCAAGAACGCATCCTTTATCTTCTTATCCGTGCAACTCTTAATGCCGCCATTGCGATAAATGGAGAGCACTCGTGCAATCAAGCTGTGCGCTTCATCAATGCCGCGCTGCTGCTCTTCTGTGCTCAAAAATCCGGTTGGAAGCGAAAGCATGCCTCCCATCGGCGGAATTGCCTTGCCATCACGCTTCCAGAGGTCAAACCCCATCTGCACGCCACAGGTCTTGAGCTTATCGGGCTGGTCGCGAATCCAGGACCGAAGACCCATGCCGGCATCATGTCCAAAACTGAACTTATCTTCCTCGGTCGTCATACCCCGAGTTCTCAAATAGGTAGCATTCTTATCAAGCGCCATCAACGAAAGACAATAAAGACGCTTATTGTACCGCATCGCCTCAAGTTCAAGGCCAGTATCAAGATTGCCGTCTGTAAAGAGGTAGTCAACAAACTCCGCCTCGCGCACAGTCTCGTGGACGGCATCGCGAATAACATCGAGCATCAAACGAGTCGAAGTTTTAACTCGTCCAGGGAGCATACCGCAAATGACCACTACTGGAACACAGGCGATAATGCAAGGACGAACAAGCTTGGAAATGCGACTCTCCATCGAGAAGCCGTCGGCATCTTCCATGCCGTATGTCTGACCCGCGAGACGCTTGTGATCGCGGCAGATGGAATCCACACCCAGGATGCAAACGCCGCCCGCGAAAGTGGTGGCGGTAAGGAGCATACCCAGGGAGAGGAAGTACTGACTTTCAATCGTTGCGTACGACCAGAACCAGAGCGCAGGAAGCGCGCAAGACTGACAAAACGCGACGAGCGAGCAAGCAATAAAGACCACGCCCGTGCCATAGGAAAGGAATTCGTCTTCATCCGCCGCCAACGGGAAGCGGACAACCGAAACGACGAACGGAATCACACAAACGCCCAGCCAGAGCACCCATCCGAGAATATCACAGCAACCGGCGATACGCGCCCAATAACCAAGAAGGTACTTGAGCGGCAAATCACCCACTGTAAGGCCGGCGGCTTCAAGCCCGCCATTGCTGATAAAGGTATGAACATTAAGTCCCACGCCCGCCACAAAAGCGAGAACGAAAATGAATGTCATGTACCACTTGCCAACCGCGATTACTTCCGGACGGAAGAACGGACTCTCGAACACCGGCAGGCGCGTCAAGACGACATCATTCAGCAATATAAAAAGGATGACAAGCACAAAGGCCATTGGCGTTTCCGCCGCCAATAGACCCATCGCGAGCGCACAGAGATAACCCCACTTAAGTGTGCCCTTACGCAGGAAAAGGAAAAATGCCTCAATACCCAAGAGCGTAAGGCCCAAGGTCATGGTGGTGGCGGAAAGACATTCACCTGCATTCCAAACCGGATCGGACACGACAAAAGCAATCGAGCCCAAAACCGCCGCCATCCGCATCACAATCGTACGCTTTCCACTATGCTGCGGACGAGCGCGCATGATGAAGGCCAAAAGTTCACGCAGCAGTGCGTAAATGAGAATGCCAATACAGGCCGCCGAAAAGTGACCCAGGAATCGCATCGCAAATGCTCCGGCCGTAAGGCCGAAATGATAGCAAATGGAAGCAACCAAAGTGTAGAACCCGGGGATAAGGGTATCGGCGGGACGAACCCCCGTCGCAACGGCGACATCGTGCCAAACCGTCGGATGCAGTCCGGGAAATTCCCAAATGGACATGCACACCCAAATGGTCGCACCCAAAATACCGGCAATAATAAGGTCAATCCAATTAATGCCCTCTTCGCGAATGGACTCCATGAGTTCGGCGGTCATCTCAAAGCCGTCGTCATCTCTGGTCACGTCTGAAAGCGGTCTTTTATTCTTCATAATCCATTAGAATTTTTTAGCAAGTACGGCGATTGCGATCGAGGCAGCCAACACGAGAAGGCCCAAAACAAGCATGGACTTTGTTTTAACGCTGGTGCCCTTCCATTCCCCAAGGAACGCTCCAATAAGGGAGGAAAAAAGTACGCACGAACCCATTACGATAGCAAAGGAAATGTAGGCAATATCACCCATGGCCGGCTCACCGACCTTCTGGCAGGCGAACTGCATCGCCCAAATGACGCCCGCCAATCCCGCAAAGACAAAATTGGGAATCAAGGATTGAGGATTCTGATAATCGGAGAAGCTCTTGTTCTTGATGTTCTGGTACAGGCAGACAGTGCCATTCACCAAAAAGCCACCCCACAAGACGCACACGAGGACCGGCATACCCACCCAGTTGGCACCGGCGCCCGCAGCGGCGGCGGCAGTCTGCATTGCCGACCCGGACTGCAAGCCAAAATTCATACCGGCGGAAGCGATGCCGGCAACGAGGGCGGCAACCATGCCCTTCTTGAAGTCGAATTCGGCAACCGCTTTCTTCTTTTCCTCTTCGGAAAGTTCACCCTCTTTCAACTTACCGGCAAGGCCCACGAAAACGATGCCGAGCAAAGAAACGATAACCGAGCCCAAGGTGATAATGGCCGCGGTATCTTTCACGAGGTCGCCGGCGTGACCGGTCACGATCGGCGGAATCAAAGTACCGGTCGCGGAGCAAAGTCCGCAGCCGATGGCGAGGCCAAGGCCAACGCCCAAAAAGCGAATCATATAACCCCAGGTCAATCCCCCGAGGCCCCAGAGTGCACCAAAGCCGATGCACGCGGTGAGCGTGGTGCCGCTCGCGCCACCGATAACCGAAAAGAGTTTCGGACAGGTGGCGAGAGCGAGGATCATCGGAAACACGATGAGTCCCATGACGGAGTAGACCATCCACTGGGATTCATACTTCCAACCCGAAACTTTACGGAAAGGAAGCGAGAAGCACGCGCCGGCGAGACCGCCGAGCGCGCAGATGATAGTACCAATCGTAGGATTCATCGTTATTTCCTTATTTTAGATTAACCGCGGGGAAGGAGAACCTTCTTCTCGTAATCCTGAACCTTCTTGAGCCATTCCTCACCGGCGGGGACGCCCATGCGCTTGCAGAACTCCGCCCAGACTTCTTCGGCCGGATAATTCTTGTACTCTTCCTGAAGAACGAGCTGCGAGGTGAACTCGGCGGCATCCTGCATTGCGGTAAGCTGCTTCCACGGAGTAAGCATCGCCTTCAAAAGTTCCTTCTGCATATTGCGCATTCCGAGGACCCACGCCGCAACGCGGCAGATGGACGCGTCGAAGTAGTCAAGCGCGATGATGAAGTTCTTGGGATCCATCTTGACGATTTCCTGCGCGGCGGCGCGGAGGTCGTCGTTCTGACGGATGACGTGATCGGAGTCCCAGCGAACCGGGCGCGAGATGTGGAATGCGACCTTGCCAAAGTACATGAGGAAGGACGAAATCTTGTCCGCCACGTTCTCGGAGATGTGAAAGTGTCCCATATCCAAGAGACCGATAACGCCGGTCTTCTCATGACGACTCTGAGCATAGCCCATCACCATTTCATGGGAATTGACGGTGTAGGATTCAACGCCGATACCAAAGAGCTTCGACTCGAAAAGCGGAATAGTGCGCTTCTTGTCATACTTCGCCGCCTTAAAGATCTTATCGAGCGAGTCAGCCATGCGCTGACGCGGCCCAAGACGATCCGAGGGCTCATCCTTGAAGCCATCCGGGCACCAGAAGTTGATGGAGCAGAAAGTCTTCAATTCCTTGGCGAAGTAATCTGCAATCTCGAGGCACTTCACACCATGCTCAATCCAGAACTTGCGAATCTTCGGATCGGGCGAGGAGAGCGTAAGACCATCCACCACATTCTTGTGCGAGAAGTAGGTAGGATTAAAATCAAGGCCGACTTTGTTCTTCTTGGCCCAATCAACCCACGGCTTAAAGTGCGCGGGAGTAAGCTCGTTGCGGTCCGCGACCTTGCCCTTGTGAATGCCGTAGCAGGCGTGGAGGTTAACACGATGCTGACCCGGAATGAGCTTCAACGCAAACTCAAGGTCCTGCATAAGCTGCTCGGGAGTGCGAGCCTTGCCAGGATAGTTACCTGTCGTCTGGATGCCGTTCGAAGCACCGCCATCCACGGTTTCGAATCCGCCCACGTCATCACCCTGCCAGCAATGGAGGGAAATGGCAACCTTACCAAGGTCCTTGATAACCTTTTCGGTATCAATGCCAATCTTGGCATACTTCTTTTGCGCTTCTTTATAGCTCATTAGGTGCTCCTTATTGGGGTCCTGGTCCCGTTTTTATCTGATTAAAGAATATTATATCATATTTACGGCTAATAGTCAAGCGATTTTAGCGATGTTTCAACGTGATTACGCTCACCGTGGGCGGATTGAAGAACCGAATTGGGAATCCCGCCCATTGTCCCGCTCCCGGGCAAACGTACAAGGTTCCCTCGGCGATATCGTATTTTCCCCTTACATATCCGCCATTAAAATGCGCAATCAGCTTATCGAGCCCGGGCATAACGCCGCCGTGCGTGTGTCCGGAAAGTTGCAAATCACAATAGTCAATAAGGAGATTATTTGTTCCATTCGTGACCGGGCGATGTTGCAAAAGAACGCGATACTCGCCATTCGTGCACGACTCAAAAAGGCCGCGCGCGGTCGGGATGTTCAATGGCTCGTACACCTTGACCGACGGATCATCCACGCCGCCGATAACGAGATAATCATTCACCTTCAAGGTCTCACCCCGCAGGAACTTAAGCCCCCACTCCTCGTACTGACGACTCCATTCGAGCCATGGATAATAAAATTCATGATTACCGGTACAATAGATAACCCCATCTCTGGCCTTCAAATCCTTCATCGGTTCCACATCGCCAGCAAGTTGATCAGGCATGCCATCAACGATATCGCCGGTCATCACTATCAAGTCTGCATTGATTTCATTCGCAATCTCCACCACCTTGCGAGTGCGCCACCTGCGGGCGGCGCCAGAAATGTGCATATCGGAAATCTGCGCAATTCGATAGCCATCAAGTTCTCTCGGCACCTTGGCGCTCTCGACCGTAATCTCCTCCACGACCGGCGGACGAGTTCCGTTGTAAACGCCAACCAGCGACAACGACCACGCGAGAATAGGAAGGATAAAGAGCTTGTACGGAAGATTAAAGAATACCGTCAACACCGCGAGCGCAAAAAGAATCATAAGTCCGGAATAAAGCCAGTTCAAAGCCCAGATAATCCACTCGGGCAAATCCGGTGCAAAAGCATCTCCGCCCAGTTCCTGGAAAATGAGGAACTTACTCGCGCAAGATAGAAGGACAATCATCCACACCGCCTGACCGCGAACCTTCACGTCGCACCTGAGGACATACATTAGGTACGTAAAGAATGCGACTGCGAACGGGAAATAGACGAAGAAGGTTTTCATTTTACTTTCCTACTGCTAGCACCTTAAAGCCAATCTTAGTAAGCGCCGCATGGTCCAGACAATTCCTGGTATCAAAGACCAAGGCGGGCTTACGCATATTATCGTAAAGCTTCTGCCAATCCAAGGTCGGATAATGTCTCCAGTCGGTCATGAGTAAAATCGCATCCGCCTCCTGCGCCGCCTTGTACTCATCCTCGACAAGTTCCACCCCCGGGACCCCTTCCAAGTCGCGCGCGGCATTTCCGAGTGCCTTCGGGTCGGTAATCGAAAGCCGCACGTGTTCATCCGCCAGGAGCTTCGCCACATATGCCGCCGGCGTCTCGCGCGTATCGCCCGTATCGGCCTTGAACGCAAAGCCGAACATCGCCACCTTCTTGTTGGCGAGCGTATTGAACATCGCCTTAAAGAGACGCGAGACAATACGCTCCTGCTGGTGGTCGTTCATCTTGATAACGCCGTTCCAGTATTCCGCCGCCGTATGGAGTCCGAACGACTCGCAAAGATAGACGAGATTTAGGACATCCTTCTTAAAGCAACTGCCGCCGAAGCCAGGGCCCGCCTTAAGGAACTTGCTGCCAATACGATGGTCCGCACCCATCACGCGCGCCACCTCATCCACGTCCGCACCGGTCGCCTCGCAGAGACCCGCGATAGCGTTAATCGAGCTTACCCGCTGCGCCAGGAAAGCATTGGCGGCAAGCTTAGTGAGCTCCGCCGACCAGACATTAGTCGTAAGAATCTTTTCGCGCGGCACCCACTTATCATCCTGACCAGCATAGACATTGACGAGCGCCTTAACTGCCGCCTGCCCCGCTTCATCCTGCGGACCACCAATCAGAACACGGTCAGGATTTTTCAGGTCTTTTATGGCCGTACCCTCTGCGAGGAACTCGGGATTGGAAAGGACCGTAAACTTATAGGGACTATCACCATAATTAAGGATTGCATCCATCGCGGCGGCAGTTCGCACCGGAAGTGTGGACTTCTCGACAATAATCTTATCGCCATTCGCCATCGCCTTGATATTGCGGGCAGATGCTTCCCAATACTGAAGATCACTTGCGCGGCCCTTGCCGCGACCGAACATCTTAGTTGGCGTATTAACGCCTACAAAAATGATGTCGCATTCCTTAACCGCGCTCTCAATATCAGTCGAGAAGAAAAGATTCTTTCCCCGCACTTCCTTAACGACTTCTTCAAGGCCCGGCTCATAGATCGGGAGCTTATAGTCCGGAGAATTCCAGGCGTCGATGCGCGGCTTACTTATATCGACCACCACCACTTTGCGGTCGGGATTCATCTTGGCGATAACCGCCATCGTAGGTCCGCCGATATAGCCGGCGCCGATACAGACGATATTTCGATTCATTTAGCGCACCTCTTCTTGAAATATTCAATAGTCGACTTCAGCCCTTCGTCGAGCGTAATCTTCGGTTCCCACCCCAGGAGTTCCTTCGCGAGCGTAATATCCGGCTTGCGCTTCTTGGGATCATCACCCGGGAGCGGCTCATATTTGATTGTGCCGCCCAAAGCTGCAATCACCTTTTCCGCCAACTCCTTAACCGTGAACTCACCGGGATTGCCCGTATTAATAACCGGCAAGTCCTGCTTATGCTCGGCGGCAAACTTACGAACTGCCGCCTTATCAAGTGCCATGTACTTCATCCACGCATCGATCAAATCATCCACGTACTGGAAACTGCGCGTCTGACTGCCATCGCCATAAATGGTAAGCTCCTTACCCTCCAACGCCTGAACAATGAAATTACTCACCACGCGGCCATCCGCCGGATGCATATTCGGTCCGTACGTATTGAAAATACGCACCACGCGCACGTCCACATCGTACTCGCGCACGTAATCATGGCACAACGTCTCACCCACGCGCTTCCCCTCGTCATAGCAGCTGCGAATACCGATTGTATTCACGTTGCCCCAATAATGCTCCTCCTGCGGATGCACCAAGGGATCGCCATAAATTTCGCTCGTGGAAGCGTGCAAGAGTTTGGCGCCATCACGCTTCGCGCGCTCGAGGCAAAGAAGAATCCCCTTAATCGAGGTCATCGTCGTGAACAGTGGCCGCGCCTGATAATGCACCGGGCTTGCCGGGCAGGCCAAGTTATAGATTTCATCAAATTTCTCGAACGGCAAAAAAACGTGTTTGGTAACATCTGCCTTGATTAGTTTGAAGCGCGGATTATTAAGTAAGTCCTTTACATTGTCCACCGAACCGGTGTAAAGATTATCCACCGCCACCACTTTCATGCCACGATCGAGTAGTCGGCGGCACAAATGGCTGCCGATAAATCCCGCGCCACCGGTCACCAGCGCCGACTTGAATTTGACGCCCTTAAAGAGCGCCTTCTGCACTTTCCAGGAATCAACCAGCGGGCGAAAGTGACTCGTGCGATTCTGCTCCAAATAAATGGTCTTGATGACCACTTCTTCAAATGTCTCACCGAGTCCCTTCAACAGCGGAAAAAGCTTAACCTCGTACTCGAAGCGCTCGCCTTCCAAATCCACGAAATACTTCCAAAGCCGCTTGGGAATGGCACGAAGTCCCGTCTGGGTATCGCTCGTCTTAAAGCCAGTCACGAGGAACATAACACCATTGGTCCAGATATTCCCTAGCCGCGAACGGAACGGCACTCCCGATGCAAAAAAGTCCCGTACACCAAGGGTTACCTTGTCGGTCGCCTCGGCTCGTTCTGTCACTTTGATGATGTCATCAATCGCATGCTGTCCATCGCCATCACAAAAGACAACCACATCGCCGTCGATATTAGCGAGTGCCGTCTTGATTGCACGGCCCTTGCCGCGATTCTCCTCATGCTTCAAAATACGGACCGCGCTCGGCAGTTCGTCAAAACGTCCACGATCAAGAATCGAGCCGTCATCCACCACCACCGTCTCAAAGCCGGCATCAAGGAGTCCTTCGCAAAGTGCCTTCAATCCCGGCTCGGGATTATAAACGGGGATAACGGCTACACGCTTCATCTTACTTCACCTTCCTCACCATAATCATGCGGTTGGCACGGCACGAACCAATTCGGCTCCAGTCTTTCAAGAGACCAAAGGTCGTCGTCGGCAGTAGCACTTCCACGTGATCATAAGCCTCACGCTTCACGTGCACCACCAAGCGTCCATCCTTCACTTCCTTAGTGACAATATTCTCGTACCACTTACCCGTATTGCCCACGGGATCCTGGAACGCATACGATGCGGGCAAATGCTCCACCTGCGTATATCCCTCGGGGAACACAATGTCGTAGCTGGCCGTGTCACGTCCTGCGGCACCGATACCAATCGGATTCAAACGCACCGATTCATTAAGCGGGAAGAGCTGAGTATAAAAATCGGGAATCATCACCGTAATCATCTCGTCATTGACGGTGGCATAATTCGGGATATGGCACTCAAACTCCACCTTGGCCGGATAATTCGTCATATCTACCTTAAGCTCGCTCTTGGCAACTGCCGCCGAGGAGAACTTGGAGAGCATTTCCTGATAGTGACGGCTCTTGTCCTCGGGCAACATTTCGGAATAGAGTTTCCTCACCGCTCCCACATCCACGCCAACTGTTGTCTCGCAAACCTTCATATCCACACTGCCGTCCTCGCCCACCGTCATCTCGGTCTCACCAGTCGGTGAGCCCGCAAATGCAGCGTCGCCCACCACAGTACCAAATGTATCATCCGCGGGATTGAAGTAATTGCTGCCGTCGAACGCGGTCGTCCCGAGCGGAGTATACTCGTTTTCCGTACCCACCCAATAGACCTTACTTTCGCCGCCAAAGAGTCCAAAGAAATAGCCACCCTTATTTTCCGTCACCTGCAAAAGCGGATAATTGAAAAGTCGCACGTTCGGCTGCTCATACATTTCCCAGCGCTTCACATTTTCCGCATCGCCACTATTGAGCGAGGCAAAGACTAGCTCGGCCTCGAATCCCGCGCCCTTCAAAACCGCCGCCATCGTGCGAACATAATCAAGGCGATTCGCATAGCGCTCGGTCAAGATAACTTCCGGCTTCGTAAGCTGCGACTCGACCGGCACCTCATAGAGCCCCGGACCCACCACGCGGATATTGCGACTCATCCAATTGCGGATTTCCTCCACCGTCTTGCCCGCCTCGGGGAAGCTGTACGGTTCGATATCAATCGCCGGCGCTAATTTCGCGCACTGACGCGTAAAGTTGTTGGACGACACCACATACAAGTCGCGCCACAAAATACCGCCCGCGGTCATCGACTCAGGATAGAGCCGCTTGGGGCAAATGACCCTGCGCGACCAATCACCGCAGCGGACAAAAAGCTCATCTGTCGGCGACTTCACGTCAAAGAACCAGTAGTTATAGAATTCCACCGGCGGATTCTTCACCGTCTCCACGGTCGTGTAGTAAATTGTCGAACCCACTTCCACCGACGGCAAGGAGACAATCATGCGCTTGGACGCAGGATAGCGCTTAGCGGACGGCACCCAGGCGGCATCCATCACATTCACCTCGTGCGCCATATCCAGCATCGCCACCTTGCCATTCTTATTGGACACACACGCTTCGATAATCTCGATGTTTTCCCAACTCGGATTGAACTCGAACTTTAGTTCGCCCGAATTCTTCTTACCGTCATAGGTAAGGACTTCCTTGATGCACTTATTGGTCGTCACCCACCCGTCTAAAGTAAAGCTAGTTTCCGTGGACCACAAGCGATAGCGCACGTTCGCGCCCGCGGTAAAGTCCTTCTCGAAAATCGTGCGCTCACGCTTTGATGCTTCAATTTGCTTTTCAATATCGCGCACCTGCAAATATTCCTCGGGCGAAAATTCCACTGCCGCCACGGTCTTCTTCATGTTGCAAACAATCGTATCCCCTTCGCGATGCGTCGTGCGGGAGAACGCATACTTGCCTTCAATATTAATATCCTTCGGGAAGCGCACTTCATGCGGGATGTACTCGGAAAAATCCAAGCGGATTTCCTCGTCCACCGACGCCGTAGACTCAATGACAAGCGGATATTTACGCTTTTCGAGCGAGGTTCGTCCATTGAAGAGCCAATTGGCCATACCGAAGCCGTCGGAGAACATCGGGAGCGTCACCTCATCCCGGGTTTCGCCATGAATCATCATTTCCGTAATTCGCACCGACACCTCCGCCGTCAAGGGCTTCGTGGTGTCCTGCAAATCCTTCGGCTCAATATGCAAATCCAGGAGCTCCGCACCGGAATAGCGCGAACGAAGGTTGCGCTGGAAAAGCGCACGCTGTTCCATGTGATTCTTGCGAACGAGCGACGAACGGAAAGCATTGTCGTTAATGCCGTTAAACTGAATATTCATCGTCATCATCACGCTACCCGCTGGCTCCAGGCGAGCGGTAGAACGGATCTTGAGCGAATTCTGCTCGGGGCTAATTAAGGGGCTCGTCCTCAAGGGATCACCCTCCGGCGTCGCCACCAAGTAGCTCTTGTCCGAAAGGTAGCTCGGGAAGATATCCTTACTCGACTCATCCGTCGGATCCATCAGGATAATTTCACCGTTCTGCTTCACACAGACAATCGCGTGATTAAAGTATGGCATTGGCACATCCGGATCCTGCTTGGCGCCGTTGTGGATAAGGACAGGATACGCCTCGAATCCCGCCAGGCGCAGCATCGCCACCAACAATCCCGCCTTGTCACGGCAAACGCCGTAGCGGTTGTTGAAGGTAATATCGATATCGTGCGGCGCATAACCCGGGGCGGTATCTTCCATCGTAAGGCCCATATAACGAATTTCCTGCGCCACCCACTTGTAAATAAGCGTAATATCGTGACCAATTTCATCCACCTTCGCCTGCATCTCGTCAGTAATGCGCGCCAAATGCGGTGCCGAGACATTCCAGTACCAGCGCGAAATCTCCTCCCAATTTGCCGCCGTCGAATAACGGACATTTTCCACCTGCGTGTACACTGGCGGCATATCCGGATCCTCAAAAATCTGCTCCGCCGGGAAATTCGTCGTCCACTTGTAAACAATGCGGTCACCCTGCTCTTCCTCGGTATAGGTAATATGGTCTTTAATCGGGTGACGAACCGCCTTGCTCTTCAACGGACGCTCCTTCGGCGCGTCCACAATGACTGTCGTCTTCATAATCGGGCACTGCCACTCGGTAATCGAAAATTCCGCGAACTGATTCTCCACCCGCGCCTTGTTCATTACGCGGCTATACTTGGTATGGATAATTTCATTTACCTTAACGCCGGGAATCTGCGCTGCCACCTTGCGGGACTCGGGATCGTAAATATTCACATTCTCTGAGCCATTATCAACCGACTCCTTCATTGTCTGACGAAAATCAATTTCGCGCTCGTTGCCCGCTTCATCAATGACTCCCACGAACTCAATCTGCGCCTTGCCGTAACGACGGTTATAGTGGAGCGTCAAGTTGCTTTCCTCACGACGCCCCTTCTCGGTCAACACCTTGACCCAACTCTCGTTCGTCGCCTCGTACGTGCCGTCGGCGTTGTACTTTGTGTACTCCACCTGATCCATCACCACGCAGTCCGCGTCCGGATACTTTTCCAACGTTACCTCGTCCGCCCGCACCGCGGTTGCGAACAATGCCGCCATCAATATAATCGTCATAGTGCCTAATTTTTTCCTGGTTATTAAGATGAAAGTGCCTATTACTAGTAGTATTGATATAATATTATACCGAAAAATAGAGAATTTTGCAAATGAAAAAAGCGCCCAAATTATCATCGCCAAACTGAAGGGTCGGATGAAATCCATAATAACACTCACAAATCGAGTATTTTTGTACCGTTTTAGCGCCTTCAATACCAAAAGGAGTAAAATGTAATTCGGCAGCACCAAGGCAAAGGTGGCAAGGCCAGCGCCCCAAAGTCCACCCAAGCGATACCCGAAGAAAGTTGCGCAGTTTATGGAGATGGGGCCGGGCGTCATCTGGGTCAAAGCCATCACATTCATGAACTCCTCGGTCGCGAGTTGCAGGTACGGTGCCGCTGGTCCCACGAAGTCCATCATGTAAAATGGAATTAGGACATATCCGCCGCCAAAGGCAAGTGCCCCATATTTCATGAAGAGAAGCGGAATCACCCCCACCGAACAAAAGTAGCCGCGGTAAGATTTGTAGGCGGATTTTAAACTCCGCCAGCAGACTGCTGCAATGACGCCCGTAATCGAAGCTCTTAGTCCCACATACGCACTATTGATCCACGGATTATCCACGGGAATTACCTCGTACCCCGCCGAGACAAAGCTAAAAATGATAAAGCTCGGGAGGCACACGGCAAAAAGCGCCACTGCCGCCCCAAACCAACCGGCAAGTTTATTGCCCACATACACCGCGGTATTGCCGGCAATCAGCCCCGGCACCATTTGGAAAATCGGCAGATGCTCCACGAGCTCGCCCTCCTCCGTCCAGCCGCGACGGGCGCACACATCGTCCGCCACGCTCAAAATAGCGTACCCGCCACCCAGTACGCAAAGGCTTATCCTAAAGAACTCCCAAAAAAGTTTTAAGAGAGTGCTTCCCATACTCTCAACGCCTGCACTGTCTCTTTTACATCATGGACTCTCACCATACTCGCGCCGCATTTTGCCGCCCAAAGGACAATCGCCAAATTTCCCGCAATCGCCTTTCCGGTCCCCTGCTTGCCCACTAGCTTCTCCACAATCCGCTTCCTACTCGCCCCTATGAGCACCTTCCCCCTCTTAGCGAGGCTGGGAATGTCTTTTAAGAGCTGTAAATCTTCTTCTCTCGTCGTCCCAAATCCAATCATCGGATCGATCCATAATCTCGCTTGCTGTTCCAGACTTAGCGGCTGAGATTCACGGAGTCCGGAGGGAGGGGCCGCCCGGTATTCCGGGGAGGGCGCCTGCAGGAGCTCCTGAATCGAAGCCGCAGGCCAAACAAACTCCACTTGCGGAAACTCATGTATGAGTTTCTTCATCTCTTCGCTCGCATATACGCAGTTTATCATGCCGACTCCGACCGCAATCGCCCTTCTCGCAGTCTCAACATGATACGTATCGACACTAATCCTTCTCCCCGCAAGCGCCTTCACCACGCTCTCAATCCGCCGCCACTCCTCTTCCCACGTTATCGGCGTCGCTCCGGGTCTAGTCGATTCACCACCAATATCCACCACGTCCGCGCCTTCGTCAAAAAGGTTAATCGCCCGCCGAATCGCCTCTTCCGCGCTCGCATATTTGCCACCGTCGGAAAAACTATCCGGCGTCACATTAACGATGCCCATTACTTGCATAACAAGTAGCCCCTCGATTTAATGGCCATCAATTTCCGCGACGCGCGTTCGCCCAACTTCTTACGCAAGTGAGAAATATGCACGTGCAGCATATCGCTATCCACCAATGCCGAACCTCTCAGCCGCTTCATGAGATCGCTGTAGAGCACCACCTTATTGGACGAAGCATGGAGAATATCCAGGATATCCGCCTCGGTGCCGGTCAAGGTCTCATTAATTCCCGGACCAATTACCGTCTTGGCAACAACATTCACCCGCACGTTGTCAACCATAAACTCGTCAATACTCTCAGGCGACTTCGCGCCCATACGCCTAACGCGATTGATCGCCGCTTTCAGCTTGGCGGCAAAGAGTTGCGGACGCTCAGACGCCTCTACCTTAATGATATAATCATCCGCACCAACGCTAAAACCGCGCACCTGATTAAGCTCCGTATTCGAGTTAGTCAAAAACACAATCGGCAATGTCGGCTCGGTCTCCCGCAGCTTTTCGCAAATGGCATAACCTGTCTCGCTCCCGAGATACACATCCAGAAGTACCAAATCGGGAATAAAGTTTTTATATATCTTCATTCCCTGCTTACTGTCCTTGGCCGTCATCACCTCGAAGCCTTCAAACTCCAGCATCGACTTGAATCCCTTGGCGGCAGCGGCTTCATCTTCGATAATCAGTATACGGCTCATATTAGTCCCTCCACGGCGCTACATCGCCATCGCGTTTCCAGAGTACAAATTGTATTTCTCTTGCCGGCTTCACATCCTTCTCCCACGGGCGCAAGTACGTCATTGAAAGCGTGCATTCGCCCGTAAACCCGAGCCGCACTCGCACGGACACAATCCGCTTGCCGCCCGCACCACACAATCCATCCTCTATCTCTCCATCTCTGCATGGCTCAAAATAACTATTTATCTCGACTTTATGTCTAAAATCATCGCAGTCAATCTGCCACTGATATCCGGTCGTAGGATTTTCATCCAGCTCAATCCAGAACCGATCGCCCGTCTCCACCTCGATTATCTGACTCTCCACCGGCTCTTTTAAGGTGTGCATATCATGCCTACACCCCGCCGCCAAAAGAATCAGCGATACAAGCGAAAGGACTTGCGATGCTCTCTGCATGGGCCTAGCTCCTTGATGGCGTCGTAATGTGCTTTCGTGGGATAGCCCTTATGCTTGGCAATCCCATACCCCGGATAAAGCTTTTCCAGCCTCAGGCAATCCGCATCCCTCGTCGTCTTCGCTAGAATACTCGCGGCGGCAATAAGGAGGCTCTTCGCATCCCCCTTAATCACACTCCTTGAATTTTCTAACGTCTTTACAGGTAATCCATCTACTATAATGTGTATCGCTTGTTGTGCTTGTTCGAGCGGACGAGGAGCCGACAGAGGTTTTTGAGGGACGCCCGGAACCCCAGCGACGAAAGACGGTAATAGGTTGAGCTGGGGTGAAGGAAGGGATTCCCCAAAAACTTGCTGTCGGGCCGAGTCCGCGACTTCATCTGCGGCGCGCTTCATGGCCAAGTGCGTCGCCCGCAAAATATTCAGCTCATCAATCTCTGCGGCTGTCGCTTGCGCCACCGCCCAAACGCACCCCGGCGTCGCCTTAATGATAGCGGCCAATTTCTCTCTTTTCTTCTCGCTAAGCTTCTTGGAGTCGTTAATCTCTTTCCATTCGCCCACCAAGAGCTTCTCCGCAAGTTTAAGCGGAACATGAACTGCCGCCGCAAAAACTCCCCCCACCAAGGGACCACGTCCGGCTTCGTCAATCCCCATTACCGGGTCACCCACCTCATGCTCGATTGAGAGGTCCACCATTTTTTACATGACCTCCCTGCGCGACACCATGCTCAAACTCACCGCGACCAGTACCAAGATAGTACCAATAAATAGCCAGGACGAGAAATGCTCATTCCACTGCTCAAAACTATCGGCGTCAATCTTGGTCGTTTCAAGCTCATCAATTTCCTTCAGCGCTTCCTCGAGGGCATCGTGATCATTCACCGCAAAGTATCTGCCGCCGGTCGTTTCGGCGATGGACTTTAATTGCCCCTCGTTAAATGTCGTATTCGCGTAAACGATCGTCTCGCGACCAAAGAAGTCCCGCCCAATATACGGCGTCTGGGCGCTATTTGTCCCCACGCCAATCGTGTACACCTTAACGCCCATTTCCGCCGCCGCCTTGGCCGCGTCCTCGGGCGTCACCGCGCCGACATTGCTTTCGCCATCGGACAAAAGGATGACAATCTTACTCTTAAGCTGCGCCTCTTTCAAACGGAGTAGTGATACCGAAAGCCCATCGCCCACCGCCGTCATCGTCTCTTCCTGAATGGTCGGAATCTTCACTCCGCCCAAAGACTTAATAAGCGACTCGTGATCGGCCGTAAGCGGCACCCTGGTGCTCGCATAGCCGCCGAAGGTCACGAGGCCAATTAAGTCATCCGGACGCTTCTCAACAAATTCGGCAAAGACCTTTTTAACCACATTAAGCCTGGTCGTGTCCTTGGAAAACTGCTGACCATCCGGTGTCAGATCGAGCGCATCCATCGATCCCGAGATATCGACCGCCATCATAATCGCAATTGCATTCACGCTCCGCGACTCGTGCGCAACCGGAGTCCTCGGACGTGCCGCCGCCACAATTAAAAGGGTAAGCCCGGCAAGGAGGATAAACGGCGTCATCGCCGCCAAGATCGTGCGCCAACTCGGACGCGTCTTCGGCAAGTACCCAACCGCCGAGAACTTAATGCCCACATTCCGGGCCCTGCGCAGCACTCGCCACGCCGCCACCGCGAGCGGCACCAAGAACCACAGCATCCATGTGTTCGCCAGATTCACCGCGCGCCTCCATCGTAGGGGTCGACTTTAGTCGACGCCGCGTCCCCCTGCAAATACGCCTTCGCGCTCGCCGCCGCCTCGCTCGCCATTTCTTCCGTTGCTTCCACGCCGGCGAACTTAATCATATCGGCATTCTCCAAGAATGCCTTCAGTGCATCGCTCTTGAACTCGCTAAGGAATTCCTCGGTCGTCAAATGCGGCGCCTTGATGCCATACTTGCGCTGGACATAACGGCGCACAACCATCGTAAGCTCGACATAGTAGTCCTTATACTTACCCTTCTTCGGCAAGTTCGCCTTGAGGAGTCTCTCAAGTTCCGCCCACGCGCGCTCAATGGGGCTCATAAAGTGCTCCTTCACTCTCCGGGTCAAGTATTTAAGGAGCCTGAATACCCCATACACCACCCCGGCAATCGTCAAAAGTGCCGCCAGACACATGGCTAAGAGTTTTGCCGAGAGAGGCGGCAGATCGCGCTTCACCTCCACTTCCATCTCGCTACCGGCCTCGAACTTCACCGGCGGCAGATTGCGCGCGAACTTCACCGGACCCAAAACCTTGCCATCGTAAGCAAATGGTGCAATCTTATATTCCTTCGCGAGCGGTTCCGGCACCAGCCGCCAGTGGGTGCACTTTTCATCGTCATAGTCTTCCGCCACCCTAAAGCCGCGGAAACGATCACGCAAGTTAACGCCCTTCGGGGTCACCGTAATAAATGTCGCGTATGCGGGCGAAATCTCCGTTTCGCCCTCAATCTTCACTCCGCCGTCATCCAGCAGTACGGCGGCAATCAGTAAAAAGGTAGTAATCATCTCTTTCTCGCCCTACGCTTAAAGAGCGCTCTTACTTCGCTTACGTATTCATGGCCCGTCGAGAGGTTAAGGTTGTCGATGCCGTTCTTCTTGAACATGGTCGAGACTTCCTCGGCCTTGAGCTGCGCTCGGGCGGCAAATTGCGACCGCAAGGTCTTGTCCGCAGTATCGACAATCCTCAGCTCATGCGTCTCAGGATCCTCGAGCTCAATTAGCCCCACATTCGGGAGCGCACTCTCCGCAGGATCGTTCACCTTCACCGCGATGACATCGTGATGATGGTTAGTCGCCGTAAGGAGTTTTTCATATCCCTCATCCATGAAATCGCTCACCAGAAACACTACCGCCTTGCGCTTCTGCACGCCGTTCAAAAACTTAAGTGCCGCCGCGATATCGGTACCGCCCTCGGCGCCGTCTTCACTTGCCAGCACCTCGCGCACGAGACGCATCACACTTTCCTGACCCTTCCGGGGAGGAATGTACTTGACAATCTTGTCGGAGAAAAGGATAAGGCCAATCTTATCCTGATTGCGAATTGCCGTCATCGCCAAAAGGCTCGTCACCTCGGCGGCAAGTTCCATCTTGCTTCTTGTCACACTGCCGTAGCCCTGCGACCCCGAAACATCGACCATGAAGATGATGGTAAGCTCGCGCTCTTCGGCAAAGCGCTTAATAAACGGCACCCCCGTTCTCGCAGTCACGTTCCAGTCGATGGAGCGGACATCGTCCCCAATCTCATACGGGCGCACCTCATCGAACTCCACACCCTGTCCCTTGAAGGACGAATGGTAGTCGCCCGACAGCTGATCATCAATGAGCCGCCGCGTCAAGATGCGGATCTTCCCGACCCGCTTCATGAGCTCTTTTACCCTGTCTTCTTGCTTCGCCATCTTTATCTCTCGCCTGGTGCTACCCCTTTACGGGGTTGCTCACCCTAGGCCTCAGGGGACAGGAACTTCATCCAAAATCTTCGCAATCACCTTATCCGCGCTCACGCCTTCGGCTTCCGCCTCGTACGTCAAGATAATACGATGCCTTAAGACATCGTACACCACTTCCTTCACGTCCTGCGGCGTCGCGTAGGCGCGACCATGGAGCATCGCATTGCCGCGGGCGGCAAGGTTCAAGGCGAGCGTTGCGCGCGGCGAGGCGCCGCACTGAATGTAATCGTTTTTCTCGCGCGTCTTGAAGACGATGTCAAGGATGTAGTCGCCCACCTTCTCGTCGCAGTACACTTCCTTAAGCTGCTCCTTCAAAGCGACAATGTCCTCAAGCTTGCACATGCACTTTGCCGCCGGCGCCTCGGCCTGCTCGGCAAAACGCTGCATGATGCGGCGCTCATCCGCCTTGGACGGAGTCTCGATAAGGCACTTGAACATAAAGCGGTCCACCTGCGCTTCGGGGAGCGGATAAGTTCCTTCCTGTTCAAGCGGATTCTGAGTCGCCAAGACGAGGAACGGACTCGGGAGCTTATATGTATCATCACCAATCGTCACCTGTTTTTCCTGCATCGCTTCCAGGAGTGCGGACTGCACCTTGGCGGGCGCGCGGTTGATTTCATCGGCGAGCAAAAGGTTAGTAAAGACCGGGCCCTTCTTAGGTGAGAACTCGCCGGTCTTCGGCGAGTACACCAAGGTGCCCACCACATCCGCCGGGAGCAAATCCGGAGTAAACGAGATGCGACGGAAATCAAGTCCCAGCACCTTCGCGAGCGTATTCACGCTCAAGGTCTTCGCGAGGCCCGGCACACCTTCCAAAAGGATATGTCCACCCGTCACCATCGCCAAGATTAAGCGGTCGATAAGTTTTTCCTGGCCGACAATCACCTTGCCGACCTCTTCCCTAATCGCCTGCACTTTTGCTGTATCAATCTTATTCATATTCACTTACCTCTTTTCTTTAAATGGTTAGCCTGGTGCAACCCCTTTACGGGGTTGCTCTCCCTAGGCCTTTCACAAACTCCTTGAACTTTGGCCACCGCCAAGTCTTCATGTTCTTGCTCGCAACCGAATACTGCATTTGCTTCACGACATCGTCGGTATTGAACCGCAGGCGGTTAATATAATCCTGCCACAGCGCCCGCACTTTCTGCTGCATCAGCTGCGCGGTCGTAAGCGTGCTCGAATCCGCAAGGCCCGCGTTAAGCATCAAGGGCTGATACCACCTGCGCTCCCACGGCTTCATATTCTTTACCCACTCATCCACCTTGCCATCCAAATATGCCGCCACAAAGTTGACGACACTCTCGCTCGCGAGCATTTTTGCCGGCACAAATTCCCGCACCATCTCCTTCACCATCTCATCATCCGGATTATTGACCAATGTCTCCACCAGCTCCTTCTCCGGCACATTCGGCCCCACATAATCCGGCGCCGTCTCCTCCACAATCTCCACCTCGTCATCCAGCTCAAAATCCTCGCCTTCAGCCAGTGACCCAGCGGACGAGGAGCCAGGAGCTCCTGGGCCGAGTCCGCGTTGCACTTTGGTGAGCTCTTCTTCCAGCGCCTTCACCGGCACCTTGCTCACTCTCGCAAGCTCGCCAATCATCACGCTCCTCACGACCGCATTACTCGCCCCGGCAATCACCGCCAAAATCGCCCCCACAACCCCGCGAATCTCCCCGATATCCCTATTTTCCACCTCTCCACCTCTACATGGCCCATTCAAACTTCGCCACATGAAAGCGACTACGCTTTCATGCTTATTCGCCATCATCTGCCGAAATGCCGCCGCACCCTTCGTGCGCAAGAACGAATCGGGGTCGTCCCCGTCCGGCAAGCTCACGCACTTTACCGGGATATCGGCCTTAAGTAAGATTCCCGCCGTGCGGATTGTCGCCTTATGTCCGGCACCATCGTCGTCAAAACACAGAATCGCACTATCCGCCACACGCTTCAAGATAGCGGCATGCTCTTCAGTGAACGCGGTCCCTTGACTCGCCACCGCGTTCGTAAAGCCGTTCATGTGCAAGCGAATGCAGTCAATCTGCCCTTCGCAAATAATAACCTCGCGCTTCGGATGCTTCGCAATCGGCCCTGCCGCCTTATCGAGTCCGAACAGTGTGCGCGACTTCTTGAAGATCAAGGTCTCGGGACTATTCACGTACTTCCCGGAATGCTTATCTTCCACAATCTGCCGCCCGCTGAAGGCGACGGGGCGTCCGGACTTGTCGCAAATCGTGAACATGAGTCGTCCGCCAAAGCGGTGGTAATCTTCTTTCACAATTCCCGCCGCCTCGACTTCATCATGCGTAAAGCCGTACTTCTCCGCCCACTTCTTGATGACCGCATAGCCCTTGGGCGCGTAACCGATAAGGTACTTTTCCTGCACCTCTTCATTAAGGGCGCGAGTCTTGAGATATTCGCGTGCCGGCTCGGCTTCCTTGATCTTCCCGAGGCACCGATGATAAAATGCCGCCGCCTCGGTCATGAGGGCATAAAGGCGATTCCGCCGCCCGGCCTCGGGATCTTCCTTGAGTTCCAGTTTCACGCCCGCCTGCTCGGCGAGCTTCTTCACGGCCTCCACAAAGGTGAGGCCTTCCTGCTTCTGGACGAACTTGATCGCATCCCCGCTCTCGCCGCAACCGAAGCAGTGATAAAACCCCTTCATCGTATTAATATGGAAGCTCGGGGTCTTTTCATGATGAAACGGACAGCACGCCTTCAAACTGGCGCCCATCCGTTTCACTTGTACACCGTATGACGCGATAAGCTCGCTGAGATCGATGCGGGCCTTGATTTCCTCGATTTGTTCTGGAGTGAAACCGGCCATTGACTCGTTAGATATGCGTAGGAGTTTCGATGCCGAGCAAATTTAGCCCGGTCTTCACCACTTCCCCAAAGAGGCTGACGAGCTGCATGCGCGCCTCGCGCACTTTCTCCTCGCTCTTCAAAATGGGATTATTCTGATAGAAGCTCGAATACAGCTGGCACGTCTGGAACAAGTAGTCCGCGAGGACGCTCGGCTTATACGCCTCCGCCGCCATCACCACGCGTCTCGGGAACTGCAAGAGCTGCAACGCCAGGAGTTTCTCTTCCTTGGTCTCAATATTGAATTGGCCATGTAGAGGTGTAGAGGTGGAGAGACCAGCCTTTTCACGGAGCGAACAAACTCGGGCGTAGGCATACTGCAGGTAAGGACCTGAGTTACCATCAAGAGCCAAAGCTTTATCCCAGTTAAAATCAATTGCTGTAGCGGGGTCGTGAGAGAGATCGGCATACTTCACCGCACCATAGCCAATTTGTTCGGCTAATTTCTCCACCTCTCCACCTCTACATGGCTCATCATTTCCCGCACGCTCCTGAATCTGCGCGAGGCACCGCTTCTTGGCTTCCGCCAAAAGCTCCTCGAGCTTAATCAAATTGCCCTCGCGTGTCGAGATGGCCTTGCCCTGATAAGACATGAGGCCGAACGGCACGTGCACCAGCTGCACATCCTTGACGCCCATCTTCTCGGCAATATTGAACCACTGCTTAAAGTGGAGCTGCTGACGGTCATCCGTCACGTAAATGATGCGCTCGGGATGATACTCACTCACGCGGTCCTGCACACACGCGAGGTCGCTCGTCGTGTAGTTGTAGCCGCCGTCACTCTTGCGGACAATTGCGACGCCCAACTTCTCGTCGCTCAAATCGACGATCAAAGCGCCGTCCGACTCTTTCGCAAGGCCCAGCTCCTGGAGCTTCTTAACGACGCCCGGCATCATGTCGTTATAATACGACTCGCCGCGGTACGTATCGAACTTAACGCCGAGCTTCGAGTACATGCGCTCAAATTCGCCAATCGAAATCTCGATGAACTTCTTCCAGAGCTTGAGGTTCTCCTCATCGCCCTGCTGCAGCTTCACCAGTTCCTTGCGGCAATCGTCCTTCCACTCCTCCGACTCTTTCGCTTTCGCCGCACTCTCCACATAGCACTTCTCCAAGCTGGCAACACACAAATTGTCGCGCTCTTCCTGCGTCAAACACTCGCGATAGCCCTTAATGAGGATGCCGAACTGCGTGCCCCAGTCGCCCAAGTGATTGTCCGCAATCACCTTGTAACCGAGCGCACGAAAGATGCGGTCAATCGCGCAACCGATCACGGTGGAGCGAATATGACCAATGTGCATTTGCTTGGCGGCATTCGGGGACGAGTAGTCAATGACTACGGTCTTCCCCGCGCCAATCTGCGGAATGCCGACCTTGTCGGCCTCGCTCAATTTCTTCAGCTCATTATTAAGCCACGCATTGCTCACCGTGAGATTGAGGAACCCGGGACCAGCAACTTCGATCTTATCGAAGACTCTCCCCCTCTCCACCTCTACATGGCCATCACCCATCAATACGTCCCGCACCTTCTCGGCAATCTGCCTGGGCGGCAGTTTGAGCATCTTCGCGCACTTCAGTGCATCATTGCACTGGAAGTCGCCGAACTTGGCGTCCGTACAAGGCAAAACCCGGACGAAGGAAAAATCCTCGCCCGGGAATGCAGCGGCAAAAGCCTGCTGAAGAATCGCGTTCATGTACGCTAAAGCTTAGGCTTCGGGTTTGGTCTTCTTGAGACCCATACCGCGATCGCCTTCCTTCCACTGGCCGCGAGCCTGGAGAAGGTTCACGCGCTCGAAACGCTTGAGAACGTTGCGCTTGGTGGCGATGGCGCCCTTGCCCTTAAGAGATGCATGCTGACTCATGTCTAGTATCCTTTCATCAAATATTGGATATATTATATCATATTTTGGGGTAGTTTGTCAATATGAAAAATGCATTTTTGAGGCATGGGTGCCAGTCTTAGCGGGGAGACCCCGCACCCCCTTCCACAGAAACCGACGCCGCCTAAGCCAGCCTCGCTTCGCTTCGGCCTCCGATTGCTCGCCGTCAGAATTGCTTTAACTTCGTACCTCGTTAGCAATCTGCCGCCGCGCAATCTGCCGCCCGTACCGTGCGGTGGCTTAGTCGTCGTCGGACACTGAAAGGTCACCGAATCTCACAGAAATCTTTACCCTACTCAACCCTACAAACCCTACTCAACCCTACTCAACCCTACAAACCCCACTCAACCCTAATAACCCTACCCGACCCTAAAGACCCTATCCCGACCTATCGCAATCAAGCTACCCATCTCCTCAATCGCTACCACCCTTTGCTATGATGCCCCAGAGCAACGTTTCTGTGAGCTTCTGCGCCCCCTTCTGTGTCCAGCGGGCTTTCGCACGTCCCGAAGGGCTAGGGGCTCAGTGACTAGCCGTGCGCAAACGAGTGCACCGAGGTTTGTAGCCACGGATAGGCACTGAGAACAGTAGAGCGTAGAGCGTGCGATAGAAGGATGGTTTCA
>R14__coassemble_216_pt1 | contig 46983 bp, 35 predicted proteins | sample R14__metabat2_high_PE_004 | metagenome-assembled genome bin R14 | reverse complement strand
TGTTGCAACATCGCGATGGAGTTCTTCATTACAATCTTGCAGACTTTATCATGAGTGGATCGAAACTCTAATTAGAGGGGTGGAAAGATTTTGTTTTTTACCCCTTGAAAAAATGCATTTATGTTATAATATACCCCACTATGAAAAATACTAGTATAAAGTTGTTGTTGCTCGCGGCGGCAGTTTACGGGGTGGCTATGTCTGCAAGCGCAGTTGGCACTACGAAAATTATGACATCTGTCGTTTAGAAATCTTAGCCTTGATGATATGACACTCGCTTACTCTAGCTACTTCCATACCGACGCAGGTGAGGCGGTGCCGGAGCCGACGAGCGGGCTCCTCTTGCTTGTAGGCGGTGCGCTCCTCGCACTCAAGCGCCAGCGGACGTAACAAAAAGCCCACAACAAAAAGTACTCGGGCGGCAGTTGCAAAACTGCCGCCTTTTGTGTAGTTTGCAAAGGTAAATGCAACACCTAATGAGCGACCATGTTGCAATTACTATGGCAAACAACTCGCGGCAAATTTTGCCGTTTCCCTCTTGACAAAAGAGGGTGATTTATGGTATAATCTACGTCTATAGATGTAGTTGGGGAGAAGTCTGGTGCGATGTAACGTCAATAACTGTACAATCGGGCTGAGTAATCGTCCCAATACGAGGGCGTACTCTAAGCTTTATCTTGAGGACGCGATGAATGTCCTGGGGGCGGCAGTTGAGTCGGCCGTGATGCTCTTTGGCGTGCCGCTCAATAAATTCTGGGCCTTGTTTCTCGCGTCCAAGCACTCCAAACGATTTGCCGCCGGAGATCCGTTTACGATTGCGGGGAAATCGGGCTGGGAACTGGCGGCAGATGTGTTGGAGGAGGCGGGCGTCGAGTTTCCGCATACGAAGCCCGATGGCCTTAGGAATCGTACACCCGAATATTGGGCGGGCTGGGCATTGGCGCAATATCAGTGGTATCGTGGGTTCACTTTTCAGGAACTTGAAACCTTCGCTCCGATGACGAAAGTGGTGGGGCTTTATTCGCCTTTCCACGAGATGAGTATTCTCGCCTTTCACGAAGAACTTGACAAGTGGTATAAAAAAGTCCATCCGACCACGCGACTGGAAGAATATCGGCGCAAACTCAAGTTGAGTCGTGACCAGTTGGGCGAAGCCGCCCAGGTGTCCGCACGCCTCATCGAGCAGTACGAACAGCGTCGTCGCGACATAAATTCGGCCCGCGCCGAAACTTTTCTCGCGCTTGCCTCCGCTCTCGGCTGTAATCCTCGCGATTTGTTAGAGCGAATTTCCTTATAATTTACCCCTTTACTTTTGGGTGAAAATATGATATAATATTACTTACATATGAAAAAGTCTATCTATAACGTCGGCTTGGTCGGCGTGGGTGCGGTCGGCACCGAAATGATCAAGGTCCTTAAGGAGCGTCACTTCTCCTGTGGCAAAGTCCAGGTCTTTGCCTCGCGTGAGCGGGATGAAGTGATCCTTGGGGAGACTTACCATGTCCTTCCCGCGAACGAGAATTCCTTCAATGGTCTCGATATTGTCCTCTTTGCCGGCAAGACCGATGTGGCAATTCAGCTTAAGGATGCCGTTGTCAAGGCGGGCGCGATCATGATTGATAATTCCCGCGCGTTCCGTCAGGATCCCGATGTCCCCTTGGTGGTTCCGCAGGTGAACCCCGAAGATCTCGATTGGAACCATGGCGTCATCGCGAACCCCAATTGCACGACGGCAATCATGCTGGAGGCGGTAGCGCCCTTACATAAGGCCAAGAAGCTTAAACGCCTTATTGCCTCCACCTATCAGGCGGCATCGGGCGCGGGCGCACCCGGCCTCGCAGAGTTGGAAGATCAGATTGTGAAGTATGGTCAGGCGGGCGGCGGCGCGCTCGGGGATCGCGCCCTACCGGAGCCCAAGGCGTTTGCCCACCAGCTCATGTACAATGAAATTCCGCACATTGACAAGTTCGATACCACCAATTGGTACACGCTTGAGGAGCTTAAGATGCGCAACGAAGCCAGGAAGATGCTTCACGCACCCGATTTGATGCTCTCTTGCACTTCGGTTCGTATTCCCGTGGCGCGGGCGCACTCCGAATCGCTCAACCTCGAGTTCGAGGAAGACATCACGCCCGAAGAAGCGCGCGAAATCCTCTCGAAGAGCGTTGGCGTCAAGGTGGTCGACGACCCCTTGAACAATCAGTACCCGATGCCGCTTGACGCGATGAACAAGTACGATGTCCTCGCGGGCCGTATTCGTCAGGACATCTCGCGTAATGACAAGAAGGGCCTCGATATGTTCGTCTCGGGCGACCAGCTTTTGCGCGGTGCCGCCCTGAATGCGGTCGAAATCGCTGAGCATTTGATCAGCCGTGGTCTTATTTAATCTCGCTCTCGCTACTATCCTGGCGGCGGTCCCGTTTGACCGCTACCAGTCGATTGTTGATCGGCAGATGTTTGGGCCGGTGCCCAAGGGGTTTGATCCGACCAAGAATCCGGCCGACGTAAAAGCGAATGGTAAAGCCGCCGAGAAGGAGCTCACCAAAGAGCAGGAACAGCTTCAGGCGAGCATCCACTTTTCGATGATCAACATCACGCCTTCGGGCGCAGTGGCGGTCGGCTTTACCGACAATTCTGACAGCAAAAATCCCGTTCACTACTACCTCAAAGTTGGCGAAGTGCGTAATGGCTGGGAAGTGAAAGAAGCCGATCCCGTCAAAGCTTGGATGAAGATTGCGAAGGGCGAGGTAGAAGTGGAGTGCGAGCTGGGCGGCAAGTCCGGCAAGCAGTCGGGCGGCAGTTCGGATGCGCCGGGCGCGGGGGTCGCAGGCAAGCCGGGAAATGGCGGCGGTCGCGGAGCGGCCGCCCTACCGGCCAACGGCTTGAGGGGACGGTCGGGCTTGCTGGGCACAGCGAAGTCCTTAAGAGCGAGACGCGAAGAGCGCGAGGCTCAGCAGCGCGAACGCGAAGCGAAGGCGGCGGAAGAGAAGGCGGCACGTGAGGAACGCGAGGCTCAGCGAGATGCTGAATTTCAAGAGATGAAGGAACAGCTGCGTCAGCGCGACGAGCGTGAGGCGGCGGAAAAGGCCGAGCGTGAAGCGGAGAAGGCTGCGCGTGAAGCGGAGAAGGCCGAGCGCGAGGCGGAGAAATCACCGGAGCAGGAAGAGCCGGCAACTTTACAGGAGGATGCACCGAATGATTAACTTGGAAGAGTTCCGTAAGATTCTTTTGGAAAATGGTGAATATCACTCCACCAATCTGCCGCCGCGCATGAAGGCGAGCGGTTGGAATACTTTTCGCTATTGCTGGGACACGAGTAGCGTCTTTCCGAAGTGCGCAGTGTATGAGGCGGCACACAAGCTCGATACGGACAAGTGGGCGCATTTCTGCTATTCTTCGATTTCCGGGGCCGAGCGCATGGGAGTGCCCGTGCATATCGAGGGTTGGAATGTCCTTAAGGAATACGATGGCCCGGTGATGTTTTTGTGTAACCACATGTCGACGGTCGAGACGGTGATGCTCCCGCCCTTAATTCTCACCTACAAGCCCTTTAACGTGGTCGTGAAGGCGTCGCTCACGAAGCTTCCGTTCCTGGAAACGGCGGCCGCGCATATGGGCTTGGTGCCGATTGGACGCAAGAGTCCAAAGCAGGACTTAATTGATATGATGCGTATTTCCGAGGAGCGCATTTCCAAAGACGGGAATTCCTTCCTTATTTTCCCGCAGGGTACGCGGAGTGAAGTTTTTTCGCGCGCGAAGTTTAGCTCGATTGGCGCGAAGATTGCCGAGCGTGCGAAGTGCCCGATTGTGCCGATTGCGGTCGACACGCGCATTATGCCTACCCGCAAGGGCGCGGGCTGGTTCAATAAGACTTTCAAGGATTTTGGCACGGTGAATCCGAACTTTGACTTAAAGTGCGCGTGCGGTCCTATTATCCCGTGCGGGAAGTCGAAGGAAATGCACGAAGCAACATTTAATTGGATTGCGGACAAGCTCGAAAGTTGGGGCTGTCCCGTGGAAAGGTAAAGTAAAATGATTACTGATGAAATGAGAAGGCACTCGGCGGCACATTTGACCGCGCGGGCAATTATGAACGTTTTCGAGGATGTGCAGGTGGATATTGGTCCTGCCACCGATGACGGATTCTATTATGATTTTGATTTGCCGCATCGTATCTCGACTGAGGACTTCCCCAAGATTGAGGCGGAAATTAAGCGTCTTATCGCGCTCGATGAGCCGTTTGTCCGTAAGGAAGTTTCGGCCGATGAAGCGAAGGAAATTTTGAAGGGTCAGAAGTACAAACTCGAGCGTCTTCAGGACGTCATCAACGACGGCGTCGCAATCTCCACTTACACGGTTGGTGACTATGTGGAAATGTGCCGCGGTCCGCACGTGGAGCACAGCGCGCAGATTGGTGCGGTGAAGCTCACGAAGGTCGCGGGCAGCTACTATCGCGGAGATGAAAAGAACAAGATGCTCCAGAGAGTCTATGGCATCGTTGGCAAGGACGAGGCCGAGATCAAGGAAATGATTGAGCGCGAAGAGGAAGCGAAGCGTCGTGACCACCGCGTTTTGGGCAAGCAGCTTAAGCTCTTTACCATCAACGATCAGGTGGGCCCGGGCCTCGCGCATTGGCTCCCGCGTGGTGCGCGCGTTCGTGTCGCCATTGAGGAATATTGGCGCAAGAAACATTACGAGGCGGGTTACGAGATTGTGTACACTCCGCACGTGGGTAAGTCGAATCTTTGGGAAACTTCCGGTCACTTGGGCTTCTACAAAGAAGGCATGTTCCCGGTGATGCACGTTCAGGAAGGCGAGGGCGCTGATGCGTACATCCAGGACTATTATGTGAAACCCATGAACTGCCCGTTCCATATTCAGTGCTATCAGTTCGAGAAGCGTTCGTATCGCGATCTCCCGATTCGCTACGCCGAACTCGGCACCGTGTATCGCTACGAGAAGGACGGCGTACGTCATGGTATGTTCCGTGTGCGTGGTTTCACGCAGGACGATGCGCACATTTTCTGCACGCCCGAGCAGATTGTGCAGGAAATTAAGGATACGGTAGAGTTCGCGAAGAAGATGCTCGGCAAGTTTGGCTTCCACGATATTCAGGCCTATCTTTCCACCAAGCCCGCAAAGGCGGTGGGTGATCCTGCTCGCTGGGAGCAGGCCACGCAGAGTTTGCGCGATGCGCTTGAACAGGAGGGGATGACGTACGAAGTCGATGAAGGCGGCGGTGCTTTCTACGGCCCCAAGATCGATATGAAGATCAAGGACGCCCTCGGTCGTCCGTGGCAGCTTGGCACTGTGCAGTTCGACTTCAATTTGCCCGAGCGCTTTAACCTCACCTACGTTGGCGACGATGGCAAGGAACATCAGCCCTACATGGTGCACCGCGCTTTGCTCGGCTCCATCGAGCGCTTCTTCGGCATCTTGATTGAGCACTACGCAGGTGCATTCCCGCTTTGGCTTGCTCCGGAGCAGGTGCGCATTCTCCCGATTTCGGATAAGGCCATGGCTTATGCTGAAAAGGTGGCAGCTGCACTCAAGGCGGCAAACTTCCGCGTCGACATCGACAAGAGCGCAGAAAAGCTTGGCGCGAAGATTCGCGCGGCCACGCTCATGAAGGTGCCATATCAGATTGTGGTCGGTCCGCGTGATGAGGCGGCGGGCACGATCTCGGTGCGCGAGCGTACTCAGGGTGACTTGGGTGCGATGACCACGGATGACTTAATCAAGAAGCTCCAGGAAGAAATTAAGGCCTAAGGCCTAGGGTGAGTTACCCCGTGAAGGGGTAGCACCAGGCTAGAAAGGAACAACGAAATGTTTACCTATAATTGCTTGAGTTCGATTAGCCAGGTGGGAATGAAGCATCTCACCAAGGACTACAGCGAAGTCGCAGATGTCCAGGAAGCGAATGCGATTCTCGTTCGCTCCACCAAGATGGATGATTTGCCCATTTCTGAGAAGTGGCTTTCCGTCGCGCGCGCGGGCGCGGGCGTCAATAATATTCCCCACGCTGGCTATGCGCACAAGGGCATTGTGGTATTCAATACCCCGGGCGCGAATGCGAACGCGGTCAAAGAACTCGTGATTGCCCTCATGCTCATGGCGAGCCGCGATTTGATCGGTGGCGCGGAGTGGGTGAAGGCCAATAAGGACGACCCCGACATTTACAAGGCGCAGGAAAAGGCCAAGAAGAATTTTGCGGGCGGCGAAATTATGTCCAAGACCTTGGGCGTAGTGGGATTGGGCGCAATCGGTCGCCTCGTCGCGAATATCGCGGTCGAGCTCGGCATGAATGTGATTGGCTACGATCCTTTCCTGAGCGTGGATGGCGCGTGGGCGTTAAATCCGCTCGTTCGCCATGTGACCAATATTGCCGACCTTTATCAGGATGCCGATTTCATCACCTTGCACTTGCCCGCGATGGCTACCACCAAGGGCATGATTGACATGGATGCAATCGATCAGATGAAGAAGGGTGTCATCATTATTAATGCCGCCCGCGATTTGATCGTTAACGAGCCCGACATGGCCAAGGCTCTCGAAGCCGGCAAGGTCAAGAAGTACATGACCGACTTTGCGACCCCGACTTTGGCGGGTAATCCGCACTGCGTTGTTCTCCCGCACCTAGGTGCTTCGACCGAAGAGGCCGAGGACAATTGCGCAGTGATGGCAGTTCAGGAAACGCGCGACTATCTCGAAAACGGCAATATCGTTAATTCCGTCAACTTCCCGCGCGTCACCTTGGGCGTGCCGCACTTCGCGGGCCGCTTGGGTGTGTGCCATTTGAACGACCCCGAGATGCTCGATAAGGTCACGGCGGCACTTTGCGAGAAGGGTAATTCCATTGCGAACAGTCAGTTTGGCAACCGTGGCGAAGTTGGTTACACCTTGGTGGATACCGAGATGCCGATTTCGGACGAACAGCTCGCGGCGGTGAATGCGATTACGGGAGTAATTAGGACGCGTGTCGTACGCTAAAAAGAGCGCGGTGGGCGGCGGTCGCGGAGCGGCCGCCCTACCATCCCCAGCCAAGGCGGAGGGCTCCATCTGGAACATGCAGATTGGGGGGACGAAGCAGAAGACCGAGATGAAACCGGTCGAAGTCCTCCTCTTTACCTCGGAACTCGCGGACCTTATTGAAGCGGGCATGACCTTGGGTCAGGCGCTGAAGGCCTTGGCCAATCAGGGCGAAGAAACGAGCGCCCAGCATTATGTAGCCAATGATCTTTGCGACCGCATTGTGCGTGGTGAGACATTTTCGACCGCTTGTGCCGCCCATCCAAAAACTTTCCCGCCCTTGTATGCGAATATGATTAGGGCCGGTGAAGCGTCGGGTGCGCTCGTGGAGGTATTGCGTCGTCTCGTTGATCATTACGAGCGCAACGACTCCATGAAAGCGAAGATCAAGAGCGCAATGACGTATCCGGTCATCGTTCTCATATTCGGCGTCCTCGCGGTTATCGGTGCTTTGGTGTGGATTATCCCCAAGTTCCAGAAAGTGTTCGAAACAATGGGGGCGTCACTTCCCTTGCCGACGTTAATCTTAATCGGCATGAGTGACTTTTTCATCAACTACGGGTGGCTCCTCGCTATTGGCATCGCGCTTTTTGCGGTGTGGTTTAAAAAATGGAAAAAGACCGAAGCGGGAATGCGCAAGATTGATGGCTGGAAATTAAGAGCTCCTCTCGTGGCTCCCATTGTGGCTACGGGCACGTATTCCTCTTTGGCGTATACGTTGAAGGTCTTGCTGGTAAATGGCGTAAATCTCCTAAACGCGCTTAAAATTGCCGCCGACACGTGTGGAAATCAGGTGATTGCCGATGCGCTTATCGAGGCGAGAAAGCGGGTTACGGACGGCACTTCCATTTCCGGGCCGTTGGCGGCAAGTGGAGTTTTCCCGCGCCTCATGACGGATATGCTGGCGGTGGGTGAGCAGGCAGGTGATATGCCGAGTTCATTGGAGCATATCGGGCGGCGTTATCAAAAGGATATGGATAGAGCAATTACCGCGTTCACGAATGCACTGGAGCCAATCTTGATTGTCGCGATTGCAGGCGCGGTGGGCTTTGTGGCGATTGCCATTTTGATGGCGGTATTCAAGGTGAGTAGCAGTTTAGGTTGAAAGAGCAAGAAAATGACAGTGAGCAAGAATTACGGGATTGACGTCTTTGGCGAAAAGGCGATCAAAAAGTACTTAAAGCCAACCGTGGCCAAGAAACTCTTGGCTACGATGAGCGAAGGGCGTCCGCTGGATCCGTCCATCGCGGATGAAGTTGCAAGCGGAATGCAGGCGTGGGCGCTCGATAATGGGGCTACGCACTTTACTCACTGGTTCCAGCCTTTGACGGGCGGCACTGCGGAAAAGCATGACGCCTTCCTTAATCCTTTTAAGGGCAAGAACTTAATCGGTGGCGAGACGGATGCAAGTAGCTTCCCGTCCGGTGGACTTCGCTCCACTTTCGAGGCGCGTGGTTATACGGCCTGGGATCCGACTTCGCCCGCCTTCATCAAGCGTCACGAAAACGGCGCGACTCTTTGCATCCCGACGGCATTTTGCGCGTACACGGGGGCGGCACTCGATACTAAGACTCCGCTTCTTCGCTCCGAACAGGCAGTGAAGCGTGCAACCGAGCGTCTCATGAAGATGTTCAAGCAGCCGAAGGCAAAGATTGAAATCACCTTGGGCGCGGAACAGGAATATTTCCTTATTGATAAGGAATATTATCTTCGTCGTCCTGACCTTTTGCAGACCGGGCGCACAGTTTTTGGGGCGGCACCGGCAAAGCATCAGCAGCTGGACGACCACTACTTTGGGGCGATTCGCTCTAGGATCTTAAAGTTCATGACCGAGGTGGAACATCGTTTGTGGGCTCTCGGCATTCCCGCGATGACGCGTCACAACGAGGTCGCACCCGCGCAGTTTGAATTGGCTCCCATCTTCGAGGATCTTAATTTGGCCGTGGACCATAATATGATGATTATGGAGACCTTGAAGCGCACGGCCGAGGAAATGGGCCTGGTGTGCCTTCTCCACGAGAAGCCGTTCGATGGGGTGAATGGTTCGGGTAAGCACTGCAACTGGTCACTTGCTTACGGCGGCAAAAACCTTCTTTCGCCCGGAGATAATCCGCGCGACAATGCCATCTTCTTAACCTTCCTTTCCGCTATCATTCGTGCAATCGATTTGCACGCGGATATGCTGCGTACCACGACTGCGGGCGCAGGAAATGATCATCGTCTCGGGGCGAACGAAGCACCGCCCGCGATTATCTCCATCTTCCTCGGGGATGAACTCTCCGCGGTGATGAAGTCGATTGAACTTGGTGAGCATGGTAAAGTGAAGGGTAAGTCGACCATGCGTCTTGGGGTGGATTCGCTCCCCAATTTGCCAAAGGATTCGACTGACCGTAATCGTACGAGTCCGTTTGCCTTTACGGGCAACAAGTTCGAATTCCGCGCGCCCGGCTCTTCGCAGAACTGTGCGCAGTCGATGATGGTATTAAATACCATTGTTGCCGAGTCGATTGATGCCATTTGCGATAAGTTAGAAGCGATGGATGGAGACTTTAATGTTAACCTCCAAGCGCTTTTGCAGCGACTTATCAAGAAGCATAAACGCGTTCTATTTTCGGGCGATGGCTATGGCAAGGAGTGGCCGGAAGAAGCGAAGAAGCGCGGACTCCCGAATCTTAAGAATACGATCGAGGCGATTGAGCCCTTGAAGAATAAGGACAATCGTGCCTTGTTCGCAAAGTATGGCGTTTTGAGCGAGACCGAAATGGAATCGCGTTACGAAATTGCCGCCGAAGATTACGAGCGCAGAGTGCGCATTGAGGGCGAGGTGGCTCTCGAAATTGGAAGAACGATGATTCTTCCGGTGGTGCGTGATGAGCTCGTTAAGGCGCGTTCGGCAGAAGTGAAGCCGCTTATTTTGAAGCTTAAGGCCGGGATGGAAGATTTGTATTTGAAGTGCGAAAAGGTGGAAAAGGCCTTGAAGAAGGGCGGCACTTCGCAAATCTTGACGGAGATGGCGAACTTAAGAAAGACGGTGGATAAGCTTGAACATATTGTCGATGACAATAAATGGCCGCTCCCTAAATATCGCGAGATGCTCTTCATTTATTGAGCGCGCGAAAGGATTGATCGGCAAAGAGTCCCTCGCTGAAAACGAGGGACTTTTAATTCCGCACTGTAACTTAGTGCATACGTTCTTTATGCGCTTTCCGATAGACTGCTACTTCCTAGGCAAGCACGATGAAGTGGTGAAGGTAGTGCGCAATGTGCCGCCGTGGCGCTTGTTCGTGTGGGGTGGTTGGAAAGCGCGTTCTGTCGTTGAGGTGCAAGCATGACCCTGGAATTGGCACCACTTGCGGGATTCACGGATGCGCCCTTCAGACGAATGTGCTTTGAGGGCGGGGCGGACCTCTGCTATACCGAGATGGTAAGTGCCGCCGGATTGGCGCATGGTTCTTCGCCCACCAGGCATTTAATGGAGACGATGCCGGGCGAGGGAAAAGTTGCGGTGCAACTTTTTGGTGCGAAGCCTGAGGAGATGGCCAAGGCTGTGGCAGGGGTGGACTTTAGTCCATCCGTTTGCGAGATAAATCTGAATGCCGGGTGTCCAATGACCAAGGTGACTCAGTGTGGAGCGGGGGCGGCACTGGTGAAAGATCCGGGGCTGGTGTATGAGCTACTGCGTGCCATCAAAGAAAATACTTCTTTACCGGTATCGCTCAAAACACGACTGGGGCCGCATCCGGGAGATATTAAAATCTTTGACTTGCTTGCGGCGGCAGAGCGCGCAGGGGCAAGTAAGCTTATTGTGCACGCGCGGTTTACGAGTCAGATGCACGGCGGTGAAACGCATCTCGATTTGCTCAAGGAAGTGGTCAAAAGAGCGAAAATTTCCATCATTGGTAACGGAAGTGTCACAAATCTCGAAAGTGCTCGCAGGGTCCTCGAAACGGGCGTGAGCGGTTTGATGATCGGTCGCGCGGCGCTGGCTGAGCCCTCGATATTTCGTCGCCTAAGAACGCAACTTTTAGGGGAAACATCAATTCCAAATTCAGAATCCACAATCAGAAAGCATCTGCAGTATTTGTTGGAATTTCGCGAAATCCTTAGTAAAAAGTACCCTTTTGACCATGTTCCAGGTCCGGATGGATTTGCGAGCGTAAAGATGCACACGCACCTTTTTAGATATTTTAACGGCCGACCAGGCGCTGCCAAACTTAGACAAAAATTAAATTCGGTAAGGACTTTATCCGAAATTTATGATATAATATCTATGTATGGAGAATAATATTCTAGATTTGGGCTCACTCGACTTTACGCCGGCGTGGGCGAAGAAGGATGAAAAGGTTACCGTCGCGAAGGGTGCTCGTGCTCCGCACGAACCTGCGGACAGAAGTGTCCGCGCCCCCGGCGATAAGAAGCCGATGGTCAGAAAAGACCGTCGCTTTGATAAGCCGCGGGAGTTCGTAAAGCGTGAGGTCGTAAAGCCGCTTGCGGTTGAGGTGAAAATTCTCCCCGAGACGAAGGCGCTCGGCACCATCATCCGCAAGCTCCAGAGCGACAGCCATGCGTACAAGCTCAAAGAGCTCGCGTACTTCTTCCTCGATAATCCCGAGTCGGTTCTCCTCAAGATTACGCCGAAGGAAGGTGAGACAATCAAGTTTCACTCCTGCAAGGCGTGCGGCTTTGCGTCCACGAAGGAGGACGAAGTCGTGGAGCACTTGATTGCCGAACATTTGCAGGACTACTACACCGAGGAAGTCATCGACTGCGAGCCGCCGAAGGGCAACTTCAGCTGTGTCGCGAAGTGCGGACTTTCCGGGGTCCTCATTGGTCCGCCCAATATCCATGAATTTAACTCCGTGGTCAAAGAACTCAATCGTACCAAGTATCCGAACATGAGCGAGAGCGAATATCGTTCGCACATCGAGATGGTTCGCGAATCGGAAGTGATTGAAGAGTGGCGTAAGAACGCGACAAAAAAGACGGTGTACTTCGCGAAGACGGACACGGAAAAGGCGAAGCAGCTTACGCGTGAGCAGGCCGAGGGCGAGTTTAAGCGCGTTATTATGAGCTCGATGCTGGATACGCCTAAATCGCTCATGATTACGGCCGACAAGGCACTCAAGCTCCCTGAGCGCGGACTTGTTTACGCGGTCAAGGACGCGCTGCGTGATGAAGCTCGTGCGCCGTACAATATGTGCTTTGCGTTGCGTGGTGCGTTCCATCATCGTAAGCTCAAATTCTTCCGCACGAACGATGCGAAGGGGCAGGAGTTTGTCATCAATACCGAACTTAAGGAGTTTGATGCGACGCACGCGATTCCCGAACTCGCGGCGGCATATAATTTTATCAAGGATCATCCGTGCTCGGCCAAGAACGAAATCGTGAAGGATGCCGAAGGTGAGAAGCAGCTTAATTGGCTTGTTTCTACCGGCCACGTGGTAGCGTTCACGAATGGGGTTTACTCGGCCGCGGAGAAGTTCCCGAAGTACGGTCCGCAGTGGCGTAAGGCTGCTAAGGTGAGCCGCCCTGAAGGGGCTGGCTCTCAGGAGCCGGAAGTTGCGCAACAGCAGGATGTGAAGGTAGAAGACAATACAGTTGAGGTAAAGAATGAAGGTACCAGTAAGTTGGCTGAATGATTTCGTCAAGGTAGATGATATCGAGCCTAAGGAACTCGCCGAGAAGTTGACTCGCGCGGGGTTGCAGGTTGAGACGATTGAAACCGTGGGCGGCGAGCCGCTTTCCGATTTGATTGTGGTCGTGGAAGTTTTGGAGTGCGAGGCGCATCCGAATTCCGATCACTTGCATGTTTGCAAGGTGACCGATGGCACCGCCGAATATCAGGTCGTTTGCGGAGCCCCGAATATGCGCAAGGGCATCAAGACCGCGTTTGCGAAGATTGGTGCCTTTATTCCCGAGGGCGAGTTCAAGATCAAGAAGGGCAAGCTCCGCGGCGTGGAGTCGAACGGCATGTGCTGCAGCGAGAAAGAGCTCCACATTGGTCAGGGCGCGGATGGTATTATCGAGTATCCGGCCGAGACTCCGAATGGCGCGTTGGTGCGCGATGTGGCCAAGCTCCCGAAGCCGGAAGTGGTCTTTGATATTGAAGTCACCTGGAATCGTCCCGATGCTTTGTCCGTAATCGGCATTGCGCGTGAGTATGCTGCGATTTTGAATCGTCCGTTGACACTCCCTGCGGTCGACTTTGTCGAAAACGATGTTGACGTTAATAGCGAAATTAAGGTCGTGGTGGAAGATGCGGTCAAGTGCCCCAGGTATACCGCTCGCTGCGTTACCAAGATGACGCCCGACGCGCCGAGTCCGGAATTGATGGCGAAGCGTCTTGAACTTTGCGGCGTTCGTTCCTTGGGTCTTGCCGTGGATGTCACGAACTATGTAATGCTTGAACTTGGTCAGCCGATGCATGCGTTCGACCACACGAAGCTAAAGGATCGTACGATTGTGGTTCGCGATGCGAAGGAAGGCGAAGAGATGATGACCTTGGATGGTGTCACTCGTAAGCTCGATCCCACGATGCTCGTCATTTGCGATTCGGACAAGCCCACGGCCGTTGCCGGCGTGATGGGCGGCGAAGATTCCGGTATTGCGCCCGGCACCACGAGCGTCTTACTGGAGTCCGCACTTTTCGAAACGACTTCGACGAAGTACACCGCGACCAAGCTTGGCCTTGCCTCTGAAGCGAGCTACCGCTACATTCGCGGCGTCGACAAGGATCTTGCTGACTTCGCTTCGCGTCGTGCCGCCCACTTGCTGCAGAAGTATGGTCAGGCGGAAATCGCGAAGGGCGTCGTGGATGTGGATAATCGCGTTCGTCCTTTGAATCCCGATGTGACTATCAACTTCGACCGCGCGCGCAAGCTTATTGGTATTCCGGTGGGCAACGATGCGATGGTGTTCCTCCTGAAGTCGCTTGGTCTTAAGACCGACGTGGATACGACGCATTTTGCCGCCGAGCCGAGTGCGGTCTTTGAGATTCCTTCGTGGCGCTACGACCTCTCTTTGGAGGCGGACCTCGTGGAGGAGATCGCTCGCTTGTATGGCTTGGATAATATTCCGGATACGATGCCGTCTGCGCCGAGTGTGTCGAATCTTTCCGACGCGTCGTTCCGTGCGCATGTGAGGATTCGTGAACTTTTGACTGCGCTGGGCTTCTCGGAAGCGATGCACTATTCCTTCCTCTCCGAACAGGAATTGAAGCCGTTTGGATGCAAGGATATCCTCGCGATCCCGGATCCCGTGAGCGCGGAATACGGCGTGATGCGTCCGTCCTTGTTGCCGCAGATGTATCAAAGCCTCGGTCGCAATGCTTCGCATCAGCTCGAGACAGCGATGCTCTTTGAAATGGGCAAGGTCTTCAACGACAAAGTGACGCCCGACGGGAAGCATATTCCGACCGAAAAGGAAAAACTCTCGCTTGGTTTCGTTGGTCCTGTGGGACGCGAAGCGCTCAGAACTCGTGGCAGCCTGAAGGAAGAGGAAGCGGTCCTGTGGATGAAGGGCATTGTGAGTGAGTTTGTCGCTAAGCTTCATGCCGGCCACCTGGAATTTGTGCCGACGGAAAATCCGGCCTTCGCGAAGGGCGCGGCACTTGCTGTCAAGCTCAACAACAAGGAAATCGGCGTGATGGGGGCGGTGAGCGAAAAGCTTCGCCATCCGTTCCGTTTGACGACGCAGATGGTCATTTGCGAACTTGAGATGAAGATGCTCCTTAAGAACGTGGACACGCTTGGTAAGGTTAGCGCGGTTCCGCAGTTCCCGGCGGTGAAGCGCGATGTCTCCATCGTGGTCAAGCCCGGGGTTACGGATGCGGAAATCGTCACGCTCATCAAGAAGAACGGCGGCAAGGACCTCGTGAAGGTGGAACTCTTCGATGTCTTCAAGGACTCGAGGGCGTATTCGCTTGAGTTCCGTAGCGCGGAAAAGACGCTAACCGACGATGAGGTGGGTAAGGCATTTAATAATGTGGTCGAAGCCTTGAAGGAGGTATCGAAACAGTAAAGAGCGTAGGTCCTGTACGACACGCGGACTTTAGCGGCATAATAACGATTCCTCGAAAACAATATTTGAATGGGTTAATAGCCCCGTAAAAAACTGGTTCAGGAATCAATTGCGGCATTACGATCGTGTGGGACCTTTTTAAGCTTAAGATAGGGGAAAGAACGAAATGAAGAAATTGATGATAGCGATAGCGCTTATGCTCGCGGTGGGCATGGCCTGGGCGGATTTTGTCAAGCCCCCGGCGGCAAGTGTGCGCGCACTTAAGGTGACACGCGGTAAGCCGATTAAGACGGGCGTGGTATTCATTGATGGCGAGTTTATTAAGCCGCCGTATGTGGTCGAGCGCTATGGTACGGTTATTCGGGTTAACAATAAGCAGGCAACGAATCAGCTCTTGCCTTGGGAAGAGTTCTTGAAGACTCAGGCGGGTGCGAAGGTTTCGACTTCGTCGACGGAGGTTGCCGGCGGAGAAGAGTTGCCGGCGGATGACGATGCTGGTGGTGGGGATGATTTGTTCGCGGCGGATGACGATGATCCCTTGGCTGATCTTTTCGGCGATGAGCCGAAGCCCAAGAAAGCCGCCCCAAAGAAAGCCGCGCCCAAGAAGAAACCGGCAGGTCCCCGGGTAGTGACGACCACGAAGGTGGAGTTTGATGGAACTTTCGAGCCGAACGAAAAGACAGATGCGATGGTGGCAAAGCTCAATAAGTATCGTACCGGAGTTTCGGAAGTGCTGGCTCGTGGCGGCTTGGTGGCATTTTATTCGGAACACTCGCGCACCACGGCCGGTGCTGCGCAGGCCAAGGTGGTTATGAAAAACTTGCCGGACTGCATGCGTGACTGCCGGAGTGTGGACGACTTGGAGTCGATGGCTAGAGGCAAGGGCTTGAGCTTCTTGCCGCATTGGTTCTTTGAGGGCGTTTTCCGCAATCGTACGAACTACATTGAACTCGTCAACTATCGCAAGCAGATGGACGAGGATGAGAAGATCAAGGCGCTTTATCACTAAGGAGGAGAGGGTATGACACTCGCGTTTATTCAGAATATGGGCCCGTGGCAGGTTTTAATCTGCGTTGTCGTAGTCGCGCTTCTCTTTGGTGCCAATAAGATCCCTTCGATTGCTCGCTCGCTCGGTAAAGCCAAGGGCGAGTTTCAGAAGGGACTTAAAGAGGGCGAAGCCGAAGAAGCCAAGACCGAGGAAAAGGTTGACTGATCTTATAAAAGAGCGGCTTAAAAGCCTGCCTAATCGCCCCGGCTGTTATCTCATGCGAGATCGTCGGGGCGAAATTATCTATGTGGGCAAGGCGAAGAATCTGAAAAGGCGGGTTTCGTCGTATTTTCGCGCCTCCGCGAAGCACGCGCCCAAGGTGCGGAGTATGGTGAATTCGATTTACGATTTCGAATTCATGACCGTCAAAAACGAGGCAGAGTCACTCCTTACCGAAGCGTCACTCATCAAGAAATACAAGCCGCATTTTAATATCCTGATGCGTGATGATAAGCGGTATCTCGCGCTCAAGGCCGATATCAATGCGGAATGGCCAAGATTTAGTTGTGTGCGAATTGTGCGCGAGGATGGAGCCAGGTATTTTGGACCTTTTCCTTCGGCTCCGGTGGTGCGGGCGGCAAAAGATTTTGTGGAAAAAACATTCGGAATCCGGGAGTGTGAGGCGATTTGTCCGGGCGAAGAAGAGCATAAACATTGCCATGCAGATATTATTCGTGCTTGCAGTGCTCCGTGTTTAAAGAAGATTTCGCACAAAGATTATTTGCAGCGTTTCGAGGAGGCGTGCGAGTTTCTTGATGGTAAGCGTCCGGATTTACTAAAGGATGTGGAAGCGAAGATGCAAAGTGCCGCCCAGAAGGGAGATTTCGAGGAGGCGGCGCGGTTAAGAGACTTGTATTTTGCCTTGAAGGATATGCTCAAGCACAATTTTGTGCGACGCTCTCCACATCAACGCGAGGCGGCAGCACTGCAGGGAATTGAGGAATTAGCAAAAGCGATTGGCTTACCTAAGATACCTCGGATTATCGAGTGTGTAGATATCTCAAACCTCTTTGGTACGCACAATGTCGCCTCGCTTGTGGTGGCGAAGGATGGACTCCCCGACGGACGATATTATCGTCACTTCAAGATCAAGTCTTTCGAGGGTGCGGACGATCCTGCCGCCATGGCGGAAGTTGTGCGGCGGCGATATGGACCAGATTCGACGCTACTTGGGACTTCCCCTCGCGCGGACCTCTACATTTGCGACGGCGGCATTACGCAGCTTCGCGCGGCGCGGGCGGCATTTGCGGAAATCGGGGTGACGGACATCCCCACGGTGGGCCTTGCGAAGCAGCAGGAAGAGGTAGTTTTGGATGATGGAAGGGAGAATCTTTTCCTGCCGCGCGACTCCGAGGCCTTGATGGTAATCACGCGTTTGCGTGACGAGGCGCATCGCTTTGCTATCACATATCATCGCAATTTACGGGAAAAAACGATAAGAGAGTCAGTTTTGGACGAGGTTCCCGGCGTGGGTGAGGCGAAGAAGATTAAGCTTTTGAAGGTCTTTAAATCAACCTATGGAATTGCCAAGGCGAGTGCGGAAGAAATCGCGTCCGCTGCCGGCCTTTCTCTGGAAACTGCCGCCGAAGTTTTACGCCTGGTGCGTTAATTATTCGTTTTTCGCTTGATTTTTTCGGCGAATTATGATATAATATACTCTAATTATGAAAAAGATTATTTCTACCCTTATGGTACTTGCGGCCATTGGAACATCCCAGGCAGTTCCGATTACCGGCACGCACACTTTTGAGCTTGGCGATGATGCATTTATTTTGGATGGGAAGCCGTTCATTATTCGGTGCGCGGAGATGCATTTTGCGCGTGTGCCGCCGGAGTACTGGCGTCATCGCATTCAGATGGTGAAGGCGTGCGGCTTTAATGCCGTTTGCGCGTATATGTTTTGGAATTACCACGAGCCGCGCGAGGGTGAGTTTTTGTTTGATGGCGATCGCGACATCAAGCGCTTTTGCGAGATTGCGCAGGAAGAGGGAATGTGGGTCGTCCTTCGTCCCGGTCCTTACACCTGCGCGGAGTGGGAATTTGGCGGCCTTCCCTGGTGGCTCATGAAGGATCCTACCATCAAACTTCGTTCGCTCGATCCGAAGTACATCGGCCCCGCTACTCGCTATTTGACCGAAGTTGCCAAGCAACTTGTTGGCCAGCAGATTACGCACGGTGGCAACATTTTGATGGTGCAGTGTGAGAACGAGTATGGTTTCTGGGGCAACGACAAGGAGTATATGCGCTCTTACTACCCGCTCATGCGCAAACTTGGCTTTGACGTGCCGCTCTTTTGTTGCAACCCCGCGTATGCGCTTAAGAAAGGCTACTGCGAAGAATATCTACCTGTCGTCAATTTTGGTGCGAATCCGGAAAATGCCTTCAATAAACTCAAGGAGATTCATCCTACTGGGCCCAGGATGTGCGGTGAATATTATCCCGCGTGGTTTGACAGTTGGGGTGAACGCCATAACGTGAAATCCACGCGGGTGTGTATTGATACGCTCGACTGGATGCTTGCGCATGGTTGCTCGTTCTCGGTCTACATGGCGCACGGCGGCACTTCGTTTGGTTGGTGGGCTGGTTGCAATGCGCCGTTCCGTCCGCAGACTTCGAGCTACGATTACGAAGCCCCCGTCAACGAGTCGGGTAAGGTGACGCGCAAGTTCTTCGCGATGCGTGACCTCTTTGCGAAGTACCCGAATGCGGTGGATACGAAGTTCCCCGAGCCAGCCGCGCCCATTCCCACGCAGGCGGCAGTTTGCAAGGTGACGCCCGAATATTGTGATATCTGGACAGCGAAGGGCGATCGAACTTTGAAAAGTGAGCATCCGATGACTTTTGAATCGGCAGACTTTGGCTATGGCTACGCCATCTATCGCACTACGCTCCCTGCTGGCGCGGGCGGCGAGATGAAGGCCGATGTGCGCGATTTGGGCGTTGTCAAGGTAGATGGCGAGGTAATGGGATATTTCGACCGTCGCTACCCCAAGGATTATGTGAGGATTGCTCCGGCCAAGAAGGCGCGCAAACTTGAGATTCTCGTTGAACAAATGGGGCGTTATAACTTTGGTCAGATTATGCAGCAGTCCAATAAGGGCATTATTGGGGAGGTGCGCCTTGCGGGTGTGCCGCTTACCGGCTGGACGATGACGGTCTTCGATTTGATGGGCGAAGGCATGAAGGGAATTGGCGCCAATTATACCGTTACACTCGAGGGCGGCAAGGACACTTTTCTTGATATGCACGACTTTAAGCGCGGCATGGTATGCGTGAATGGACACTGGATTGGTCGCTATTGGGCGATTGGTCCCACGCAGACGATGTATGTGCCAGGGTGCTGGCTTAATGATGGCAAGAATACGGTGCAGGTTTTTGATGTGATTGGTAATCAGGAGGTGAAGGAACTTAAGTTCTTGGATGCGCCAATTTTGGCAGAAAATCGTTCGGATCTCGATTATTACGAAGTTCACACCCGTCCAAAGCTTGAATATGGTTGGCTTGTTAAGCAGCCGCGCGCATACGAAGGCGCGTTCAAGAAAGGTCCCGAGGCACAGATTATCAAGTTCGAGAAGCCGGTGAAGGGTCAGTATTTTGCGATCCGTGCCACCTCCACGCACAATGGCAAGCCGTTTGCCGCTTGCTCTGAGTTGGATCTTTTTGATGATAAGGGCAAGAATATTCCGCATAGCGATTGGTCAATTGCGGCGGTGTCCTCCGAGGAACGCTCGGGCGAAGATGGCTCGGCGGAAAATGCGGTGGATGGTCAGATTGCCAACCACTGGCACAGCTCCTGGGATATGGAAAAGTTTCCGCATTACATCGTTATCGATCTTGGCAAGGTTGAGAATGTTGGCGGATTTAAGTGGACTCCGCGTCAAACTGGCGAAAACGGCCGTGTGAAGAATTTCGAAGCGTACGTTCTTCCCGAGTTGAAGTTGGCAAAATAATAAAGACAGAAATGAATATTTTAAAAGCTATTTTTGGAACGCGAAATGACCGTGAGCTTAAGAAACTCTGGCCGGTGGTGGAATTGATCAATAAGCGCGAGCAGGAGCTCGAGGCTTTGCACATGAAGGACGAGGATTTCCCCAAGGCCACTCAAGGACTTAAAGATCGTCTCGCGAAGGGTGAAACCTTGGACGATATCCTCGTTGATGCCTTCGCGCTTGTCAAGAATGCCTGCCGTCACTTGGTCGGCACTACTGAAGAAGTCTGTGGCCATACGCTCACCTGGAATATGATTCCTTTCGATGTCCAATTGATTGGCGGCATTGTGCTCCATCAGGGCAAGATTTCCGAAATGCAGACTGGTGAAGGTAAGACTCTGGTCGCCACGCTCCCTTTGTACTTGAATGCGCTCGCAGGCAAGAACGTGCAGCTCGTGACCGTAAATGATTACCTTGCTTTGCGTGATGCGAGTTGGATGGGACACCTTTACAAGTATCTCGGCCTCACGGTTGGTTGCATTCAGAATTCGATGGATTCGGCCGAACGTCGCGAACAGTACAAGTGCGACATCACCTACGGCACCAACAGCGAATTCGGCTTTGACTACTTGCGCGATAATGGTATGGCAGTTCAGCCCGAGCAGGTTGTGCAGAATGGGCATAACTTTGCGATTGTGGACGAAGTGGACTCCATTCTCATCGATGAAGCTCGCACGCCGCTCATCATTTCTGGACCGGCCACAGTTTCTACTTCGCAGATTTATACCGAAGTTAATCCCATGGTTTCCGCCATTGTGCGCGTGCAGATTGCGCAGTGTAATGATCTTGTGCAGGAAGCGAAAAAGGCTTATGAGGCGGGTGAAATCCAGACGGTGAAGGACAAGTTCTATCAGGTCTATCATTCGCAGCCCAAGCATAAGCAGTTCTTGCACATGCTTGAAAATCCGGATCTGCGTAAACTCCACGAAGACGTGGAAATGCAGATGCTCTCCGAAATGTGGAAAGAGCATGCGCGCGAACTTAAGGATCAGCTATATTTTACAATTGATGAGCGCACCCGCGAGGTGAGCCTCACCGATAAGGGTTGCGAGAAAATTAGCCCCGACGATCCCGCCTTGTTCGTTCTTCCGGATCTCGCGGCGGAGATGTCCGCCATTGATGGCAACAAGGAATTGACCGATGCTGAGCGTCTCGAGAAAAAGCGCGACACGCAGCAGAACTTTATGGTCAAGTCCGATCGCGTGCATGTCGTGGATCAGCTCCTTCGCGCGTATTCGCTCTATGAGAAGGACGTTGATTACGTTGTTCAGGATAATCACGTCTATATCGTCGATGAATTCACCGGCCGTGTCCTTCCTGGGCGTCGTTGGTCGGATGGACTTCATCAGGCGGTCGAAGCGAAGGAAGGCGTGGAGATTGAAAAAGAGTCTCAAACCCTTGCCACCATCACAATTCAGAACTACTTCCGTCTTTATAAGAAGCTCGCCGGTATGACGGGTACGGCTGAAACCGAAGCGCGTGAATTTAAGGATATTTACAAGCTTGACGTCGTCTCGATTCCGACTAATAAGCCCGTGAAGCGCAAAGACGAGAATGACCAGATTTATCGTACTCAGCGCGAAAAGTTCAAGGCGATTATTCAGAGTGTTTCTGAGCGTCACGCTAAGGGTCAGCCGGTGCTACTTGGTACGGTCACCGTTGATACTTCGGAAATTCTCTCCCGCATGCTTAAATTGGCCCATATTCCGCATGAGGTTTTGAACGCCAAGAATCACGCACGCGAAGCGGAAATCGTCGCTTTGGCCGGTATGAAGGGTGCAGTTACGATTGCGACTAATATGGCGGGCCGTGGTACGGATATCAAGCTTGGCGAAGGTGTTGCCGAAGTAGGCGGACTTCATGTTATTGGTTCTGAGCGTCACGAGTCGCGTCGTATCGATCGTCAGCTTCGTGGTCGTTGTTCGCGCCAGGGTGACCCCGGTTCTTCGCAGTTCTTCATTTCGCTCGAAGACCAGCTTATGCGTCTCTTTGGTTCGCAGAAGATTTCGGGCATCATGCAGAAGCTCGGCATGAAGGAAGGCGAGGTGATGGAGCACAAGTGGCTCAATCATTCCGTCGAAACTGCGCAACGTCGTGTGGAACAGCAGCATTTTGCCGTTCGTAAGCGCACGCTCGAATATGATGACGTCATGAATAAGCAGCGTAGCGTGGTTTATGAATTGCGCGGACGTGTTTTAACGGGTAAGCCCGAAGAGGTGCATAATCTTATTCTTGACGTGATGAACGATCTCATCATGAATCAGGCCGACCGCTATCTTTTCAGCGCCAAGGATGGCTCGCTCGTCGATTTTATGAATTGGCTTGGGGTCACTTTTCCGGTTACGGTTACCGAAGAGGAACTTCAGCCTTTGATGGGCAACCCCGAGGCCGCGGGCGAACTTGTGATGAAGCGCGTCGAGGAAGCGTATGAATCGAAGTGTGCGGCGGAAGATCCTGCCGTGCTGCCGTTCATGGAGCGCGGCGTGTTCCTGCAGGCAATCGATCGTGAATGGCAGGATTACCTCCGCGCGATGGATGATCTCCGCCAGGGTGTCAATTTGCGTAGCTACGGTCAGCGCGATCCTTTGATTGAATACAAGAAAGAAGCGTTCTATATGTTCGAGACACTGATGACCGAAGTGAAGAGTAAGGTTGTCTCGGGCGAGTTTAGAAGCGCCACTGCGATGCGCATGCAGAAGATGCTCCGCGTTGCCGCCGCTAGCAAGGCGAGCGCCCCGTCGCGCGCTGCATCTGCCGCCGCACCCAAAACGATTGCTGAAGTTTTAAATATCAAGCCCGCAACCCAGAGGGCAGCAGTTGGTCGCAATGATCCTTGTCCATGCGGTAGCGGCAAAAAGTATAAAAAGTGCTGTGGGAGGAATGTGTAATGACAACTGCAATTGTAGTAGCCGCGGGTAAGTCGACCCGCATGGGCCAGGGAAGCGACAAGACATTTATGGCACTAGCAGGTAAGCCGGTTGTCGCCTGGTCGCTATTGGCGTTGGAGCGTTCGCGCGAGATTGATCGTATTGTCTTGGTTGTGCGCAAAGATCAGCTAACTGCCGCCAAGGCGCTTTCCAAGATGTTCGGCATCTCCAAACTCGACAAGATTGTGCAGGGCGGAGCCAAGCGTTCGGATTCTGTGCAGGCTGGTCTCAAGGCGTGCGATATTGATACTACCCTCGTTGTGGTGCACGATGGTGCGCGTCCGCTTATCACTTCGGAAACGATTTCCGCGGTGGTCAAGGCGGCAAAGGTTGTGGGCCCCGTCACGGTTGGTCGCAAGATGGTTGATACTGTCAAGAAGGTTAAGAAGGACGAAATTGTCGATACGGTTGATCGTGACGAATTGATGAGTGTTCAGACGCCTCAGGTCTTCCCGATTGGCATGCTTAAAAAAGCGTATGATCAGCTCAAACTTCGCAATGTGACGGATGACTGTCAGGTCGTTGAACTTGCTGGTAATAAGGTTCATGTTTTTGAAACAAATGCTGTCAACTTAAAAATCACCACCGTGGAGGATTTGCAGATTGCGTCTGCACTTCTAGCATAAATGGGTAGGTTAATTGCGATATTGGGAGATATTCACTCCAACCTCGAGGCCCTGACCACGGTCCTCGATGACTGCCGTGCGCAGGGCGTCACCGACTTTCTTTGTACTGGGGATGTGGTGGGCTACGGTGCCAGTCCTCACGAATGTCTCAAAATTATTCGTGAGCTTGGTTGTCCGGTCGTGAAGGGTAATCACGATCACTACATCTCGTCCGTGCAGGATTTGAGTGATTTTCATCCAAATGCCGCCGCAGTCGTTCTTTGGACGCGTGAGCAGCTTGATAACGACGAACTTCAATATCTTTACGATCTTCCCTTTGTCGCGACCAAGATGGGCATTACTCTCGTGCACTCGACGATGGATCGGCCGGAAACCTTCGGCTATGTTTTTGATCATTTTCAGGCGGAAGCGAACTTTGTTTGTCAAAAAACTCCCATTTGCTTCCACGGACACACTCACGTGCCAATGATTTACGAAAAACAGGTTGCGGGAGTTTATCGCATTGATCCGCAGGAATTTAAGCTTCCCATCGGCCGCAAGTATTTTGTCAACGTGGGCAGTGTTGGTCAGCCGCGCGATCAGGATCCGCGCGCGAGTTATGTTATTTACGATCCCATGGCGCGGAGCATTAAGTTTCGACGCCTCGAATACGATATTCAAGGGGCTCAGGAACGTATCTTAAAGGCGGGACTCCCCGCACGTTTGGCGGAAAGGCTTGCAGTCGGTGAATAAATTACTTTCGCTTATTATTATTCTTTCGGCGGCAGATTTGTTTGCCGCCCGTTCGCTCACTTTTGGCGTCGACGCGTTTAACGAAATTGTTCCCGCAAATGCGCGGGGAAACGTGGTCTTTTCGCCGCTCAGCTTCGAATTTGATTCGGTCATTATGGCGGATGCTTTTGAGCCGATTACCAAGGCGCATTTCGCAGAAACCTTGGGAGTTCTTTCTGATCTTCCGGCCACATATGAGCCGCTTATTAATTATTATCGCGAGGTTGCGTCTACTAACGGCATTACCTTCCTTGCGGCACGTGCGTTCCTTGTCCCTGATTACGAGGGCGTCTCTGCTAACTATCGTGCCGAAAGCCAGCGTCATTACGATGCCGAAATCGCGCTGCGTTTTCCCACGGTCGGTCCTGAGAACTGGTTCCGACTTATGCTCGATGGCTATATGGAGGACTTTGAGTACTCTCCTCAAGTTGCCTCCCAGAGTGTGAATAGTTTCTACGATGTCCTCGCCGTGCAGCTTTCCTGCTCCGAGGATGCCAAAATGGACACGGCTAAGTATCCAAATTTCACCCTGGCGCGCATTCCACTTAAAGGCGACGCGTTTCTTTTCTTGGCTATTCCTTGCGGCCAGGCTTCGCTTGAAACTGTGCGCCGCGAGCTTTCTGCGGAAAAAGTTGCCGAGTGTCTTACGGTTTTTGAGAGCGTCACCGTTGATGGCGTGGAGCGTAATCAACCCGCAGTGGATTTGCCAATGATGCGTATCACTTCCGAGTTGGATATGACTCCTGCCATGCTTAAATTCAAGTTTCCCACCCGTGGGTATTTACGCTTGAATGGGGAGATCCAGGGACGCTATTTTTCGCAATTCTGTCGTTTGGAGATTCCCGGCAAGAATAATATGAAGGTTAAACCGTTTGCCTTTTTCGTTTATCATAAACCTACTAATTCATTGCTAGTAATGGGGCAATATACAGGGGATTAAATTATGCGTCTTCGTGATTATCTTATTTCTGCCGGCCTTGCGCTTGTCGCCTTGGTGTTGTTCTTTGTCGGTATGGCGGATTTTGCTTATCCGGGTGAGAGTGCAGCATTGATTACTCTTTATCGCGGCCTTGACCCCATTGCCGAGAATCCCTACCCGATAATGGGATTCTTTGCAAAACTTTTGGGCGGTGGCAATTTGCTCGCTCCGATTGTTGGTGCGATTATTATTTATCTCGTTTCCATGCTTACTATCAATGTCGTTCGTCGACAGATGATGGGCGAATTCGGCAAGTACTATTCTAGTTTCGGTTCGCGTCTTGCGGGCATTGTGGCTGCCGTGGTATTGATGCTCACGCCAGCCTTTCGCTCCGCCGCCACTCATCTGGAGCCGCGACTTTTTGACGCGCTCGTGGTGGTAATTATTTTCGCGATTCCGATTCGCTTTTTCCAGATTGATCCCGCCAAGAAGTGGCGTTCGCTTATCAAGTTGGTGTCGTACCTTGGCATTGCCTTGTCGCTCTATTTCTTCTTCGGTACTACTTTTCAGTCGCCATTGAAGAATCTACGTTGGATGTTCGTTTTGTTCTTTACGGTCATTCCTTTCGTGGTTGCGGTTGCCGCTGGGAAGTTAGCTTTTGAGCGCAAGCCGAATTTGATTATGTACATCTTTCACGCGGGTCTCGCAGTTACCGCCATTCTTTCGGTCGCCACGCCATTCTCCCCGTCAACCCTGCTGGAGCCGCTTGGCGTCTTGCCGGTTATCCCCTCTATTTTTGCTGCATATATTGCCGCCTATGTGATTACTTATTATTATGTGCTCGTTCGTCAGCAGTATTTGGTTATCGGATACACCTGCGGCGGCACTTTGTTGGCGGTTCTTCTTTTTGCTGTATTTTTTAATTTCTTCATGTTTGATACATGCCGTGGTAAGTTTGCAGATGATATCGCGCGGGAGATAATCCACGATTTAGGCGACCGCGAATGGTTCGTTTCCGATGGTTCCTTGGATAATCACATCAAGCTCATCGCGGCGGCAGAAGGCAAAAAGCTTAATGTAATCTCGCTGAAAGATGACTTGAACAGTAATTATCTTAAGGAACTCGCGAAAGTCATATCAGAAGCTAATCTGGGTGGCGAAAGAAATTCGGATTTGGTGCTTTCGGCTAATTTGGGCGTGCTTCCTTTCCTTCAGGATTGGTTGGCCATTGAGAAGAACCCCGAAGCTCTCGTTGCCATTTTCGGTGCACCGGATTTGTGGTATTCGGTCGGCAAAACGCCAATTCCAGAGCGGTTGTTCTTTGGCGCGGACAAGAATCGTGAAGTCGGTTCGATTGATTCCTGATGACTATCCTTGATGTCCCTGATGGCTGGGGGTCGTTATCTATTTATAAGGTTAAGAATCCAGTTGAGCGGATGCGTCTTGAGCTCCGCCGCCACTTGGGATTTTTGGCCAATAATCGCGCCGTTTATTTGCAGGACGTGGGCGATGAAGATGAAGCTTTTAGACTTTATGAATTAGTGCGCAATCATGTTGATAGTGATAATCTTTGTGCGCTTTTCAACCTTTTTGAAATGGCGAGACAAAAACACCCCAAGGCTTTACTTAAGAAGAATGAATACGATCGCGAATTGAAGCAAATTGTGGACGATCCTTCGCGCCGTTATCGCCTCTGGTCGTTGGCGAATTATTATGGTTATATTCGCAGTCCGGAAATTTTCATTCGTCTCGGTTTTACCTGGGCGCGTTCCGGCCGTCCAGGTGAGGCATTGTCTCAGATCCGTCGCGCAATTGATTTTATTCCTACCGATCGTCGTGCTTCACTCCTTAATATGATGGCTGTTTTGTATGCGAACGAAGATGATCGCGCCAAGTCTCGTCGTATTTACGAGTCTGTCCTTTCCAAAAATGCGAACGATCACGACGCCTTGATGGGTATGATGCGCCTTTCGTTGTTGGAAGGTAAGTCCGAGGAGGCTACTGCTTTCTTGGAGCGTGCTGCTGCAGCTGGAGAAATCGCGGGCAATGTCGAAATTGAAAAGGCGATGCTCTATTTGATGAAGGGCGAACTTAATGATGCACGCACCATCCTGCAGAAGATTGCAGACAAGGATCAGAACGATATGCGCGCATGGTCGCTTTTGGCTGCAACTTTGATGCAGATTGCAGACGCGTCCAAGGATCCCGCCGAAAAGAAGGCGATTGAACTGGAGCTCGAAACGAATGTTCTACCTACGATGGAAAAAGCAACAACTAATCCTTACGATTATTATGTGCAGTCGACTCGCGCGTTCCTTCTCCTCCGTAAGGGTGCAGAAACGCGCAAGGCTGCCCGTGATGCTTTCGAGCAGGCCATGCGTGCGCGCCCCGACATTACTTCCACCCAGGACATTGTCCTAGGGCTCGATATCTCGTTGGACGATCCTGTTGCCGCCGAGCGTCATGCGCGCGATATCTTGCGCCGCAATCGTACCGCGCCGCTCGCTAATTATGTGATGGGATCAATTGCGCTTCGCGCGAATAATTATGACGATGCCGAGCGTTATCTGAAGCGCGCGGCGGATCATGAACGCGGCGTGGCGCTTGCGATGAATGACCTTGCGGAAGTTTATCGTCGTAAGAAACAGTACGCCCCGGCGGAAAAGTATGCTCGCATGACGATTGAAAAGGAGCCTAAGCTCTATGTTGCCTACGAAACGCTTGGGTCTATCCTAATGGATTCGGACGGCAATCTTGATGAGGCGGAGGAGAATGTCCGCAAGGCGGTGGAACTTTCCAAGGTTAACGGTCGTGCCGAAGACGTGCGTATGCTCGTTTCGCTCGCGCGTGTACTCCTTAAGAAGGATGATAAGGCCGGTGCCCGCGCTACGCTTCGCCGTGTGACATCCCGAGTTGATGAACTTTCCGACTTTGAGAAGGGTGAATATGAGGAACTCCTGAACAATGCTCGCTAATCTTTTACTTGCCGTAGCTTTTCAGGTGGGGCCGTTCTATGAACAGCGTCCCCAGGACGACTTTTATGCCGTTCGTCCTTTCTATGCAACGGAGGGTGAAGTAACCGATATTGTTTGGCCGTTTTGGACCAGCCACGAAGATTGGTGGCGGGCGGCACTTTTTCTCCATTCTCAGGAATCAGATGGTGATTATCAGCTCGATGTAATGCCTTTCTGGTTTAATGGCTACAATCGCGAAGGGGAGAAATATTGGGGGGCTTTTCCGTTCTATGGTAATCATCCGCATATTATGCTCATGTACGACTTAAAGTTCGTTTGCTGGCCAATTTATATGACATATCGTCAGCCGGTTCGGGACTTAACCTCGCATGTTTGGCTCTTTCCGTTTTTCCATTATCGTAGTGATGGCTCGTGGGGGCTTTGGCCGCTCTACGCCATTGGCTATCAACGCGAAAGTACGCATCAAGCCGCACTTTGGCCTATCTTCACTTGGGCGAGCTACGAAGAAGATCGTGATACCGCGGGCGCAGGCTACAGTTGGATGTTTTTCCCGGTCGCCGGCGGCGTAAGTCGTGAGCGCGAAGATCAGTGGATGTTTATTCCGCCGCTCTTTAATTATACTCAAACACGCGAAATGAAGCGATATCGCCTCCCCTGGCCGATTGTTGAGTGGGAATTAGGTGCGAAGCGTGATCGCTGGAGTTTTTGGCCAATCTATGAGCAGATTCACAATAAACGCTATTTCGATGGTGAGATTGAATCAAAAGAGTATCGCTTGGGCTGGAAATTAATTGAGAAGACTGATGATGAATTTCGCGTTTTCCCGTTTTGGGTGTCGACCCGTGGCGAGTACTACCGTGCGTGGCCTTTCTGGGATGCCGAGCGCCAATGGGATGGCTCGTATCATAATCGGTTTCTCTCTTTGATTCCGATTCGTAATATTCCGCAGATTGATCGTAACTGGAGTAAGTTCTGGACATTTTACGAGAACGACGACAGTCCAACTCATACCGATCACTCGCTTCTTTGGGGCATTATTCAATGGCGTACGCACAAAAAATAATCCGGCTTTGGTGTCGCGCGTTGCGCGTTGATCAGTGGACGAAGAACGGCGTTGTTATGCTCGCTTGGTTCTTTTCGGTCGCTGATGCCTCGCAGCGTGATATTGTGCGCGGTTGGCAGTCGTTCCTGCTCGCTTTTTTTATGGCTGGAGCGTTCTCGCTTATTTCTTCCGCGTTTTACTTACTTAACGATGTTTCCGACTACGATGCCGATCGCCAGCATCCCGTTAAGCGTCATCGTCCGGTGGCGGCAAATCTTATTGACAAGATTTTGGCCGTCCGCGCCGCGCTCATTCTTTTCGCAGTCGGCTTTGCCTATCCTGCGGTAATTGTCATTCTTTCGCCATCGCGCACCACGGCCTTTGCAACAGTTCTTGTCTACACCGTGATGCAGTGCCTTTATACCGGCTTTTTAAAGCGCGTGCCTTATATTGATGTCGTGACCCTTTCCCTGGGCTTTGTTCTTCGTGCCATGGCCGGTGCCGCCATCATCACTGCCTATATTTCCCCGTGGCTGCTCATTTGCACCTTTACGCTTTCGCTTTTCCTCGCCCTCTGCAAACGCCGCCACGAGATGTCGCTTGCTTCTTCGCAGTGTAATGTCGGAGAGCGGGTACTCTTGCCCGCGGTTAGACCGGCTTTGCGTGGCTATCATCCGCATCTGCTGAAAACCTTGATAGTAATTGCTGCTTTCCTCAGTTTTGCCGAATACCTCGTCTACACGCTCACTTCCAAAATGGGCGCGCGCTTCCCCTATCTTTGGCTCACATCCTTCTTTGTCGCGGGCGGCATTTTGCGTTATGCGCTTCTCGCCCGCGAAAATAAGGATACGGGTCGCCCCGAGAAGATTCTTCTTACCGACAAAGTTCTTTGGCTCATTCTTTCCGGCTATGGAATTTCCAGTATCCTTGTGGTGGCACTCTCCTTATGAACGCGATTGACGAACTTCTTTCCCGCGCCCGTTTTGGAATGCAGCCCGGTCTGGAGAATATCGCCGCCGCCTGTTCCGCATTTGGTCATCCGGAACTTAAGCTCGGTAAGGTTATTCACGTTGCCGGTACAAATGGCAAGGGACAGGTTTGTGCTGCCCTCGATGCGGCTCTCCGCGCGCAAGGTTTTTCCGTCGCGCGCTACACCTCGCCGCATCTCGTCAAGGTAAACGAGCGTTTTTTCTTCGACGGAGAACCGATTAGTGATGCCGATCTCGACAAATACGCTCGCAAAGTTCTCGCAGGGGTGGACTTTAGTCCTCGCCGCATGTCCAATCTCTCCTACTTCGAGTCCCTAACGCTCCTCGCGTTCCTCTATTATGCCGACAAGCGCCCCGACTATACTATTCTTGAAACCGGCCTCGGCGGCAGATTGGATGCGACGAATGTTTGTTCTCCAATCCTCACTCTTATTACTCATGTTGGACTCGATCACTGCGAATGGCTCGGTGACACGGTAGAAAAGATCCGCGAAGAAAAACGCGGCATCAAAAAGCCCGGCGTCCCGCACCTCGAGTTTGATGATTTTAAGTTCGAGGGCTCATTCTGGAACCAGAACAATCAGTTTGCTCTAATGGCTTTAAAGACCTTAACGACCCTAAAAGACCCTAAGATCCCCAATTTTGTGTGGCCCGGAAGACTCCAAAGAATAAATAATTTTATATTGGATGGAGCGCATAACCCGCCTGGAGCAACAGCGTTGGTAAAGGCCCTCCAAGCTCAATACCCGAGCCAAAAATTCCATGTCATCTACGGTGCCTGCGGGGATAAGGATGTGGACACAGTTCTCTCCATCTTAAAACCCATAATCGCCTCCATCGAACCTGCTGTAAGTAGTAATCCAAGAGCACTAAGCATTGACCAGCTTCAAGCCCACTTCGCTAAGATTGGGTTGCCAGCGGGTGAGCCAGAGCGGAGTCCCGGAGGGAGGGGCCGCCCGGTATTCCGGGGAGGGCACCCTGAGGGAGCTCCGGCTGGCGAACCCGCGACTTTAATCTGCGGCTCTCTGTTCCTGATAGGCGACTACCTCGTCAAACTCGGCGTCTACCCTTGGGGCTCGCCTCGACACGACCCGAATGAAAGGCTTAAACCATGAAAACCCTAGCCCTAGTCTCCCTTGGTTGCGCCAAGAATATGGTCGACTTGCAGAATCGCGCCGGCAAGCTCCTTAAAGGCGGTTTTACGCTTTCTCCCGATCCCGATCAGGCGGACGTCTGCATCGTCAACACTTGCTCGTTCATCGCCTCCGCCCGCGAAGAGGCGGAAGCGGAAATTACTCGCGCCCTCGAGCTCAAGGCCCGCGGGCAGTATAAAAGAGTGGTTGTGATCGGTTGCTATCCCCAGCGTTATCCCAAGTTGAAGGGCAAGTTCCCCGGCGTGGACAGCTGGGAAGGTGTGCCTCAAAAGTGGGAAAAGCCCGGAATGCCAGGCTTTCGTTTGACGGGTCAGGCATTTGCTTATTTGAAGATCGCTGAAGGCTGTGCGCACAAGTGCGCGTACTGTGCCATTCCTAACATTCGCGGCAAGTATCGTTCGCGTCCCGTGCAGGATATTTATGATGAGGCGGTTGCGCTCCTCGAGACTGGGGTTAAGGAACTTAATATCGTCGCGCAGGATCCTATGCTCTACGGCTGCGACTTTAAGGGTAAGAATAAGTGCCGCCTCTCCGACCTTTTGTGGGCGCTTGATGATATCAAAGGCGATTTTTGGATTCGCGTCCTTTATTCCTATCCCAGCGAAATCTCCGCCGAGTTTCTCGACTGGATTAATAACGCCAAGCACGCGGTCAAGTACATCGATGTCCCCCTGCAGCATACGGTTCCCGAGGTTCTTGAGAATATGAAGCGCAAGTCTGCCATCGGCGCCACCCTAAGTGCCGCCTCGGCTTTGCGTGAACTCGTTCCCGGCGTCACTTTGAGAACCACAATCATGACTGGGTTTCCTGGCGAAACAGAAGCCAGGTTTAATGTGCTTCTTTCCGATCTCCGCCGGATGCAGTTTGATCATCTCGGCTGCTTTGCCTATTCGCCTGAGGAGGGTACCGCCGGCGCCAAAATGAAGAATCGCCCCTCGCGCAAGCTTGCTGAAGCGCGCGAAAAAGCGGTGATGGGTCAAGCGCAGGCCTTGTGGACGATTAAGAGTAAGCGTATGCTTAATAAGGAATATAAGGCGCTCGTGGTCGCTCCCGGCGTCGCCCGCATGGAATCGCAGGCGCCCGATGTCGATGGCGTCGTTTATGTGGATAATAATAATGTGGGCGAATTCATCACTGTCAAGCTCACGCAAGTTAAGGGTTTTGATTTCGTAGGGGTGGGCTCTAGCCCTCGCTGCGCTTCCAAGCAATGAAAAATATTCCATACGTTAACGACGAAGTAGTAACTCGTCCCGAGCAGTACTACATCTTCGACTGGGATGATAACATCATCCATATGCCGACGAAGATTCGCATGGAACACTTGCAGGCCGACGGCTCGTGGGCGATGGAAGACTTGACGACGGCGGAATACGCTCTAGCTCGCAATGACACTAAGCACTATCGCGCCCCTGCTGATGGCGGTTGGAATGAGGCCTTTAAGTATTTTTCCGATGCGCCAGACGCCAATTACTTTCTATGCGACACGATTGCCGCCCTCGAGAAAATCGAGCACGGCGAAAAACCCGGTCCCAGTTATCGCGCACTTAAAAAGACGCTACGCGAAGGTAGACTTTTTGCCATCGTTACTGCTCGCGGTCACAGCGAAAAGACGCTCGAACTTGCTGTGCGAGTTTTTATCAAATATGCGCTTTCCGATTACGAGCGCGCGGAAATGATGAGCAATCTGCGCGGCTATCGCAAGCACTTCGACCACGTGAGCGAATTTGGTACCGATGCCGAGGAGCTTGATTATTATCTTTCCCAGTGCCAGTTCTCGGGCGTGATGCAGCGAAAGTATTTTGATCGCGTCAAGACCGATCCCATTTACTTGGAGCGCATCAAGGAAAATCCCTCCGCTCGCTTTCCTGAGCTTGCGAAAGAGTATGCGATTCGTGATTTTGTCGAGCACATTTTTCACACGCTAAAGAAAACCGGCAACGTTGGCAAGCCCGTCTCCATTGGCTTTTCTGATGATGACTCGGCAAATGTGAAGACGATATCCTCATATATTGAGGACTATCTCTCCAAGCGCTTTAAAGGATTTAAGTTCGTAGTTTACGATACTTCAGATAGAACCCTAGAGAAAGGCAGGAAGGTTTGTGTAACCGTTCCTGAAACATTAATATGATCAGTGATCAAGTCAAGACCGGCAAGGAGCGCGCTCCTCATCGTTCACTCCACTTCGCGTGCGGTATGAAGCGCGCGGATATGAAGAAGCCGTTTATCGGCATTTGCAACTCCTACGAGTCGTTCGTTCCGGGTCATTGCCACTTAAATCTCGTTGGCCAGTTCCTTAAAAAAGCGATTATTGAAGCCGGCGGCGTTCCGATGGAATTTAATACCATCGCTGTTTGTGATGGCATCGCGATGGGCCACTCGGGCATGAAGTATTCGCTTCCCTCGCGCGAACTTATCGCTGACTCGGTTGAGTCAATTGCCCGCGCGCATTGCTTTGACGCGATGATTTGTGTTCCTAATTGCGACAAGATTGTTCCCGGCATGCTCATTGGCGCGCTTCGCGTCAATATCCCCACCATCTTCGCTTCCGGCGGCCCGATGGCGCCTGGCAAGCACCCGGTAACCGGTAAGGATTCCGACCTGAATTCTGTCTTTGAGGCAGTAGGTGCGGAATCTGTCGGCAAAATCAGCGAAAAGGAACTCGAGAGGGTGGAAGAAACTTCTTGTCCCGGCTGCGGCTCGTGCTCGGGAATGTTCACTGCCAATTCGATGAACTGCCTTTACGAAGCCATTGGCCTCGCGCTCCCCGGTAATGGCACCTGTCTCGCGATTGATCCTAAGCGTAAAGAACTTTATCGCGCCGCCGCCAAGCGCATTGTGCAGATGGCGAAGAAGGGTGGTCCGCTCCCCAAGGAGCTTGTCACTGCCAAGTCGCTCGATAACGCGCTTTCTTTGGATATGGCGATGGGTGGCAGTACGAACACCGTTCTCCACACGCTCGCGATTGCTCGCGAAGCCGGCATTGATTATAGCCTAGAGCGTATGAACAAGGTCTCGGCCCACACGCCGTACATCTGCAAGGTAGCGCCATCAGGCCCGTATCACGTCGTCGACGTTCATAAGGCCGGCGGCATTATGGCCATCTTGAAGCGTCTTTCGTCCAAGTATATTCATCTCGATTGCCCGACCGTGAGCGGCAAGACCCTGGGCCAGCAGATTAAGGCGGCCAAGATCACGAATGACGATGTTATTCGTCCTATTGAAAATGCGTATTCTCAGGATGGCGGCCTCGCCGTTCTTTGGGGTAATCTTGCGGAGCGCGGCTCGGTCGTCAAGAAAGGCGGCGTAGCGCCTTCGATGATGAAGTTTACCGGCTCGGCCATTTGCTTTGATTCGCAGGAAGAAGCCTGTGAGGGCATTTTGCATGGCAAGGTCAAGCCCGGCCACGTTGTCGTCATCCGTTACGAAGGCCCGAAGGGCGGACCTGGCATGCAGGAAATGCTCGCCCCGACGAGCTATATTATTGGTCAGGGACTTGGAGAATCCGTTGCACTTATCACTGACGGACGCTTCTCCGGCGCCACTCATGGTGCGTGTGTTGGTCATGTCTCGCCCGAGGCGGCCGAAGGTGGACTTATCGGTCTATTGCAGAATGGCGATCAAATCACCATCGACATTCCCAAGCGCTCCATTAATGTGAAGCTCACCAAGGTGGAAATCGAAAAGCGCAAGAAAGCGCAGAAGCCCTGGACGCCTCGTATCAAAGACGGCTGGCTCAAGCGCTACTCTCAGTTCGTGGGTAACGCCTCGACGGGTGCAAGTTTGAAAGGTTAACTTTACTTGACCTCTACCAAGCCCTAATAACCCTAAACGACCCTAAGTAACCTAAATCGACCTGTATGCAATACGCGGTTATCTTCGCCCTCATGGCCGTTGAGTCATCTTTCATCCCGTTCCCGTCGGAGGTGGTAATGATTCCCGCCGGCTATTTTGCCGCCCGCGGCCAACTCGGCCTCGCGCCCACAACTGCCGCCGCTTTGGCGGTCGTTGTCGGCGTCCTGGGCTCCATCTTGGGCGCGTTTGTGAACTACTACCTCGCACTTTTCGTGGGTCGTCCCTTTTTGGAAAAGTATGGCAAGTACTTTTTCATTAATAAGGACGCGCTCGCGAAGTCATGCGAGCTTTTTAATAAGTATGGCGAAGCGACCACTTTCATTTGCCGCCTCATCCCCGCGATTCGTCAGTTAATCTCGATTCCCGCAGGTATTGCGCGCATGAAGCTCAAGAGTTTCACACTCTTCACTGCGCTCGGAGCCGGTATTTGGTCCACACTTCTTTGCGTGGTGGGCTACGGACTCGGTCTTGCCGCTGGCGACCTCTCCGATGCTGAGCTCGTCGCTCGTGGTAAAGTGATTGTTATGCACCACCTCCCCTGGTGTATCCTCGCTGTCGCCATTCTCATCGCCGCGTACTACATCTTCCACCGCCTGCTGCATCGTTTCTTGTCTAACCCAACAAACTCTAAGAATCCTACTAGACTCTACTGACTCTAAAGACCCTACTAGACTCTACTGACTCTAAAGACCCTACTAGACTTTACTGACTCTAAAGACCCTACTAGACCCTAAGTGACTTATCTAGACCTATATGCTTCTATCGGTTAGGCATCTATCTATAAGCTTCAATCTTGGACGCGGCGTAATCTCGAACCCGGTCCGCGACGTCTCCTTCGATATCCCCGAGGGCGGCAGAGTCGCCCTCGTCGGCGAATCCGGCTCTGGCAAGTCCCTAACCGCACTCGCCCTCGGCGAACTTCTTGATCGCGCCATCATCCAAGGCGAAATTATTGGCTCCCCCCGCATCGCCTACATCTTCCAGAATCCGATGCAGTCGCTGAACCCCGTCTTGCGCGTTTCGACCCAGCTCGAGGAATCCCGTAGGGGTGGACTTCAGTCCACGCCGCGTGCGTCAGCTCTCCTCTCCTCCGTCGGCCTTTCGCCCGAAACTCTCCATAAATACCCCTGCGAACTTTCCGGCGGACAGCAGCAGCGCGTGATGATCGCGATGGCTCTCGCTCAAGAGCCCGATCTTCTTGTTGCCGACGAACCTACTACCGCCCTCGATGTAACGACGCAAAAGGACATCCTGGAATTGATCGACCGCGTTGCTGACGCCCGAAATATGGCGGTCTTACTTATCACTCATAACCTAGGTCTTGTGTCTCAACACTCTAAGTACCTCAACGTAATGTATGCCGGTGAAGTGGTTGAGCAGGGACCCACCCACGATATCTTGTACTCGCCAGTTCACCCTTATACAAGGGCTTTGATAGCGGCAGTTCCGCGTTTGGACGCTCCCAAGGATGCCCCCCTCGCGGACATCCCTGGCGTCGTGCCGCCGCCAACTGCCTGGCCCACGGGCTGTGCATTCCATCCGCGCTGCAAATTGGCCGGTGCAGATTGTTCAATAAAATCAAGGGTTTCGTGCATGTCGCGTGCACCGCAGGCCTGATTTTATTAACTTTTTTAATTTTACCCCTTGACAAAACCCTATAAAATAAGGTATAATAGTACCATCAGCGCTGGTAATCCACTCGCGCAAACAAAAAAAGGATCAAACAAAATGGCAAAGAAGGAAATCATCCCTACCACCAAGAGCGCCATCATGTCCGCTATCGCGGATGCCGCTGGCATCACCAAGAAGCAGGCTGTCGCCGCTTATGACAAGCTCGTCGACATCGCCGTCAAGGGCGCCAAGCAGGAAGGTGCCAAGGGCATCACGCTCCCCGCGATCGGCAAGGTCAAGCTCATCAAGCGTCCCGCTCGCATGGGCCGCAATCCCGCGACCGGCGAAGCGATCAAGATCAAGGCGAAGACCGTTGTCAAGGTCGTCGCGTGCAAGGCTCTCAAGGACGCCATCCTCGGCTAATTGAGCGTTTTACGCTTTTCTATCGAAAGGGCGGCACTTCAAGTGTCGCCTTTTCTTATTTTTCCCTATTGACTTTTGTTGCCGATATATGGTATAATATGTCTCCAAGATGAACAAACTAGCTACTCAGCTTAACGAAACTCTTGGCTCCGCGACCGAATTTCTTTCGGCGTGCGGCAAGCGGATGTATTTCCCCTACGGCGGCATTTTGGGACAGGGTGCCGAAGCCAAAAAGTGTGAACTAAATGCCACGATTGGCATGGCCTTCGAAGAAGATGGCTCGCCCCTCGTGATGGATTCATTTGCCAAGCAGATCAAGCTCGACAAGAAGGCCTTCCTTTATTGTGGCAGCTTTGGCAATCCCGATTTGCGCAACATCTGGAAGACGATGCAGGTTGAGAAGAATCCTTCAATGGCCAAGGTCAAGTCTTCTACGCCCGTTGTCACTAATGCTTTGACTCACGGCCTCAGGGTCTGCGCCGAACTTTTTGCCGATCCCGAAGACGAACTCGTCATTCCCGATCTCTACTGGGACAATTACGAACTTATTTTCCAGGAAGCAGTTGGCTGCAAAGTTCGCAAGTTCAACATGTTCACCCGCACCGGCAAGTTTGATGCCGAGGCCTTGAAGCTCGCTTTGCAATCTGGCAGCAAGAAGAAAGTTCTTATTCTCAATTTCCCGAACAATCCGACCGGCTACACCCCGACCGAGGACGATGCCAAGGCGATTGTGGCGGCGGTCAAGACTGCGGTCCGCAAGGATAAGCGCGTCATCGTGGTCCTCGACGATGCCTACTTTGGTCTCGTCTATGAAGCCGGCATTCACAAGGAATCGCTCTTTGCTGATTTCGCCAAGGCCGACGAGCGCATTCTCGCGGTTAAGCTCGATGGCACCACTAAGGAAGATTATGTGTGGGGCCTGCGCGTTGGCTTCATGACCTTTGGCGGCAAATTGCTCGACACCCCCGAAAAGCTTAAAGCCATGGAGGCCAAGGCGGCGGGCAACATTCGCTCGTGCGTTTCCAATATTACTTCAATCGGTCAGAAGATGGCTCTCACGGCCTATCTGGATCCGCAGTACAAGAAGCAGAAGGACAAGAAGTTCATCGTGCTCAACCGTCGCTATCGCGAGGTTCGCAAGATCTTGAATGCGCATCCCGAATATAAGGTTGCGTTCAAGGCGATGCCGTTTAATTCCGGCTACTTCATGTGTGTTAAACCGATCGCGGTCGATGCGGAAGAAGTTCGCAAGCGCCTCATCCTTAAGTATTCGACGGGCACGATTGTGCTCTCGGGGCTCATTCGCATTTCGTTCTCGACTATTCCCACTAAATCCATCAAGAAGCTTTTCGCGAACCTCTATGCCGCGATTTGCGAAATGCAGACCGAATAATTGTGAATTGGGAATTGGGAATGACAATCGAAGCTCACGCCAAGATTAATTGGACCCTCGAGGTTGGCCCCCGCCGACCTGATGGCTACCACTCTTTGCGCTCGATTGTTCTCCCCATCGCCCTCCACGACACTCTGGAGTTCGTTGCTCGCCCGGGGGCAATTACTACCAATACCGGATATGGTGATAAAGATTTGATTATCAAAGCCGCAAAAGCTTTGAATATAACCGAAGGTTATGAAATTAGGGTAACTAAGAATATTCCTGCAGGAGGGGGATTAGGTGGTGGCAGCGCAGATGCTGCCGCAACCCTAAAAACCCTAAATTCCCTAAATAACCTTAATCTCCCCATTTCCGCACTCATGGAGATTGGCGCCACGGTCGGCTCCGACGTCCCTGCGCTCGTCTACGGCGCACCCTGCCTCATGTCCGGTCGCGGCGAGGTGATCGAACCGCTCCCCAGGGAAGCGGACATTCCTGTCCGCGCGCTCCAGGGTAATGGCCTCGAGTTTTGCTTCCCCGGCTTCGCCTGCGACACCGCGGCCGTCTACGCCGAATGCACTCCGCGCACAGAATTTTCTTCTTCTACCGAACCACATAACGACTTGACTGCTCCCGCACTCAAGCTTTATCCCGAACTGAAACAGTACATTGATGATGGCTGGCATCTCTCGGGCAGTGGTTCCACGTTATTTAAGCCTGTCCCGTGATGTAATGGCAGCATAGGGGTTTTTGATACCCTTCGAGGTGGTTCGAATCCACCCGGGACAACCAGCGGCCAAAAATATTTATTATTTTCCCTCTTGACAAAATCGGGGTGATTATGATATAATAATCATAATAAAGCCCGAATTGTACACAGTTAACAAAGTGGCCGCTTACCACACTTCAGGTTAATTCGGGTAAAAACGTCAATATCATAACTAAAAACAGGTAAGTAAAGGTTAGCACACGATGCAAGCTGAACGCAAGGTATTCGGTCGCCTTCAGGGCATGGCTTCGACGCCGCCCGACATGATCGAAATCCAGACGAAGACCTACGACGAGTTCCTCAACAAGGGCCTCAAGGACATCTTCCAGGAGATTTTCCCGGTAGTGTCTGCAGATGGTCGCTACAAACTCGAGTTCCTCAACTATCGCTTCGACAAGCCCGAGAAGACCTACCTTCAGGCGCTCATGGACGACGAAACCTACAAGGCTTCCATGTATGCCAACTTCCGTCTTTGGGAAGGCGAGGAATATCGCGACAAGGAAGTCTTCATGGGCGACATGCCCATCATGACGCCCGATGGCGCTTTCGTCATCAATGGTTCCGAGCGCGTCATTGTCTCCCAGCTCCATCGTTCGCCCGGCATCTCTTCCGAGAAGCAGGTCCACACGAACGGCCAGCCGATTCTTTCGGTCCGCATCATCCCCGATCGCGGCAGCTGGATTGAACTCATGCTCGATACGAACGACGTTATCTGGTGCTTCATGGACCAGCGTCGTCGTGCGCGCAAGTTCTACGCCACCACGCTCCTTCGTGCGATGGGCTACGGCCTTGATACCGATTTGATGGCGCTTTTTTACACGTTCAAGAAGCTTCCGACCAACACGAAGTACGTCGAAAAGGATCTTCGCATGATGGTCATGAAGGACGACCTCGTCGATGCCGCCTCGCAGCAGGTTATCGCTCGTCGTTTCGACCCTGTCACCCCGGCTTTGATGGAACAGATTGCCGCCGTGGGCATCAACGAGGTCGAAGTCGTCGATGTCTCCTTCGATAACGGCACGCTCATCAAGACCATGCGCGAAGACGCCAAGCTCGGCATCTTCAACCGCGATGATGCGCTCCGTGAAATTTATCGTCGTATGCGCCCCGGTGATCCCACCAGCGGTGCAAATGGCGAAGGCCTTATCCACCGCCTCTTCTTCGAGCAGGCGCACTATGATCTCGGCCTCGTTGGTCGTCACAAGATTAACGCGCGTCTCAAACTCGAGGGCAAGATCCCTGAGGAGCTCCGCACGCTCCACGAGTCGGGCATCGAAGTTATCGAAGCCTTGCGCCTCCTTTTGAACATCCTGATGGGCCGCGATCAGACGGACGATATCGACCACCTCGGCAACCGTCGTATCCGCACCACGGGCGAACTCATCGAGAACCAGTGCCGCATTGGCCTTGTGCGTACCGAGCGCCTCGTTCGCGAGCGCATGAGCATTCACGACCAGAACAGCGGCCTCTTGACGCCCGACAAGCTCGTCAACGCCAAGACCTTCAGCTCGGTCGTCGCCGACTTCTTCGCGCGCAGCCAGCTCTCGCAGTTCATGGACCAGACGAACCCCTTGTCCGCGCTCGCGCACAAGCGTCGTCTCTCGGCCTTGGGTCCGGGCGGCCTCTCGCGTGAACGCGCCGGCTTCGAGGTGCGCGACGTGCATCCTTCGCACTACGGCCGTATCTGCCCGATTGAAACGCCTGAAGGCCCGAACATCGGTCTTATTTCCTCTTTGGGCATCTACGCTCAGATCAACAAGTACGGCTTCATTGAGACGCCCTATCGCAAGGTCGTGGGCGGCAAGGTGACGGACGAAATCGAATACCTCGATGCGACCACCGAAGAAAAGTACGTGATTGCGCAGGCGAATGCGCCCCTCACACCGAAGCATACGTTCGCCGAAGACATGGTCACTTGCCGCTTCAAGACGGAGTTCTGCGAAAAGCCGGCGCGCGAAGTTCAGTACATGGACGTCGCCCCGATGCAGGTTATTTCGATCGCGGCAGGTTTGATTCCGTTCCTCGAACACGATGACGCGAACCGCGCTTTGATGGGCGCGAACATGATGCGTCAGGGCGTGCCGCTCATGACTTGCGAGCGTCCTTACGTCGGCACCGGCCTCGAGGCGATTTCGGCGAAGGATTCGCGCGTCACTTTGACGGCTATCGAAGACGGCGTGGTAGCATATGTCTCGGCCGACTTCGTAATCGTCACCAAGGACGGCAAGCTTGCGACTAAGCCCGCGGATACGATGAGCGACCCCAAGAAGGGCATCTTCCGCTACGACCTCCAGAAGTTCCGTCGCTGCAACTCCGGCACCTGCTTCCACCAGAAGCCCAACGTGAAGAAGGGCGAAGTCGTAAAGGCTGGTGACTGCATTGCGGATGGTCCCGCCACCGAACAGGGCGAACTCGCGCTCGGCAAGAACCTCTTGGTCGCGTTCATGTCCTGGCGTGGTTACAACTTCGAGGATGCTATCCTTATTAATGAGCGCCTCGTTCGCGAGGACGCGCTCACCTCCCTCCACATCATCGACTTCGAGTGCACGGCGCGCGATACGAAGCTCGGCCCCGAAGAAATCACCCGCGATATTCCGAATGTCTCGGAAGACGCGCTTAAGAATCTCGGCCCCGATGGCATCATCCGCGTGGGCGCGGAAGTGCATCCCGGCGACATCCTCGTCGGCAAGGTGACGCCGAAGGGCGAAACCGAGCTTTCGCCTGAAGAGCGCCTTTTGCGCGCGATCTTTGGCGAGAAGGCCGCAGACGTGCGCGATACCTCGCTCGTAGTGCCGCCCGGCACCACCGGCGTCGTTATGGATGTCAAGGTCTCGACCGGCAACAACGGCGAGAACGACTCCGAGGATATCAAGAAGCTCAAACAGGATCAGAAGGATGCGGAGAAGAAGCGCCGCAAACAGCTCGACAAGGTCGAGAAGGATCTCTGCGATAAGCTCGCTTCGGAATACGGTTCTTACAAGTTCAACACTTCGATTATCGATACCGACACCGGTGATGAGATCGTCTCGCCCGGCAAGAAGGTCAAGAAGAGTCAGCTCGCCATGCTCGCCAAGTGCCACGCGCATTGGGATATGGAAGATGGCGAAGAGAAGGACAAGCTCCGCGAAGTGATGGATCCCTTTGATCTCGAATTCGCCGCCATTGAAGATGCCGCCGAGAACGAAGGCGGACTCTTTGGTGAGTTCGGCAACGAGGGCGAAGTCGTCAAGAACGTTCGCGTGTTCCTCGTCGATAAGAAGAACCTCCAGCCCGGTGACAAGATGGCTGGCCGCCACGGTAACAAGGGTGTCGTTTCGCGCATCCTCCCGTCGTGCGACATGCCGTTCCTCCCTGATGGCCGTCCCGTCGATATCGTCCTTAACCCGCTCGGTGTGCCTTCGCGTATGAACTTGGGGCAGCTCTTCGAGACCTACCTTGGCCTCGCTTGCCGCTACCTTGGTTTCCATGCCGCGACCCCCGTCTTCGATGGTGTGCAGGAATCGGAAATCGATGAACTCCTTTTGAAGGCCCGTGAGGTCCAGGAGAAGGAAGAAGGTCCGCAGAGCTGGATCACCCCCGAAGGCAAGACGGTCCTTTATGATGGTCTTACCGGCGAGCCCTTCGAACAGAAGGTCGTGGTGGGCGTCATTTACATGCTTAAATTGCACCACCTCGTCACGGACAAGATCCACGCACGTGCGGTCGGCCCCTACTCCCTCGTCACCCAGCAGCCGCTCGGTGGTAAGGCGCAGCTCGGTGGTCAGCGTATGGGCGAAATGGAAGTGTGGGCCTTGGAAGCGTACGGCGTTGCCTATGCCCTTCAGGAACTTCTCACCGTCAAGTCCGACGATGTCCAGGGCCGTACTCGCATTTACGAGTCGATCGTCAAGGGTCTCAACATCCTCGATTCGGGCATGCCGGAATCGTTCTCGGTGTTGATTCACGAACTTCGCGGCCTCTGCCTGGATACCCAGCTCTTGGGCGGCGGTCAGAAGCGCGGCAAGAAGCACGAGGACAACCTCCTCGAAGCTCCGCAGGAAATCTCGACGGAAGTGGAAGAGGCCAAAGCCTCGGACGACCTCCTCTCGGGTGCGCTTAACATTTAATTATAAGGAGAAAAGGTTAAATGAATCCTTACAATACTTCGGATGTTTTCGGCGGTTCGTTCAGCGCGAACGCCCATTATGATGCGGTCAAGGTCCAGCTCGCGAGTCCAGATACGATTCGCGGCTGGTCGCATGGCGAGGTGAAGAATCCTGAGACGATCAACTATCGTACGTATCGTCCGGAAAAGGACGGCCTCTTCTGCGAGAAGATTTTCGGCCCGACCAAGGACTGGGAGTGTGCTTGCGGTAAGTACAAGCGCATCAAGAATAAGGGCATCGTTTGCGATCGCTGCGGCGTGGAAGTGACGCTTGCGTCGGTCCGTCGTCAGCGCATGGGCCACATCGAACTCGCAGTTCCGGTGATGCACATTTGGTTCTTCAAGTGCTCGCCTTCGCGCGTCGGCCTCCTTTTGGACAAGTCGATGAACGAACTCGAGCGCGTCGTTTACTATCAGGACTACATGGTCACTGAGGCGGGCGACACTCCGCTTAAGGAAGGTCAGACCTTGACTGAGCAGGAATATGCCGACGCGTGCGAAAAGTACGAGGACATGTTCAAGGCCGAGATGGGCGCAGAGGCCATCCGCAAGCTCCTCAAGAAGATCAACCTCGACCAGCTCATGGACGACCTCGTTATCGAAATGGATAACACTCGCTCCAAGCAGCAGCGCAAGAAAATTGCCAAGCGCATGAAAGTCGTTGAAGGTTTCCGTTCGTCGGGCGCCAAGCCCGAGTGGATGATTCTGGATGTCCTTCCCGTCATCCCGCCGGAACTCCGTCCGCTCGTCCCCTTGGAAGGCGGCCGCTTCGCGACTTCCGATTTGAACGATCTTTATCGTCGTGTCATTAACCGTAACAATCGTCTTCGCAACCTCCTCGCGCTCAAGACCCCGGATGTCATTATCCGCAACGAAAAGCGCATGTTGCAGGAAGCGGTCGACGCGGTCTTCGATAACGGACGTCATGGCCGTGCCGTGACTGGCCCCGGCGGCCGTGCGCTCAAGTCGCTCGCCGATATTTTGAAGGGCAAGACTGGCCGTTTCCGTCAGAACCTCCTCGGTAAGCGTGTGGACTACTCTGGCCGCTCCGTGATTGTGGTCGGCCCGGAACTTAAGTTCCCGCAGTGCGGTATTCCGAAGGAAATGGCGCTTCGCCTCTTCGAGCCGTTCGTGATTCGTCGTTTGAAGGAACTCGGCAAGTGCCACACTGTGCGTACCGCCCGCAAGATGATCGAGCGTCACGACGACGAAATTTGGAAAATCCTCGAGGAAGTCACCAAGGACAAGACCGTGTTCTTGAACCGTGCTCCGACGTTGCACCGCTTGTCGATTCAGGCGTTCGAGCCCGTCCTCGTTGAAGGCAAGGCAATTCGTCTCCACCCGATGGTTTGCACCCCGTTCAACGCCGACTTCGATGGTGACCAGATGGCAGTGCACGTTCCCCTCTCGGTGGAAGCGCAGATTGAATCCAAGCTCCTCATGCTTGCCGCCACCTCGATCTTCAGCCCGGCTTCGGGCAAGTCGATTGTGACGCCGACGCAGGATGTCTGCTTGGGCCTCTACTTCCTCACGGTTTCCTCGCAGCAGGACAAGCTCGCGGGCAAGCTCGCAGGCAAGGTCTCGGCGGCAGGTGAACACCTTCCTTTGTTCAACGATATCGGCGAAGTCGAGTTCGGCATTGCCGAAGGCGCAATCAAGTATCATTCGCGCATTCGCTTCCGTAACCCCGACTACGGTACCACGGGTCGCATCTATGGCGATACCACCAAGCGCGTCATTGAAACGACTGCCGGCCGTGTTATCTTCAATAACGTGTGGCCGAAGGAAATGGGCTTCTTTAACGAGCGCTGCTCGAAGAGCGAAATCGGTAAGCTCATTCTCGCTTGCCATCGTGCCGCCGGTCACGACGTGACCGTCGAGTGCATCGATAAGCTCAAAACTCTCGGTTACCAGTTCGCAACCATCTCGGGCGCGTCCATGGGTCTTAAGGACATGATTCGTCCGGCGGACAAGGACTCAATGATCGAGAAGGCCCGCAAGGAAGCTGAGAAGGTTCAGCAGCAGTTCCAGCAGGGTATCATTACCGAAGGCGAACGTCACAATAAGATCGTCGATATTTGGGCGGCAACGACTGAAAAAGTCGGTGACGAACTTTATAAGACGATCGACAAGAACATCAAGCCCGATGGCAAGGCTCCGACTGAGCTCAACCCGGTGTACATGTTCGCGGACTCGAAGGCTCGTGGTTCGAAGCTCCAGATTCGTCAGCTCGCAGGTATGCGTGGCCTCATGGCTAACCCGTCTGGCGATATTATTGAACGCCCGATTACCGCGTCCTTCCGCGAAGGTTTGTCGGTCTTGGAATACTTCATTTCGTCCCACGGTGCACGTAAGGGTCTTGCGGATACCGCACTTAAGACGGCTGACGCTGGTTACCTTACTCGTAAGCTTGTCGATGTGTCGCAGGACGTCATCATTTCGATGGAAGACTGCAACACGGTGAATGGCATCGAGGTCGAGGCGATTGTGGATGGCGACGAAGTCAAGGTCTCCTTGGCTGACCGCGTCCTTGGTCGTACCGCGCTTTATGATGTCGTCTCCAAGGATCATCAGACCATCATCGTTCCCGCGAACGAAGAAATCGACGAAGCCGCTTGCGCCAAGATTAACAAGCTCGGCGTCGAAAACGACAAGATTTGGATTCGCTCGGGACTCACTTGCGATGCCGAACACGGCATGTGCGCCAAGTGCTACGGCCGCGACCTCTCCACGGGCAAGCAGGTCGAAATCGGCACCGCGGTCGGCATCATTGCCGCCCAGTCCATTGGTGAACCTGGTACCCAGCTTACGATGCGTACGTTCCACATTGGTGGTACGGCTTCTGCTACGGCCAAGGTTCCGGAAATCATCCTCAAGAATGACGGTATCGTGAAGCTCGAAGGTGTCCGTACGGTAACTAATTCCGAAGGCCACGAGATTGTCCTTAACAAGAATGGTGTCCTCGAGATTTATTCGAAGGAAGGCGCCAAGCTCGATACTTATCAGTTGCAGATGGGCGCAACCTTGCTCGTCAAGGAAGGCGAGATGGTCAAGAAGGGTGCCAAGGCGGCAGTTTGGGATCCGCACTCCGTGCCGGTTCTCTCGGAATCCGCTGGTACCATTCAGTTCTTCGACTTCGAAGAAGACGTCTCGGTCAAGACCGAAACCGATCGTCAGACCGGCGCGAAGACCCTCGTCGTTCTCGAAACCCGCGAGTCCAACCTCCATCCGCGTATCGAAATCCGCGATGAGATGGGCAAGCTCCAGGACAGCCACGACATTCCTACGGGCGCTATCGTGATGGTGCGTGACGGCATGAAG
>R14__coassemble_154_pt1 | contig 58416 bp, 59 predicted proteins | sample R14__metabat2_high_PE_004 | metagenome-assembled genome bin R14 | reverse complement strand
ATTCGTAATTCGTAGTTCGTAATTAAAAATATGTTTCCTTTATTAAAATACACTGAACAGCAAGTCCTCGACTATTACTCCAAAGTGACGCCGGAGATGGTCAAGGCCTCGCTTAATAAGGACAAGCACGACTGGTTTGATCTCCTTAATCTTACCAGCGAAGCCGCGTTCAAGTTCCTCCCGGAAATGCGCGAAAAGGCGCAGCTCGCTCGTCGTCGTTACTATGGTAAGACCGTGAGTGTCTACGCGCCCTTGTACATCGGCAATACCTGCATCAACTCTTGCCGCTACTGTGATTTCCGCGTGCAGCATCAGGGCACGATTCGCCGCAATTTGACGATGGACGAGATTCGTCGCGAGGCCGAGGCTATCAAGGCGGGCGGCATCGATAGTCTCCTTATTGTCGCCGGCGAAGACCCGCGCGTCAACACGGTCGAGCATTTTTGCGAAGTCGGCCGCATGCTCAAGAAGATGTTCTCCAATCTCTCCTTGGAAGTGGCGCCGCAATCTGAAGAAGGGTACCGCGAACTTTTCAAGGCCGGCTACGAAGCCTTGACCTGCTTCCAGGAAACGTACGATCCCATTCGCTACAAATACTTCCACCCGGCTGGCCCCAAGAGCAACTATGAATGGCGACTCTGGACTCAGCTTCGCGCGGGCAAGGCAGGCTTCCGTACACTTGGCTGTGCCTGGCTTTTGGGCCTTAATCCCTGGCGTCCAGAGTGTGCTTCGCTTGCCGCCCACGCGTTCTACTTAATGAAGGAATGCTACGAGGCGAAGGTGCAGTTCGCGTTCCCGCGCTTCTGCCCCGTGGAAGGCGGCTTCCAGCCTGAGTATCCGGTTTCCGAAGCGGAAGTGGATTTGATGATGCTCGCCTTCCGCATTGTTTTCCCGCAATGCTGCATGACCGTCTCCACGCGCGAAGCCCCCAAGTTCCGTGATTACATCGTCCAATATGCCGCCGACAATATGTCTGCCGGTAGCAAAGTGACGCCGGGCGGCTACGCGGTCCTCGAAGAGGAGCACGCGCCCGATGTTGCGCAGTTCACGCTCACTGATGGACGCAAACCCGCCGAAGTATACGCCGCCATCAAGGCGAATGGACAGGAAGTCGTCTACAAGAACTGGGACAATCGAATCTAATTTAGTCAGGAGGAAAGATTATGACCCTCAAGGATATTCACGGCCCCGCCGATTTGAAGAAGCTCTCCCTCGCCGAGATGGAAGCGCTTGCCGCCGAAATGCGCGAATTGCTCATCAAGAAGCTCCATGCCCATGGCGGACACGCGGGCCCTAACTTTGGTATGGTGGACGCGACGATTGCGCTTCACTACGTCTTCAATTCGCCCGTGGACAAGATTGTCTTCGATGTGTCGCATCAGACCTATCCCCACAAGATGCTTACCGGCCGCGCCCAAGCCTGGCTCGATCCCAAGCATTACGACGATGTCTCCGGCTATTCGGAGCCGAGCGAGAGCGAGCACGATCACTTTGTTATCGGTCATACCTCCACTTCGATTTCGCTTGCGACCGGACTTGCGAAGGCGCGCGACCTCCTCGGCCAGAAGCATAACGTAATTGCCGTCATCGGCGATGGCTCCCTCTCGGGCGGCGAAGCGTTTGAAGGCCTTGACAATCTGGCCGAGCAGGGCACGAATGCAATTGTCGTCTTTAACGACAACCAGATGTCGATTGCGCCCAATCACGGTGGCATGTACGCTGAGCTCGCCAAGCTTCGCGCGTCGAAGGGCGCCGCGCCCTGCAATTTCTTCAAGTCTCTTGGCTTGGACTACATCTATGTGGACGAAGGCAACAATATTGATGCGCTCATCAAGGCCTTCCAAAAGGTGAAAGACATTGACCACCCGGTCGTTGTGCACATCAACACCTTGAAAGGCAAGGGTTACAAGCCCGCGGAAACGAATCAGGAGCCGTGGCACTGGACGGTTCCCGGCTTCAATCTCGAGACCGGTGAACAGCCGGGCGGCGAATGGATTGGCTCCAGGTTTGCGGACTACATGCTCGGCAAGATGAAGGAGCACATGGAATTGGTGCTCATCAATGCCGCCGTCCCCGGTATGTGCGGATTTACGCCCGACAAGCGCGAGAAAGCTGGCAAGCAGTTTGTCGATGTGGGCATTTGCGAACCGCATGCCTGTGCGTTTGCAAGCGGCATCGCGAAGGGCGGAGCGCGTCCTGTTTGGTCGGTTATTTCCACCTTCCTCCAACGCACATACGATCAGCTTTCGCAGGATTTGGCGGTCAACAACAACCCCGCCGTCATCGTCGTCACCACCGCCACCTTGCGCGGCATGAACGACGTGACGCACACCTGCTTCTTCGATATCCCGCTTCTCTCCAACATCCCCAATATTCGCTATCTTTGCCCGACGAGTGAAAAGGAATATTTTGCGATGCTCGACTGGGCAATCGCGCAGACCAAGTACCCGGTCGCGATTCGTCAGCCCGAGAATGGCGTTATGGAAAATAACGCGACCATTCTTGCTGACTACACCGATGCCAAGTACGACGTAATTCATCGCGGTTCCAAGGTGGCGATTTTGGGCTTGGGCAACTTCCTTAAGGAAGGCGAAGAACTTCGCGAGGCCTTGGCCAAGAAGGGTATTGCCGCAACCCTCATCAATCCGCGCACTTGCACCGAACTCGACACGGCGACCTTGGATGCCCTCAAGGCTGATCACGAGATTGTGGTCACGCTCGAAGATGGCGTCGTTGCGGGCGGATTTGGTGAAAAGATCGCGTCCTACTTTGGTCCTACGGACATGAAGGTCCTTGTTCGCGGTGCCGCCAAGAAGTTTGAAGATCGCTACGACTACGACGATATCTTCAAGCGTAATCGTCTCACTATTGATCAGCTCGTGGAGGACGTGTGTTCGCTGTAAAGATGCGCGCGTCTTCGGGCGGCAAACACATCAGCGGTGCCGAGCGCATCGTTGATGAAGCTTTAGTTTCCCAAACTGCCGCCGCCCTCATTGAACGCGCTCTGCATCACGCGAAGGGCACGCCCGACTTTATCAATCTCAAAGTCGAAGTGCCGCCCACTCTCACCACGATCCCTGCCCTACCGGTCTCCACTGAAGCGGTGCACACTCCCGAAGAGGGCTGGTCGCTCATCGAAAAGCTCCTCGCCCAAGAAGGATTCTCCCGCGCCGCCGAAATCCGTGCGCTTTTCCGCGAGACCTACTCCATGCGCGGCGCGATGCTCCTTGACGCCGACACATTGGAAAGATTAGAGCCTGATAAAGAAAGAGGTATTCGCTGTACGTATATGGACGAAGTGGGGCGCAAAGGGACGGGGACTTCAGTCCCCGATTCTGGGACTAAAGTCCCAGTCCCTGTTTCAGCTAAGAATCACTTCCGCGAGGCGCTCGTCCTGGCGTCCAAAGTCGCGTCCGCACCCAATATCGTGGGCGAAATCTGCATGAGCGACGACCCCGACTACGTAACCGGCTACATCGCCACGAAGCGCCTCGGCTACAAGCGCATCACGGTCCTGAAGCACGTTGGCGATCCAGCCGGCGGCCGCATCTTCCTCTACCGCGGCCCCCGCTCTGAAGTTGCCAAGACTATTCGTTATCTCGAAAAGGAGGCCATCCTTGTCCAGGTTTGACGCCCTAGTTTCCGAGTTGGCAACATTGAAAGCGCAGCATCTTCATCGTGCTCTAGTGTCCTGTCAGGGACGCGGACACTCTTGTCCGCGAGCAAGCGAAGCGCAAAATATAACTACCTTCTCCTCTAACGACTACTTGGGCCTCGCGTCCAAATTTGGCGGCTCCACGGGTTCGCGCCTCGTAACCGGCAACCACCCCGAGCACGAAAAATTGGAAGCGCACCTTGCCGCCTTCAAGGGCACGGAAGCTGCCATTGTCTACGCGACCGGATACATGGCGAATGTGGGCACGATTACCGCGCTCGTCAAGAAGGGCGACTATGTCTTTTCGGACGAACTCAATCACGCTTCCATCATCGATGGCTGCCGCCTCTCCGGCGCCACCATTGTCAAGTACGCGCATCTTAATTACGCCGACCTGGAAGCAAAGCTTGGTAGGGCGTTTCGCCCCGCGACCGCCGGCGGGCAAGGGGCTGCCCGCCCTACCGACTCTAGGATTCTCGTGGTTTCCGATGCCGTCTTCTCCATGGACGGCGATGTCCTCGACCTCCCTCGCTGGCTCGAAATCTGCAACCGCTATGACGCTTTCTCCATGATCGATGAGGCCCACGCGAACGGCGTCATCGGCCCCGGCGGCCGCGGACTCGTTGAGTATTATGGTAGGGCGTGTCGCCCCGCGACCGCCGGCGGGCAAGGGGCTGCCCGCCCTACCGTCCCCGACATCCAACTTGGCACCATGTCCAAGGCGCTCGGCTGCGAAGGCGGCTTCGTCGCCTGTAGCGCACTCCTCAAGGAGTACCTCATCAATCGCTCGCGCGCCTTCATCTTTTCGACGGCGCCCTCTTGTTCCTTCTGCACCGCCGCCGACGCCGCCCTCACCTACTTGGAAAATCATCCAGAATTAGTGGAAAAGTTGCAGGCTAACATAACCCTCTTTCTTGAAATGGTAGGGCGTGTCGCCCCGCGACCGCCGGCGGGCAAGGGGCTGCCCGCCCTACCGACTGTCGGGCCGAGCGGGCGTCCTCAATCAGCAATAATCCCTGTCGTCGTCGGCTCCGAAGAAAAGGCGCTTGCCCTATCCGAGCGACTCGCTTCTCGCGGCTTCGACGTCCGCGCGATTCGCTACCCGACCGTCGCCCGCGGATCCGCACGACTCCGCGTCGCCATTTCCGCTTCCCATACCCAGGAGCAAATTATTGAACTCGCTAAGGAAATAAATAATGCTCTTTAACCTCCTATTTGCCGCCATCTTCGCGACGGTTTCCGAAATTCTCGCTCCCTATGTCGAAAAGGGCGAGCTCCCGGGTGCCATCAGTTACTTCTACGATAACGGACGTGAAGAGCTCACTCTCGCGGGTTTTGCGGACAAAAAGGCCGCCCGCCCGATGGCGCTCGATTCCACCTTCATGCAGTGCTCGCAGACGAAGGGCTTTTGCGGCGTCACGATTGCGATCCTCATCGAAGAAGGCAAGATTGATCTGGACGATCCCGTTTCCAAGTATCTCCCCGAGTTTAAGACCCTTTGGGTGGAGGATAAGTCCACCAACGCGGACGTTCGCACCTTTCACAAGGCGCAGAATGTGATGACGATTCGTAACGTCATGAATCACACCGCGGGCTTTCCTTTTGAGGCCCCTGGCAAGGAGGGCGGCTACAAGGGCGCTGGCTGGACGCGTGGCGCGCCCCTTCGCAATAATGCCGCCATTGCTGCCGCCCAGCCGCTCCTCTTCGAGCCCGGCACGAAGGAAAAATATTCCAATACCGGCATCGACGTCGGTGCCGCCATTGTCGAGGTTGTAACCGGCAAAAAGTGGGAGGACTTTTTGAAGGAGCGCGTCCTTGATCCCTTGGAAATGCACGACACCTCATTTTGGCCGACCGATGAGCAGCTTGCTCGCGCTATCTCGATTTACGAATACAAAAAGGATCGCGCCGCATCGTATGTCTATGACTACTATCGCTGTCAGCGTCCCTATAATAAGGATGGTGTCGTCGCTTCCGCGGGTGCCGGACTTTGGACTACGGCGGCAGATCAAATCAAGTTCTACAAGATGCTCATGAACCTAGGTCTCGGCGATAATGGCGTTCGCATCCTGAAGGAGGAGACGGTCAAAAAGTATCTCGCCGTTTCCACTCGTCCCGATAAGATGGATGGCTATTCAATGGGCCTTAAAGCGCCCAAGGCGGCGGACGATAATGACGAGGCCTGGTTCGGTCATGGCGGGGCCCTCAATACGAATTGCATGGTCAACTACCATAAGAAACAGCTTAAGCTCTGGGTGGTGCAGGGCAAGAGTAAGCCGCGCCCCTGGGACGACCAGGTTGCCAAGTACGCGGAAGAATTTTTTAACCTCAATAATAATAAGGCCGCTGATGCCAGCGACTTTACCGGAAAGGAAAATAACTAATGAAAAAAGCAATGGTTTGGATGGCGGCACTTTTGCTCGGCCTCGGACTTGGCGCGGTCAATTGCGCCGCGATGAATAACTTCTTTGACTTTGTGGCCAGCGCCTACACGCGCCTTTTTCAGTTTGTCGCGGTCCCCACGATTGCGCTCGCGGTCTTGACCACGCTCGCGTCCTTGGGCGGACAGCAGGGTGCCGGCAAGATCTTTGGTCACACCGTTTGCTACACTATCCTCACCACTTTTGCCGCCACGTTTGTCGGCATGGGACTTTATCTTTTGATCGACCCCGCTTCGGCGGCACTTTCGTCGGAAGCAATTGCCGCCGGTCAGGGCGCGATTGACTCTGGCCTTGTTGAAAAGGCGCAGGGCTTTACGGTCTATGGACATATCCTCAGTATTATCCCCAATAACATCGTCGCCCCCTTTGTTTCGGGTAATGTTCTCTCCATCCTCATCATTGCCGCCTCGCTCGGTATTGGGCTCGCGATTCTCCCCAAGTCGGCGAACAAGGACGCCGTCATGTCGTTCTTTGGCGGCTTGCAGGAGCTCTTCTTCCTCGTCATCAAGGGTCTCGTTTGGGCGCTCCCCGTGGGCATTGTCGCGTTTGCCGCCCAGCTCTCCGCGCAGATTGTAAATGGCGATGCGGCCTCGACGATTGGTAAGTACTTGCTCGTTGTTTTGGGCGGCAATGTAATCCAGTTCTTCGTGGTCCTCCCGCTCTTCCTCCTCATTCGCGGTAGGAATCCGCTCAAAGTCTTCAAGGCGATGCTTCCCGCGGTGATGATGGCGCTCTTTACCAAGTCCTCGGCGGCAACGCTGCCGGTTACGGTCAACTCGGCCGAGACGCGTCTTGGCGCCAAATCGAAAGTTGCGCGCTTCATTCTCCCGATGTGCTGCACCATCAACATGAATGGCTGCGCCGCCTTCATCTATGTGACTTCGCTCTTCGTGATGCAGTTGGGCGGCATTACGCTTACGCCCGCAACGTTCCTCACCTGGACCGTCATCGCCGTCATTGCCGCGATTGGCAACGCAGGTGTGCCGATGGGCTGCTACTTCCTTACGCTCTCCTTGATGGCCGGCATGAATATGCCGATTGGCGTCATGGGTGTCATCCTCCCGTTCTATGCGGTTATTGACATGATTGAGACCGCCGAAAATGTGTGGTCGGACTGCTGTGTCTGCTCGGTCGTCGACAAGGAGATTCAGTAATGGAACGCATCACGATGGAATACCGCGTCCCGTACGCGGACACAGACCAGATGGGTGTCGTTTATTACGGCAATTATTTTACCCTCTTTGAGCGCGCGCGCAATGAACTTATGCGCGCGACGAAGACCTCGTACAAGGAGTGCGAAGCGCAAGGCTTTGCGCTCCCCGTCATCCACGCGGAATGCGACTACAAGTCGCCCGCCAAGTACGACGACCTTTTGGAGGTCGACGCCTGGGTGGACGAGATTAAGGGCGTTCGCTGTAAGATTGCGTGCGAAGTACGCCGCAAAGGTGAAGAAAAAGTGCTCGTTCGCGGCTATACTGTTCATGTTTTCGTCGATATCAAGTCGATGCGTCCTATTCCGCCGCCAGAATCGATTCTTAATACATGGTCGTAAAATTGCTTGCAATTTTTCGGGAAATATGATATAATATATCATCACTATGGCAGATTATACTAAATTGGGTGAACGTTTTCGCAAGTACCGCGAGAATTTGAACTCGTCCATTGAGGAATTGGCGCTGAAAAGCGGCGTCGATCCGCGCGTTATCGCCAGGCTCGAGTCGGGTGCGCAGGTGCCGGGTACGGGCGCGATGTTTCGCATTGCGCGCGCCCTGGGTCAGCGTCTCGGGACGTTCCTTGACGATGTGTACGAGGAAGATCCCATCATCTCGCGTGCAAGCGAGCCCGTGGATGGCGACGGCGTCAAGATGCTCGCGCATGGCAAGCCCGATCGCAACATGGATCCGTTCTGGATCGAGCTCGATGAAAAGGGCACCGTGAAGACGCTCTCGTTCGAGGGCGAATTCTTCATGCTCGTCTTGGATGGCGAGGTGGAGCTCACCTATGGCGAAAAGACCGAAACTTTGAAAAAGGGCGACAGCGCGTATTTTAACGCGGTCGTCAAGCACAAATATCACGCGGTGGGCGGCAAAAAGGCCACGATGGTGGCGGTGCATTATATGCCCCTGTGAGGTACGAGCTACGAACTACGAATTACGAATGAAGGAAATTAAGCTATGAGTTGGTTTGAGAAAAAAGACACAAAGGTGGCGATTCCGCCGGCGAAGGCGCTCTGGGCCATTTGCCCCAAGTGCAAGAGCCACATGCCCAAGGAAGAATGGAAGGCGAATAACGCGATTTGCCCGAAGTGCAATTATCATGGTCGCCTCTCGGCGCGCGAGCGCATTGCGCAGGTCGCCGACAAGGATTCGTTCAAGGAACTCTTCCGTGAGGTGAGCTATTCCGACCATCTTAACTTCCATGACGCGACGGGCGATTATAAGAGCAAAGTCGAAGCGACCATCAAGAAGACGAACGAGACCGAGTCGATTGTGATGGGCACCGCGAACATCGAGAAGCACCCCGTGATGCTCGGTGTGATGGACTTTTCCTTCATGGGCGGCAGTTTGGGTACCGGCACCGGCGAGCGCATCGCGAAAGCGTGCGAGCAGGCAATTGTTGAGCGTCGCCCCCTCATCATCTTCTGCGCCTCGGGCGGCGCCAGAATGCACGAGGGCATCCTCTCTTTGATGCAGATGGCGAAGACCTCGGCGGCAATTGGTAAGCTCAAAGAAGCCGGTCTTCCGTATATTTCGGTTTTGACCGACCCCACGACGGGCGGTGTTTCGGCGTCGTACGCGATGCTCGGCGACATCAACATTACCGAGCCCAAGGCCTTGATCGGCTTTGCGGGTCGTCGCGTCATTGAGAACACGATTCATCAGAAGCTCCCGGACGATTTCCAGTCGGCCGAGTACTTGGAAAAGCACGGCTTCATCGACAAGATTGTCGAGCGCAAGGATTTGAAGAAGTTCCTCGCGAAAATGCTGGGTTACTGGGGATTCTGAGGAGAAAGGAAATTTGATATGGCAACTAAAAAGACAATGACGGCTTGGGAAAAGGTGAAATTGGCGCGTGACGCGAAGCGTCCGCATTTGGCCGACTTTATTAAGCTTATTACGAGCGACTTTGAAGAACTCCATGGCGATCGCCTTGTGAATGACGACCGCGCACTTATCGGCGGCTTCGCGACGATTGATGACGAGAAGGTGCTTATCCTTGGTCATCACAAGGGCGCGACCGTGGAAGAGAACATGGAAGCCAACTTCGGCATGGTGAATCCCGATGGCTACCGCAAGGCGATGCGCTTAGGGAAGCTCGCGGAAAAGTTTCATCTCCCGATTGTGACGTTCGTCGATACTCCCGGAGCCTATCCTGGCGACACCGCGGAAGCGCGTGGTCAGGCCGAGGCGATTGCGAAGAGCCTGGAAGTCTTTGCGGCCTTGAAGACCCCGATTGTCGTGGTGGTGACGGGCGAAGGCGGCTCGGGCGGCGCTTTGGCGATTGCGGTCGGCGACAAGATTCTCATGATGGAGAACGCGGTTTATTCCGTCATTTCCCCAGAAGGCTGCGCGGGCATTCTCTGGCGCGATGGCAAGGAAGCGCCGGCGGCTGCGGAGGCACTCAAGATTACGGCGGCGGATTTGCAGAAGCTCGGCGTTATCGACGGCATCATCAAGGAGCCAGCGGGTGGCGCGCAGAAGAATCACGCCATGGCCGCAAAGAACGTGAAGGCGGCAATCTTGAAGGCCGTGAAGGAACTTAAGAAGTTAAACCAGGATGAATTGATGGCTAAGCGTTACGATAAACTCATGGCCATGGGAAGGTTCAAATAAGATGGCATCGTCTCTCGATGATTTGACCGCGCTTTGTAAGCGTCGCGGATTCATTTATCACAGCTCCGAAATTTACGGCGGCATGCCGGGCTTTTGGGATTACGGTCCCCTCGGATGCGAACTTAAGAACAACGTGAAGCAGGCGTGGTGGCAGTTCACCGTGCGCGGCCGTGAGGACGTGGCGGGCTTGGATGCGACCATCATTATGCACCCGAAGATTTGGAAGGCGTCGGGTCACCTTGACACCTTTGCCGATCCGATGACGATGTGTAAGGACTGCAAGAAGTTGATGCGCGCCGATCAGGTGAAGGATATTTACGAAGACCAGAAGAAGAAGCCTCAGCCCAAGGTGGTCGGGAGCGAATTCTTCTGTCCGTACTGCGGCGGCGAACTCACTGAACCGAAGCCCTTTAACCTCATGTTCAAGACGGTCGTCGGCCCGATTGACGATCCGTCGAATGTCGCTTATCTCCGCCCGGAAACCGCGCAGGCGATCTTCGCGCAGTTCTTGAATGTGCACGATACTTCGCGCATGAATGTTCCTTTTGGCATTGCGCAGATGGGTAAATCGTTCCGCAACGAAGTGACGCCGCGCAACTATACGTTCCGCAGCCGCGAATTCGAGCAGATGGAACTTGAGTTCTTCATCCGTCCGGATGAGGCGATCGAACTCCAGTACGGTCACGTGGTGACGCTTGCCGATAATCCCGACTTGAATGGCCCCGTTAAGGATGATTGGGGCTGGGAAGTTTGGCACAAGTATTGGGTCGAGCAGCGCAAGAAATTCTTGAACGCGGTTGGTCTCCCCACCGAAAAGTTCGTCGAATACTGGCAGAAGCCGGACGAACTTGCGCACTATGCTCGCGCTTGCGTGGATATTGAGTACGATTTCCCGTTCGGTCGTCAGGAATTGGAAGGCATCGCCGCCCGTAGCGACTTTGACCTTACCCAGCATCAGACGCACTCGAAGGTGCCGCAGATGGTCTTTGACGATCCCTTGAAGCAGGCGTGCAAGAAGCTCGATGACGCGGCCAAGGCAGCATTCATCGCGAAGACGCAGAATGAGTGGGTCGAACGCAAGACGAAGGCCCTTCAGGCGAAGTCGGACGCCGGTGCACTCCCGGGCTTCACCGGACTTTCCGAGGAAGAAGTCGCCGCCATCAAGGCGAATGCCGAAACGTTCTGTAAGAACCTCTTCGATGGTAAGTATATTCCGCACGTCATTGAGCCGTCGGCCGGCGTTGACCGCCTCATGCTTGCACTCCTTTGCGAAGCGTACGAGGAAGAAAAACTTACCGACGAAAAGGGCAAGGAAGATATCCGTACGATTCTGCACTTCAGCCCCAAGGTGGCGCCGATCAAGGTCGCCATCTTCCCGCTCATCAAGAAGGACCCTGATCAAGACCGCATTGCACGCGACATTTTTAACAAGCTCAAAAAGAAAGTGAACGTGATGTGGGACGTCTCGGGCGCGATTGGTCGCCGCTATCGTCGTCAGGACGAGGCGGGTACGCCGTGGTGCATCACGGTCGATGCGCAGACCGTCACTGACGGCACGTTCACCGTGCGTGAGCGCGACTCGATGACGCAGAAGCGCATGACGTATCACGAGTTCCTCGTGATGATGAACGAGGCCCTGGAGTTCTAATGAAAATAATCGATTGCGATTACTTCGTCGTCGGGAGTGGCATGGCGGGACTTATGTCCGCCATGCATCTTTCCGCTTACGGCAAAGTAGTGGTGGTCACCAAAGGTGCCCTTAAGGACTGCAACACCAACTTTGCCCAGGGCGGCATTTGTTGCGTGATGGACCCCAATGACACCTTTGACAAGCACGCGCGCGACACGATGGTTGCCGGCGCGTGGCTCTCCAACAGTAAGGTCGTGCACGAGATTTGCGAGCACGCGCCGGAGGGCATTCAGGACTTGATCGACTGCGGCGTCAAGTTTAATATTGGCGAGGACGGCAATTGGGATTTGACGCGCGAAGGCGGTCACTCGATGCGCCGCATTTTCCACGCGGGCGATATTACTGGCGAAAAGTGCGAGGCGGCACTTATCCGTAAAGCGCGCAAAAATCCGGAGATCGTCACGAAAGAGAATACGATTGTTATCGACCTTATCATGTCGAACAGAATCGGCATCAAGGGTGAGCATCGTTGCTTGGGCGCGTATGTCTTAGACAAGACGACAAATGAAATCTACGCGATTCGCTCCCCGAATACGATTCTCTGCACCGGCGGTTGCGGCAAGGTATACCTTTATACTTGCAATCCCGATACCGCGACGGGCGACGGCATTGCGCTTGCCTGGCGCGCGGGCGCGAAGATCGAGAACATGGAATTCATGCAGTTCCATCCAACCTGCCTTTATCATCCAAAGGCCAAGCGCTTTTTGATTTCGGAAGCCGTGCGCGGCGAGGGTGCAGTCCTCGTTAATAAGCACGGCAAGGAATTCATGCAGAAGTACGACCCGAGAAAGAGCCTCGCGCCGCGCGATATCGTCGCGCGCTCGATCGACTCGGAAATGAAGCGTACGGGCGACGATTGCATGTTCCTTGATATCCGCAAGAAGGGGAAGAAGTATCTGATGAACCGCTTCCCCAATATCTATGCGAAGTGTCTTTCCTTCGGCATCGATATGGCGAAGGATTTGATTCCGATTGTGCCGGCGGCGCATTATACGTGCGGCGGCATCAAGGCGACGACTGCGGGCGAGACTTCAATTACCGGACTTTCGGCGGTGGGTGAATGCGCGAGTACGGGTTTGCACGGCGCAAACCGCTTGGCGAGTAATTCGCTCATGGAAGCGATGGTCTGCGCGCGCTTGACGGCGGCCCGCTTGGGTCCCCATCCCGTAAAGTGGGAAAAGAAGCCCGCGATTCCCGCGTGGCGCATCGGTGACGCCGTCCCCGAAGACGAGGCCGTATTGGTCGCGCACATGTGGGACGAAATTCGCCGCCTCATGTGGGACTACGTGGGTATTGTGCGCACGAATAAGCGTTTGGCACGCGCGGCGCATCGCATTAAAACTCTCCGTAAGGAAATCCACGACTACTACTTCAAGTATCTGGTCACGCCCGACACGCTGGAACTTAGGAACCTCGCGGTGTGCGCGGAACTCATCGTGAAGAGTGCGCAGAAGCGTCATGAAAGTCGTGGACTCCACTATACACTTGACTATCCCAGGGAAAGTAAGAAGAAATGCTCGACAATATTCTCGAGATCCGTGACCTGAAAGTCCACTTCCCGATTAAGAAGGGCGTTTTCTCGCGCACGACCGGCTATGTGAAGGCGGTCGACGGGGTTTCGTTCGATATTCATCGTGGCGAGACTTTGGGCGTGGTGGGCGAATCCGGCTGCGGCAAGTCGACAACCTCGCGCGCAATCTTGATGCTCAATAAGCCCTGCGGCGGCACTATATCCTTTAATGGTAAGGATATTGGTAAGCTGAAGGGTAAGGAACTCCTTGAGTATCACCGCCGCGTGCAGGTGGTATTTCAGGATCCGGCGGCGGCACTTAATCCCAGACACACAATTCGTGAAATTCTTTCCGAAGGTGCAATTTATCACGGTATTATCAAGAAAGAAGATGCGCATGATTTTGCCGCCAAGCTATTGGAACAGGTGGGATTGCCTGCGACGATGCTGGATCGGTATCCGCACGAGTTTTCTGGCGGACAACGCCAAAGAATCTGTATTGCGCGCGCGATTGCATTGAAGCCCGAGCTTTTACTTTGCGACGAGGCAGTATCGGCGTTAGACCTCTCGATTCGTGCGCAGGTATTGGACTTACTTGAAGATTTGAAGCAGAAACTTGGACTTTCCTTCCTCTTTATCACGCACGATATCGGGGTCGTGCAGCATATTGCCGACAGGATTATCGTGATGAACAAGGGCAAGATTGTGGAGTCGGGTACTTGCGACGAAGTCTTAAAACATCCGAAGGAAGAATATACGCGTTATTTGATGGCTTCGGTCCCTAAAATCGGTAAAAGTCTAGAATAAGCCGAAAAAAGTGATTTTTCCCTATTGACAAATAGGGCGAAAATATGATATACTATGTCATGTTCGCGATGAGCAGAGTGAAGTCTCGCGGCATTTCCATAAAAAGACTCTAAAACCGATAAGAAAGAAACTAAAAATGAAGATTAAGGCAAAGAAGCCCGCGGCCGAGAAGAAGGTCGTTACCAAGGCCACGACCGCCAAGCGCGGCCGTCCGAAATCCACCAAGAAGGAAGTTACCTTCTCGATTCACGCTGACGCCGGCAAGGCCGTCTACGTGGCCGGTGAGTTCAATGGTTGGGATCCGACCGCTCAGAAGATGGCGTTCAAGAAGGCGCAGGGCGTCTATGTGGCCGTCATCAAGCTCGAGCCCGGTACGTATCAGTACAAGTATGTGATTGATGGCACCTGGTGCGCCGATCCCGAGAACGTCAACGCGGTCGCTAACGACCAGGGTACGTTCAACAGCGTCGTCGTGGTTCAGTAATATGAACCTCGTCGCGATTATGCTGACGACAATAGCGCTTCTCCCTGGTGAGAAGCGCTATTCGCTTATTTACGAGGGCGAAGAATACTTGGTTCGGAAGGGCGCTCTCGTGGACCCGGGAAATGGGTATAAGGATAAAGTGGTGTGGCAGGACAGTGGGGTCGCGGGCAGGAATACCCGCTCTCCAGTAGAGGATACAACTTTTGTTTATGAGTATTTTAGGCCCGGCAATGAGTTGCCGAGTCTGCACGACTCCGAATACTACCTCGATTTGTGGCAGCATCCGTGGGCGGTAGCGCGCTATTATAAGGTAAAGCCGTTCTCGAAAGAGCATTACGAAAAGATGCGCCCTTTGTGGGAGATGCTCGCCGATGCGGGGCAGAAGTCGCTCACGGTCACGATTCTTGATTTACCGTGGAATCATCAGTGTTACGATGGTTACTACTCGATGCTTGCGGATGATTTCAAACTCCTGGACGAATACATCGAGTTCGGTAAGTCGTGTGGCATAGGCCCCTGGATATCGTTCTATACGATGTGCCCGTGGGGATACAAGGTGAATGGCGTCGAAATGCGTCCGCAGTCACCGGAATACAAGGCGTACTGGCGGCCACGACTCATTGCGCTGCGGGACCATCTGAAGGAAAAGGGTTGGCTGGACCACTCGATGATTGCGATGGACGAACGCGCCCCCGAGGACATGAAAGCGATTGCGGACCTTATCAGGGAATGTGCTCCCGAGTTCAAGATCCAAACCGCGGGAAATCGCAAGGCGAGCGCGTTCAGGGGAATTGAAATTTTCAACTATTCGCAGGGCCTCGATTACGTGGATGGCGAGTTTTTCAAGGAGACTCAGGAGCGGCGGCAAAAGGGACTTATTACCACCCATTACGTGTGCTGCACCTTGCCTACTCCAAACACCTTCATGCATTCTACGCCCGAGGAGGCGTATGCCCTGGGACTCTATCCCGCGAATACGGGCTTGAGTGGTTTTCTCCGCTGGGCATACAACAGCTGGCCCGAGGATCCGGACAAGGACGCGAGCTTTGGCAATTGGCCGGCGGGCGACACTTTCCTCGTCTATCCCGACGGCTCGCCGTCCATTCGTTTTCTCTTTTTGCGCAATGGCATTACCGATTGCGTCAAGGCCTGGCGGCAGAATAGACGCTGAAGTTTGCCTTGGTGAGCGAAGTTTACCAAGGCAAAACTTTTTTAATTTTCCCTATTGACAAATGACCCCGAAATATGATATACTATGGGTGTCGAAGTTAGAATGGTTTAACTTTCGGCAATTGAAAGGAAAGTAAAGTAAATGGATAAGACCATTATGGCACTCGCGGCGGCGGCCACTCTTTGTGGCAGCGTCTACGCGCAGGAAGCCGCCCCGGAAGGCGGCGAAACCGAAGACGAGTCGGCCGCGCCCGTCAGCGCGTCGTTCTCGATGGCGTTCGACTCGAAGTACCTCTCTTACGGCTTCGTGGACAATCGCGATCCGATTGTCACGCCGAGCGCGGAACTCACTATTTTCGATTTCTTCACGATTGGCGTGGAGGCGATTTTCGATACTACCAAGTACGGGCGCAAGGCCGGCTATGGTAACCGCGGCGGCAAGTATACCGAACTTCATCCGTATGTCGGTATCAGCTATGCGCTTTCTCCTGATGACTACGAGTGGCTTCCCACGACGGTTGAGCTCTCGCTCGATTACCTCTACGAATATCATCCCAATGCAAAGGGCCGTCATGGCGATTGCGATAAGGGCGCGGCGGAAGACAGTCAGTTCTGGACGCTTGGCGTTGCCTTGCCCGACCTCTGGCTTGAGCCGGCATTCACCTACGAGCGCGACGTGATGCGTGACGATGGTACTTATTTGAACCTCGAACTCGGTCACACTTTCGAACTTACCGACACGATTTCGCTCCGTCCTTCGGTCGCGCAGGGCTTTGGCAACAAGCAGCGCGTCAGGGCTTATGCGAGCACTCCGGATGGCGAGCCGATGGACCGCGCCGGTCTTATGGACACGATGGTCAAATTGGAGCTCACCTGGGCGGTGTGCGACTATGTGGAACTTTCTGGCTATGTAGCTTACAGCGACTTCATCTTCGACTCGCATATGCGCCGTGCGGCACGCGAATATGAGGCAACCGGTCGCTGCACCGACTCGTACAACTTTGTTGGCGGCGTGGCGGCAACGCTTAGCTTCTGATGAGTCACAAAAGGTTTTCCTAAAGGTTAGTGGTTATCGCCCTCGACCTCGCGTCGGGGGCGGTTTTCTAAATTTCTTAAAATACCCCCTTGACGAAATACCCCAATTTGTGATATAATAGTGATAATCTTACAAATAATAAGACTAAAGGAGAAATCAAAATGGCTGGAAAGCTTGAAGAACGCGTGAAAGACATCATCGTCGAACAGCTCGGTGTCAATGCTGAGCAGGTGACGCAGGAAGCCTCGTTCATCGATGATCTCGGTGCAGACTCGCTTGATTCCGTCGAACTCATCATGGCGTTCGAAGAAGAATTTGGCGCGGCGATCCCGGAAGAGGATGCCGAGAAGCTCACGACCGTCGGTAAGGTTGTCGAGTACCTCAAGTCGAAGGGCTACGGCGACGACGGCACCGCTCCTGCGAAGTAATTGTCGCAGCTAAGCGAAACAGACGGGCGTGGGAGATTTTCATCTCTCGACGCCCCGTTTGTTTATATATAGGATATAGTATGAGTGACCTTTCCAACGTTCGCAATATCGGTATCGTGGCCCACATCGATGCGGGAAAAACTACCACAACCGAGCGAATTCTTTTCTATACCGGCAAGATTCACAAGCACGGCGACGTGCATGACGGCAATACCACGACCGACTTCATGATTCAGGAGCGCGAACGTGGCATCACGATTCAAAGTGCCGCCATCAGTTGCGAATGGCAGGGCCACACGATCAATATCATCGATACCCCCGGACACGTTGACTTCACAATGGAAGTGGAGCGTTCATTGCGTGTTCTCGATGGCGCGGTGTGCGTATTTTGCGCCGTGGGCGGGGTGCAGCCGCAATCGGAAACGGTGTGGCGTCAGGCCAATCGGTACAATGTCCCCAGGCTCGCGTTCGTCAACAAGATGGACCGCATGGGTGCGGACTTCAATAAAGTCGTGGAAGAACTGAAGGGCAAGCTCAAGGCGAATGCCGTTCCCTTGGAACTCCCGATTGGCAAAGAAGAGAATTTTCAGGGGGTTATTGACCTCATCAATCAAAAGGCGATTGTCTATGACGAGGCGACGGAGGGCAAGAAGTTCACGGTAGGCGAGATTCCCGCCGATCTGAAGGACGAGGCGGAGCTTGCGCGCTCGGCGCTCGTTGAGGCCGTCGCCGACTTGGATGAAGGCGTAATGGAGTCGTTCCTTGAAAATGGCGACCTTACGAAAGAAGAGCTTATTCCGGCCATTCGCCGTCAGGTAGTCGCGGGTAAACTCGTGCCGGTACTTTGCGGCACTTCGCTCCGCGACAAGGGCGTACAGCCGCTTTTGGATGCGGTCGTTGCGTATTTGCCCTCGCCCAAGGATCGCCCGCCCGTCAGTGCAACTGATCTGAAGGCCGGAACTCCGGTTACGCGCAAGCAGGAAGATAGCGAACTTTTGACCTCGCTTGTCTTCAAGATCGCGACTGATCCGTATGTGGGACGTCTTTTCTTTGTGCGCGTATACGGCGGCGTTTTGAAGAAGGGTCAGAATGCGTACAATCCGCGCACCAAAAAGCGCGAACGCATCATGAAGATTGTCCGTCTTTTCGCGGATACGCAGATTGAAGTGGAAGAGCTCAAGGCGGGCGATATTGGCGCGGTGGTGGGTCTTAAGGACTGCACGACCGGCGACACCTTGTGTGCGGAAATGAAGCCGTGCTATTTGGAGCGTATTGTGGCTCCCCAGCCGGTGATGTTCATGGCAATCGAGCCCAAGAGCTCGGCCGATAAGGATAAACTCGTCGAATCGATGAAGGCGCTCGCCGCAGAAGACCCGACATGTCAGTTCCGCGAGGACGAAGAGACGGGGCAGACGATTCTTTCGGGTATGGGCGAACTCCATTTGGAAATCCTCGTTGACCGCCTTAAACGCGAGTTCAAGTGCGCGGCCAATACGGGTAAGCCGATGGTCTCCTATGTGGAGACGATCACCGAGCCGGCACTTAAGAATTTCATGTTCGACCGCGAATTGGGCGGCAAGCGTCATGCGGTGGAACTCAAGGTCGAGGTTCGTCCTTTGGAGCGCGGCAAGGGCATCAAGGTTGAGCTTGCGCGTGATTTTAAGAACCTCGTTCCCGATTCGCACTTGCAGGATTGCGTCACCCAGGGACTTCTGGATGGCGTTTCGACCGGTGTTTTGGCGCGCTATCCGATGACCGATTTGCAGGTGACAGCCTTGTCCGCGACAATTGTCGACCCGGAAATCAGCGACGAAGTCGCCTTTAGAAGTGCCGCCATGATGGGATTTCGCGAAGCGGCTGAGGCGGCGAAGCCGGAGTTTTTGGAGCCGATTATGAAGCTCGAGATCACGACGCCGCCGGAATCGGTGGGCGAAATCTTGGGCGATCTTAATTCCCGGCGCGGCACAGTGCTCAACATGGATATGCGTGGCGACATGCAGATTGTTTCTGCGCGCGTTCCGATGGCGCAGATGTTTGGTTATTCGACCGCAATTCGCTCGCTTACGAAGGGCAGGGCTTCGTATTCGATGGAGCCGGATCAGTTTGAACTCGCGCCGAAGGCGGTACGCGAAAAGATTATGGAGGCTTAATATGAAATATAACATGGTTATTGCTCAAAGCGGTGGACCGTCGATGGTTATCAACGAGTCGCTCGTCGGGGCGGTACTCGAGGCGAAGAAGAGCGCGAAGATTGGCAAGATCCTGGGCGCGAAGCACGGTATTCTCGGTATCTTGGGTAATGATTATATTGACCTTAAGAAAGCCTCGGAGAAGAAACTTTTGAAGATTGCGGAGACTCCTTCGAGCGCGCTTGGTTCCTGCCGCAAGAAACCGAATGCAGACGATTGCAAGGCGATTTTCGAAGCCTTCCGCAAGCTTGATGTCGGATACTTTTTCTATATTGGCGGCAATGACTCCGCCGATGCCGCCCGTATCGTTGCCGAGGAGGCCGAAAAGGCGAATTATCCGCTCGTTGTCTATCATATCCCGAAGACGATTGATAACGATCTGCGCTCGTGTGACCACACGCCCGGCTTTGGCAGTGCTGCCCGTTTCGTGGCGAGTGCACTTAAGGGCGATGACCTGGATAACCGCGCATTGGGCGGCGTGAAGATCGATATCATTATGGGTCGTGACGCCGGATTCTTGACGGCGGCGACAGCACTTGCGCGTGAGAACGAGGGTGATGGTCCGCACCTTATTTACCTCCCCGAGGTTCCGTTCACGGAAGAAAAGTTCATCAAGGACGTGAAGGCGGCAATGAAGAAGTATGGCCGCTGCGTCTGTGCGATTTCGGAGGGAATTCGCGGCAAGGACGGCATTCCGATGGGTGCGAAGTTGGGCTCGGGCGAAAAGGATTCGCACGGCAATGTGCAGATGAGCGGCACGGGAGCTTTGGGCGATGCGCTCGCGAAGGTGTTGAAGGCGAAGGCGGGTATTGGCCGCGTGCGCGCCGATACGTTTGGCTATTTGCAGCGCAGTTTCCCCGGTATTGCATCGAAGGTCGATCAGGCCGAGGCATTTACCGCCGGTCAGGCCGCGGTGAAGGCGGCGTTGAAGGGCGAACTTACCAAGGGAACGATTGCAATCGTCAGGGAGGACGGCAAGAAGTACAAAGTTGCTTTTGCACCGGTGCCGATTCAAAATGCCGCCAAATATACGCGCAGCGTTCCCAAGGAATATATCGCGAAGAACGGCCACGATGTGACCGAAAAGTTCATTGAGTACGCGAAGCCCATTGTGGGCGACTTGCCCCACTCAGAAATTTTCTAAATGACGTCGATAATCCTTGGTATATTCCTTGCGATGTTCTTTCGGCCGTACTACAATGTATGGCTGAAGTACATTAGGAATCCCTTCCTGGCGGCAGTTTGCATGCTTGCAACCGTCGTTCTGCCGCTGGGGCTCGTTGCCTGGTATTCGGGCGCGAAGATTACGGCGGAAGTGTTGGGGCTTGTGGCCAAGGGCCCGGAAATCTTTGCCAAGTATCAGGATTTGATTGGGACATATTTGCCGAACATTGACTTTACGGAGTACTACGGCATGATTCAGGCGAAGGCGATGTCGCTATTTTCGGGTGCGTTCACCTGGGTATTGGCGCTCATCTTCCTTTTGTATTTTGTTACGCGTCCGGATATGCGCGGCGAGGACTGCGTCAAGGAGATGCCGTTTTTAAAAGACGACACGCGGAGTTTCGTAGCCGAGCAGATCAATGCCTTCTTCGACATTATGATCAGCTTTTTCCAGCGTCAAACAAAGATCTGTCTTATCGAGGGCTGCATTTACGGCCTGGGGTTCTACTTGGTGGGACTGCCGTATGGATTTTTGATTGGCTTTATGCTCGGCGTCTTGAATCTCTGTCCGTTTCTGGGCTCGATTGTCTGTATGCCGGTCGCGTTGCCGCTGGCGTACTTCTTCGGCGGCAGTTTGACTCGACTCGTCCTCGTGCTCGTTGTTTGGATTGCAGGACTCCTTTTGGATGGCTATGTGATTACTCCGAAGGTCCAAGGTAAGAATACGGGACTTGGATACGCGGGTGTAATCTTCAGCTTCATTTTCTGGGGCAGCGTTTTCGGGAATATCCTGGGACTCTTGCTCGCGATTCCATTGTCCGCATTCTGCGTCGTCCTTTGGCGGTCGCTTAAATCGAGATATATAAAGCCGATAATCTGATGTACGAAGGACTTATATTCGGGCGCTTAGATCCGCAACTTCAAAAGGCCGCAAAAGACGCGGGCTATGAAAAGCCCACGCCGATTCAGGCGGAGGCGATGCCGTATGTTTTGGAAGGGCGCGACTTGATTGGCTGTGCGCAGACTGGCACTGGCAAGACGGCGGCATTCATGCTCCCAATTTTGAATCATTTACTAAAGTGCCGCCGGCCGCGTCACATCGGGCATCCGCGCGCACTCGTCTTGTCCCCGACGCGCGAACTTGCCGCCCAGACTGCGCAGAATACGCTTAAATATTCCAAATATACGAACTTGCCGTTCGCATGTGTGTTCGGCGGCGTTTCGCAGTATGGGCAGGTGAAGGATATTAAGCGCGGCGCGGAGACCTTGATTGCGTGTCCCGGTAGGCTTATCGATTTGATGACGCAGGGCATTATCTATCTTGATCAGGTGGAGATTTTTGTCCTTGATGAAGCCGACCGAATGCTTGATATGGGATTTTTCCCGGATATTCGCCGGATTATGAATAAGCTCCCGAAAGCGAGGCAGAGTTTATTCTTCTCGGCAACGATGTCGCCGGAGGTTCGCAAGCTCGCGAGCGAGCTCGTCACCAATCCCGCGACCGTGACGATTGCGCCGGAGACGCCCACGGTTGATAAGATTAATCAGTCCGTCATCTTTGTCGAGAAGCCGAACAAGGATGCAACCTTGATTCATCTTTTGAATGAGCATCCTGAATGGACGAAGGTGATGGTCTTTACGAAGATGCGTCATGGGGCGGACCGCGTAGTCAAGAAACTCTTGCGCGAGCACGTGGAATGTGCCGCCATTCATTCGGACAAGACGCAGAATCAGCGGACGCGGGCGCTGGATGGATTCCGTCAGGGTAAGGTGCGCGTACTGGTGGCGACGGATATTGCGAGCCGCGGTATCGATGTTCCCGAAGTGAGCGCGGTTATCAACATGGAATTGCCGCTCGAGACCGAGAGCTATGTGCATCGTATTGGACGCACGGCACGAGCGGGTGCGGATGGTGTGGCGATCAGTTTGGTGACGCCGGAAGAGAAGGGACAGCTTAAGGCGGTTGAGCGCTTTATCAAGAAGAGTATTCGAGTGCAGAAACTAGAGGCTATGCCATGGCAACGCGGCTTCGGTCCAGGAGCGCCTGTTCGCTCTGCTCAGCCGCGAAACTCGCACAACAAGCGTAAGTCATTTCTAGGAAGAAGACAACCTGACTTTGGTCAGAAGCGGAAACACGACAATGGATAATCAGTGGTTAAATGAGAAAGCGAAGTTGATTCGCAAGGCGGACTATATTGATCCGGCGCTGTATCAGCGTTACGGCGTGAAGCGTGGACTTAGAAATGCCGATGGCACCGGCGTGTTGGTGGGACTTACAACGGTCGGCAACGTGCATGGTTACGTGGTGAGCGAAGGCGAAAAGCAGGCGATTCCCGGTCAGCTCTTTTATCGCGGCATTAATGTGTCGGACATCGTGGCGGCAAAAACGCGCGAGCATCGTCCGGGTTACGAAGAGGCAGCATATCTCCTGTTGTTCGGCAATTTGCCCAGCAAAAAGGAGTTAGCGGACTGGAATGAGCGACTTGGCAATCATCGTAAGCTTACCGAGGACTTCAAGGAAAATGCGCTCTTCTCGAATCCGTCTAAGGATATCATGAATGCGCTCGCGCGCGCGGTACTTTTCGCGTACGCGTTCGAAGATGAGGATCCCGAGTCGAATCCGGATGACCTTTCGATTGAACACTGCCTTTTCCAGGCGGTGGAAATGATTGCGGCGTTTCCGACGATCGTGGCGTATGCGTATCAGGCGAAGGCGCACTATCATAATGGACACTCGCTCATCATTCGCAATCCCGACCCCAAGAAGTCGACGGCGGAAAACTTCCTGTCGATGCTTCGCGAAGATGGCAAGTACACGAAACTCGAAGCGGATGTTCTCGACTTGGCGCTTATCGTTCACGCAGAGCACGGCGGCGGTAATAACTCCAGCTTTACGACGCATGTGGTTACGTCTTCGTACACCGACATCTATTCGAGCGTGGCGGCATCGATTCTTTCCTTGAAGGGTGGGCGGCACGGCGGCGCGAACTTGCGCGTGATGCGTCAGATGGACGAGATCAAGGCGAAAGTGAAGAATTGGCGCGATCCCAAGCAAGTGGTCGCTTACTTGGAAAAGATTGCCGATAAACAGGCGGGCGACAAGACTGGACTTATTTACGGACTTGGTCACGCGGTGTATACGATTAGCGATCCGCGTGCGCAGATGCTCAAGAAGAAAGCGCGCGAACTCGCGAAGCAAAAAGGTCGCATGGACGAGATGAAGCTTTTTGAGGCGATTGAAGATTTTGGCCCGGCGGTCATCAAGTCGCGTCATCCCAAAGCGAGCGATGTTTGCGCGAATGTGGACCTCTATTCCGGCTTTGTCTACGATATGTTGGGAATTCCGAAAGATCTTTACACTCCTTTGTTCGCCGTGGCGCGTTGCGTCAGCTGGTGCGCCCACCGCATGGAGGAACTTATCAATGCAGGCCCGATTATTCGTCCTGCGTACAAGCCGATTTTGAGGCCGAGAGACTATGTCAAATTGCAAGATCGTTAAGGGCGGCGTCGCGAGCGCGAAGGGATTCCTTGCCGCCGGTGTTCCCGCGGAGATCAAGTACAAGGGTCGCAACGACGTTGCACTTGTCGTGGCGGATACGGTTTGCAATTTTGCCGGCGTTTTCACGACGAACAAAGTCGCGGCGGCACCGGTAATTTATGACCGCGCGGTCGCGAAGGGCGGCAAGGCACAGGTCATCTTGGCGAACTCGGGTTGCGCGAATGCGTGCACTGGCGAGCTGGGGATGAAGGACGCGACGCGCTCTGCGATTGAAACTGCCATCACTTTGGGCGTTCAGCCCGGGCATGTGCTTGTGGCTTCCACAGGCGTTATCGGTCGACCGCTCCCGATGGATAGACTTTTAAAGGGTATGCGTGATGCCGCCGGCAAGATTAAGTCCGGCTATGAGGCGGGTCATCAGGCGGAGCTTGCCATCATGACGACCGACACGAAACCGAAAGAAGCGTGCGCCCAAGTGAAGATTGGTGGCAAGCTCGTGACGGTGGGCGGCATGACGAAGGGCTCGGGTATGATCGAGCCCAATATGGCGACGATGCTCGGCTTTATCACGACCGACTGTGCAATCTCGACGACAATGCTCAAGCGGGCGCAGCTTTTGGCGCTCAATAAGAGTTTTAATCGCGTGGTGGTGGATGGTGACGAATCAACTAATGATTCGTTCTTCCTCCTCGCTTCCGGTCGCGCCGGAAATAAGGAAATCACCAAGGCCGGAAAGGACTTCGATCTTTTTGTCGAGGCGCTGGAGACCGTGGCCATTTCGCTTGCAAAACAGATGGCGGCAGATGGCGAAGGCGCAACCAAGTTCGTGACTGTGCTCGTCAAAGGCGCGAAGAACGACAAGGATGCTGAGCGTGCGGCGCGAGCGATTGCGAAAAGTCCTTTGGCCAAGACCGCGTGGTTCGGTAAGGATCCGAATTGGGGACGCGTCCTCGCGGCAGTCGGCTACTCCGGGGCGGCAGTTGAGGACATGAAGGCCGAGATTTTCTACGACAAGGTCTGGGCATTCAAGCAAGGCAAAGTCGCGGACGAGAAGCAGCTCAAGAAACTCGAGGCGGTTTTGGCAAAGGATTCGTTCAGTGTGGTTGCCGACTTGCACCTTGGAACCGGCAGTGCTACGATTTATACTTGCGATTTCTCGCTCGATTATGTACACATCAATGCAGACTATACAACTTGATATGAAAAAAGCAATACTCTTAGTCGCGGCGGCGATGGGTCTCGCTGCCCTACCGATAAGCGCTGAAACGATTGTGGATGTGACCGGCTCGGGTGCGGAAAAGATTACCGTTTCCGTGCAGGTTGCGAATAATGCGTACGCGAAGTGCTTAACCAAGAACCTCGAAATCTCGGGTGCGTTCAAGGTGGTGCCGGGTGATGCTGCCATCAAAGTTTCGGGTACGCCGGGCGTGAATGTGACGGCATCCGGTCGCGGACAGAGCGTGAACCAGTCGGGGGTGCAGGTTACGGATGACAAGTCTGCACGCATGGCGGCGCGTCAGTTTGCGAACGAAGTGTGCAAGGCATTTGCCGGGCAAAAGGGCTTTGCCACCGACAAGGTCGCGTTCGTGACGCGTCGCGGCGCCAATAACGCGGATGTGTGCGTGTGCTATCCGGATGGCTATGATATTAAGCAGGTGACGGGCGACGGCAAGGCCGCGGTCGGCCCCAGGTGGAAAAATGATAATACCATTTTCTACACCGGTTACAAGGGCGGCGGTCCGGAAATCTGGTCGATTGACACGATGAGCGGTCAGCGCCGGAAGGTGTGGGGCTTTAAGGGCCTTACGACCGGCGCGGTGGTGAGTCCCGATGGACGCCGCGTCGCGATTATTCTTTCGGTGCAGGGCAATCCCGACCTTTACGTAATCGATATTGCAAGTAAGCAGTATCGCAGGCTTACCAATACCCCGACCGCGTCGGAGGGTCAGCCCTCGTGGAGTCCGGACGGGCGGCAGATTGTATACGTGTCGAACGAGCGTCGCACGCCGCAGCTTTTCGTAATTGATCTTGCGACCGGCAAGAAGCGTTGCCTTACTACGAAGGGCTCGCAGAATGTCGATCCTGACTGGGGCCCGGACGGACGCATTGCGTACATCACCAAACGCGGCGGCAGTCGCATTGCGACTATTGATCCGAATGTGGGCGAACCGTCCGTGAAGCTTATTACCGATGCCGGCAGTTGGGAACATCCGAGCTGGTCGCGGGATATGCGTCACTTGGTGGCTGGGCGCGATAAGGCACTTTGGATTGTGGACACGATGGACGGCGGCGACAAGCCGCGGGCGATGTTCGTCGCGAATGGCAATTGGATTAATCCTGCGTGGAGTAGGTAAAATGGCAGAAAATAAAATTGATGTCGCGTATGTCGCGAATCTCGCGCGTCTGGAGTTGACGGACGAGGAGAAGGCGGTCTTTCAGCCGCAGCTCGAAGGCATTGTCAAGTATGTGGAAATGATTTCCAAGGTGGATGTGTCGGGCGTTGAGCCAATGATGCATGGCCGACCCTTGGTGAATGCGTTCCGCGAGGATGTGGTTAAGCCGTCGATGGACCATGAGGCGGCACTGAAGAATGCGCCAGCGCGCGTGGGCGAGGAGTTTCTTCTCCCGAAGATTGTGGAAGGTGCTGAGAGCTAAGGAGATTTGAGCTATGGAACTTTATGAATTGGGAATTAAGGATTGTCAATCGAAGTTGGCGGCGGGCGAGATTACGTCGACTGACATTGTCAATTCCATCTACAAGCGCTACGAAGAAAAGAACGGCGAAATTGGCGCGTATCTCACCTTCGATAAGGAGCAGGCCTTGGCGCTCGCGGCGGCAAATCCCAAGAGCGTGCCGATCGCCATTAAGGATCTTATCAACGTGGCCGGTCAGCCGTGCACTTGTGCCTCGAAGATTTTGCAGGGCTATAAGTCGCCTTACGATGCGACGGTCATCAAGAATTTGAAGGCGAATGGGTTTATTCCGTGCGGACGACTCAATATGGACGAGTTCGCGATGGGATCTTCGACGGAAAACTCGGCACTCGGCGTTACTCGTAATCCGTACGATTTGACGCGCGTCCCCGGCGGCAGTTCGGGCGGCAGCGCGGCGGCGGTGGGCGGCAATATGTGCATCGCCGCCTTGGGTTCGGACACGGGCGGCAGTATTCGTCAGCCCGCAAGTTTCTGTAATTGCGTGGGCGTGAAGCCCAGCTACGGACGCGTTTCGCGTTTTGGCGTTACGGCGTTCGCAAGTTCGCTCGATCAGGTCGGCCCCATGACCAAGAACGTGACGGATGCGGCAATTCTATTGAAGGCGTTGGCCGGTCATGATGAGATGGATGGTACTACGCCCAAGGAGCCGGTGCCGGATTATGTCACCGAACTTAAAAGCGCAAGCTTGAAGGGCATCAAAATCGGCCTTCCCAAGGAATATCTGGAGGTTGCCGGTTTGGATCCGGAAGTGAAGCGGATTACTGACGAAGCAATCAAGGCTTGCGAGGCGGCGGGTGCGGAACTTGTTCCGGTGTCGCTTCCGCATACCGAGTACGCGATGGCGGTATATTACATTATCGCCCCGGCGGAAGCGAGTGCGAACCTGGCGCGTTTCGACGGTGTTCGCTACGGACACCGCAGTGCGGAATCCAAGGATGTAATGTCCCTGTATCTGAAGTCGCGTGCGGAGGGATTTGGCCCCGAGGTGAAGCGCAGGATCATTATGGGCACCTATGTGCTCTCGTCCGGTTATTATGATGCTTACTATGGCCGTGCTCAAAAGGTGCGCACCTTAATTAAGCGCGATTTTGACGAGGCGTTCAACAAGGTGGATGCGCTGTTGACGCCTTGTGCGCCGACGCCGGCATTTAAGTTCGCGGAGTTGCAGGATCCGCTAACCATGTATCTGAATGACCTCTTTACTATCCCTTCGGCCCTCGCAGGCGTCTGCGCAGCCTCGGTACCGGCCGGCTTCACCAATGCCGGACTCCCGGTGGGGGTACAGTTCATTTGCGGTGGATACGAGGAGAGTAAGCTATTTAAAGTGTGTAAAGCGTATGAGGATGTAAATAAAGTTTCTCACACTTAAGGCTTGATTTTTTTCCGAAAAAATGATATAATATTACTATCTAAACAAGGAATGCACCCATGAATAAGATACTCACGCTCGCGCTTGCCGCATTTGTTTTTGCTCCGTCGTTTGCCCAAGAGACGGTTGAACAGGCCGCATCCACCAAGGATAAAGAAGCGGCGTGGTGGCCGATTCCCTTTGCGATTTGCGAGTGGCCGGAGACTCCGGATATGGTAGGTCTTCGTTTGTCGATTCCGTTTTCCTCCAAGCAGGAGAATGTGACTGGCATCGATCTTGGCTTTTGGGGTGTTAGCAAGGACTTCGAAGGCCTTGGGGTCAGCATTCTTCGCAATAATGTGAAAGATACGCTTGCGGGTATTCAGCTTGGCCTTTACAATACCGCGAATCGTGCTGATTTGGGTGCGCTTCAGGTTGGTCTTTGGAATGAGACGCAGTCGGTGCGCGGTTTGCAAGTGGGCCTTGTTAATGTGACCGGCGATGCGGAAGGTTTCCAGGTGGGCCTTATCAATCGTGCGGAGACGTTGAACGGTTTTCAGTTCGGCGTCATTAACGTGATTCGTGATGCGGAACTTCCGTTCTGCTTATTGCTGAATGTCGGTTGGTAATCGATGGTAATTAGACCCTTTGCGGCTGTACGGCCAAATGAGAAGGACGCGGCCTTGGTCGCGTCCGTTCCATATGATGTCCTTTCGCAGGCGGAAGCAGATGCGATTAAGGCACTGAACCCGAAGAGCTTTTTACACGTTTCTTTGCCGGCGACTCCGTCTGAAGGGCGCGCGGCATTGGATAAGTTCCGGGACGAGGGAATTTTCGTTAAAGAAGCCGAGCCGATGTTCTATGCGTACCGTCAGATCATGGGGTCGCATTCCCAGACCGGCATTGTGGCTACTTTTGATACCGAGGAATATCGTTCTGGAGTAATTAAACAGCACGAGAAGACGCGCAAGGACAAGGAAGACGACCGCACTCGCCATATCGAAGTTATGGGAATGCAGACGGGGCCGGCATTCCTTACTTATCGCGACGACAGGGCGATTGATTTGATTGTCGAGGACGCTTGCCGCAACACGACGCCGATTTATGATTTTACCGCCGATGACGGGATTCGTCATACGGTATGGAAAATTGGATCAAAGAGCGCGTGTGCATGTGATGAGCTCGTGGAACTTTTTGCACGAGTTAAGACTGCGTACATTGCCGATGGGCATCATCGTAGTGCCGCCGCCACCCGCTTTGCTGCCGCGCACAACAATGAAGGCGAGTCGCGTTATTTCATGGCGACAATTTTCCCGGCATCGCAACTTAAGATTCTTGCCTACAATCGATTGGTTAAGGATTTAAATGGCCTTACCGCCGATGAGTTCCTTGAGAAGCTCGGCAAGAGTGATGGGGCTAGGAGTTGCCGCGCGTACATTGCCGGTAAGTGGCATGAATTCCGTTGGAATATTCCCGAGGGAGCCGATGTCGTTTCCGCTTTGGACGCGCAGTATTTGCAGGATCATGTCCTAAGTCCGATTCTGGGAATCGGCGATCCGCGTACTGACAAGCGAATTTCTTTTGTGGGCGGTATTAGAGGCGACAAGGCGCTGGAAGATGCGGTTGATAGTGGTGCTGCGGCGGTTGCTTTTGCGATGAATCCGGTGACGGTTGACGAAATGATGGCAATTGCGGATGCGGGGGCGATTATGCCGCCCAAGTCCACATGGTTTGAGCCGAAGCTCAGAAGCGGACTTTTCCTTCATGAAGTTTGATTGGCAGGAAATCAAGAAGAAGATGGTGGGCGAGAGGCTTTCGCCGGAGGATATTGCCGCCGGATGGGCGCTAGGCGTCTGCATCGGTTGCGCGATTCCCTTCGGGATGCAGCTCATTATTTCCGTGCCACTCGCGTTGATGGCGAGAATCTCAAAGGTGGGGGCGACAGTGGGGACGCTCGTGTCCAATCCGTTCTCGGTTCTGCTTATCTATCCTACGCAAACGTATATTGTCGATCAGCTTCTCTTTTCTGGATCGCTCTCGTTCACGAAGCTTATGAATACTCGATGGACCTGGGAGGCGGTTAAGAGTTTAGGGGCGGAGGCCGTTGCCAGTTTCTTCATCGGCGGCGTTATTCTGGCCGCAATATGCACCCCGATAACGTATTTCTGTGTAAAGCGGATAGTCCTTGAACATCGTAAGCGTTATGGTCTGCCCAAGTAAACAAGCGCAGATCGAGGCGTTGATGCAGGAGGCTAGCGTCTTTGAGGAAGATCTTGAAGAGAGCTTCATCCTGGGCGGCGGTCCGGGTGGACAGAAAACGAACAAGACCTCTTCGGTTGTTCGCCTGGCGCATGGGCCTTCTGGCCTTGCGGTAAAGTGTGGCGAATCGCGGAGTCGGGAAGACAATCGCTGGCTTGCTCGTCGAATGCTCGCGGAGCTGATTCTCGAGAAGGAGCAAAAGCGCAAGTCCGCCGCACAGGAAAGACGGGAAAAGATCCGTCGGCAGAAACGCCGCCGGAGTCGTAGACAAAAACAGCGTATGCTTGATGACAAGCATGCGCACTCGGAGAAAAAACGTGCTCGCATTAAAGTATCGTCCGAAGAATTTTGAGGATGTAATTGGCCAGGATCACGTGGTCGAAACGTTGCGCCATGCAATCAAATCGGATCGCATTGCGAACGCGTATCTCTTTATCGGTCCACGAGGCATTGGTAAGACGACATTGTCGCGCATTATCGCTAAGGCGCTCAACTGTTCGAATCCGCAGGGGGTGGAACCTTGCTGCGAGTGCGAGAATTGCAAGGCGATTGCCGCCGGTAATTCGCTGGATGTGATCGAACTTGATGCGGCATCGCATAATAAAGTGGAAGATGTTCGTCCGATTATCGAGTCGGTCGAGTTCAAGCCCACGAGCTCGCGCTTCAAAATCTTTATTGTTGACGAGTGCCACATGCTCTCCAATGCGGCATGGAATGCACTGTTGAAAACTCTTGAAGAACCTCCGCCATACGTGCGTTTTATTTTCGCGACGACCGAAGGCGATAAGGTGTTGCCTACTATTATTTCGCGCTGTCAGCGTTTTGACCTTCGTCGTATTCAGACGAATGATATTGTTGCGCGGCTTGAGGATATTTGCAGCAAGGAAGCAATTGATGCGGATGCGAACGCACTCCTTGCGATTGCCCGTGGCGCGGAAGGCGGTATGCGCGATGCGCTTTCTTCCCTGGATCAGCTTATTTCCTTTAAAGGTAATAAAATTTCCGAAGAGGATGCGCTGGGTGTCTTTGGTCTCGTTTCGCGAAGTGCGCTCGAGACGCTCGCGCTGCAGATTCTGAATGGGGATACTGCCGGCATCTTGAAGTCGATCGAAATGTTCGAGTCGGCGGGTAAGAACATGCGCCGTTTGGCGGCCGAGCTCCTCATTCATTTCCGGAACCTCGTTGTTATTCAAGCGCTTGGACCGGAAACGAAGTCGCTTGTCGCCACTCCCGAACAGAAGCAGGTGTTGGCTGAACAAGTGAAAGGCGTGGATGCTGGGCGGCTATTTAAGATTTGCGATCAGCTCGCGGATATGGAAGATAAGCTTCGCTATGTACTCTCCGTGCGCACGCTTATCGAAATGACGCTTATTCGTTGCTCGCGTATTGCTTCGACGGCGACTATTGAAGAATTGATGAAGGCCTTAAAGGGCATGCAGAGCGAGGTTGGAAGTGAAATCTCGGTCTCACATGCTGAGCCTGTAGTTCCGGCACCGAAAAAAGAAGCAAAGAAGTCTTTCGATATTAACGATCCCAAGCTGAATGATATTCTTGGCGAATTTGAAGGCGCTGAGGTCGTCGGCGTTACCGAATCTCACAAATAAACTCAGGAGAAAATATGAAGCCTACATTAGTAGTTCTCGCGGCGGGCATGGGCTCGCGTTATGGTGGTCTCAAGCAGGTGGATCCCGTCGGACCTTCTGGTGAAGCCATTCTTGACTATTCCGTTTTTGATGCCAAGCGTGGCGGATTCAGTAAAGTCGTTTTCATTATTCGCCATGACTTTGAAGCCGAGTTCAAGGAGAAGGTCGGCAAGAAGTACGAAGGCATTATCGATGTCGATTATTGCTTCCAGGACCTTAATGATTTGCCGCCGCCGTACAAGTTCCCTGAAGGTCGCACCAAACCTTGGGGCACCGCTCATGCGACCCGCGCTGCGCGCAATGTAGTCAATGAACCTTTTGCCGTCATCAACGCGGATGACTTCTATGGCCGTGATGCAATGGCCAAGCTTGGCGAGTATCTTTCGAACGTCGATCCTGAATCGATGCATTTTGCGATGGTCGGCTACAAGCTTTCGCTTACGCTTTCCGAGAACGGTTCGGTTGCCCGTGGCATTTGCGATGTGGCGGCGGATGGCACCCTGAAGGGTGTTAAGGAAATGACGAAGCTCGTTGGAAAGGGCGATCATGCGGAGAACGAGGAGAATCCGGAAAAGCCGGATATCGTTCCTCTGGACGCGCGTGTGTCGATGAACTGCTGGGGCTTTACCCCCAAGCTTTTCGCCGAACTTGAAACCCGTTTTGTCAAGTTCCTCGCCGAGCGCGGAACCGAAATGAAGAGCGAATGGTATATTCCGTTCGTGGTGGATGAGCTTATTAAGGAAGGCAAGGCGGATTGTCATTTGCTCCCGACTGATTCGAGCTGGTTTGGTGTTACTTACCGCGAAGACAAGCCCTTCGTAATGGAGTCAATTAAGAAGCTTGTCGATGCTGGAGAGTATCCTCAATCTCTTTTATCCGCGTAGTTGCCCAATCTGCGGACGGCCGAGCGATCGGCCGCGCAGATTTATTTGTGCGGAATGTTTAAATCGTCTGCCGCCCGCCGAGTTTGGGGCGGCAGCGATTCTCTATGAGGTTGAAGGCCGAGATATTATTCACCGGTTCAAGTTCCACGGTGCTCAGTACCTGACCGAAGACCTTGCCGATTTACTGGAGGCGGCGATGCGCATTTACTATCGTTTTTCGCGCATTGATTTGGTGATCCCGATCCCGATTCATTTTGTTCGCCGCCTCACTCGGGGATACAATCAAAGCGAATTACTTGCGCGCTCGCTTGCCAAGCGGCTTGATCGCACCATGCGTGCCGACATTTTAAAGCGTGTCGGACTTCCGCGGCAGCAGGCGCGGCTCAGCGCGCAGGAGCGCGAGGAGAATGTGAAGGGTTCCTTTAAGGTGGTAGCTTCAACGATTCCCTATTTAATTGGACGCCGAGTGCTCCTGGTTGATGATGTGTATACTACCGGAGCGACGATGGCGGAAGCCAAAAAGACCTTGATGGAAGCTGGCGCCAGGGAAGTATTGCCCTTGACTTTGGCGCGGGTGAACGAGTAGTTTAAAACTCGGAGATGAGCACCGTTGATTCAGACGGCAATAGCGAGATGATTTCCTCGCGGTCCCGGGAATTGAAGGGAATTCCGTTCAGCGAGGCGTTTGCCGTTTTCACGGTTGTTTCTTCCGTAAGGTAGTAACGTTTGAAGAATTTCCCCTGCAGGAAGAGCTCGGCGTATTTGAGCTTGGCGTGAACGACCAGGTTGAATCGTGGGTGGTTCATGACGAGAAGCTTGTCGCCGGGACGAATAGTTTCCAGATTGCCGCCGTTGAGCTTTAAGGTGGAGGCGTAGGTGGCACCGTTTTCCCGCGCGATGCGGGCGGCATTGTCCCGGCGGCGAACGGTAACTTCTTTTACCCACTGACGCGCCTTGAGGGTGAATAGCTTCTTGTAATTCAGTGCGCCGAGGCGTCGTGCGAACTTATCGTCGAGATCGCCGACAGGAGAGCCGGGAAGGGCGCGGAGACGTTCGATGGTGTCAATAGCCATCTCAACGTCTTTATTCGCTTCCGCGGTCGCGAGACGATCCAGTAGTGTCTTGACGACGGCGGGACGTCCGTGGGTGTCGCCATCATAGTTGACGGTAACCCTCGCGGGAGCCGAATTGGTCGCGAGGGGTTCGGAATGCGCGCTAGCGACTGCGGGCTCGGGTGCCAACTCCAGGTTGTGGGTGCGCACTTTATGGATAATAAAGGCGATTAAGACCACAATGAAGACGGATGACAATACAACTAACCAGGGGAACGATTCATCGTTCCGATTGGCTCGTGGGTTGTATTCAATCCCGAAGGCGCTAGTGCGGGAAAAAGCCATTACTTGGACTCGGTCGGAACTACGCCGGAAACGGCGCCGCGATCGATTTCAATAATGGTGCCGGGAGCAATTTCGACCTTGAAGGTCTTCTCGGTCGCTTCGGTGATGGTGCCCATAAGTCCACCGGCGAAGATGATCTTCGCACCGGCGCGGAGCTCGGAAATCATTTTGCGACGCTCTTTTTCCTTGCGCTGCTGCGGACGGATCATCATGAAGTAGAAGATCGCAAAGATGATGAGCATCGGGATGAGCATGCCAAAGCCTGACTGCTGCTGCGGAGCGGCGGTAGCGCCGTTTTCGACCGGCTGAACTTCGGTTGCGGTAGTTTCGTTCATTTAGTTGTATCCTTTTTGATTTGTTCTTTCCATTCGAGAAAATCGCCATTGGCGATATGTTCGCGCATATCGGCCATAAACTTGTTCAAGAAGTGTACGTTGTGAATCGTCAGGAGCCGAAGCCCCAGGATTTCGTTGTTATGTAATAGGTGACGCACGTACGCGCGCGTGAAGTTCTTGCAGCAGTAGCATTCGCAGCCGGGCTCGACGGGGCTGAAGTCATATTCCCATTTTGCCGCCTTGATGGCCACGTTGCCTTTACTCGTAATCGCGGTGCCATGGCGAGCGATGCGTGTAGGCAGGACGCAGTCGAACATGTCAACGCCGCGCGCGACGCATTCCGCCATCTGATGCATAACGCCCAAGCCCATCACGTATCTCGGTGCGTCTTTGGGCAGGAAGGGAATGGAAGCATCAACTGCCTGGTACATACATTCCTCCGGCTCGCCGACTGAAACGCCGCCGATTGCGTATCCGTCAAAGCCGATCTTCACAAGCTCCTCCGCGCACCACTTTCGAAGGTCATTATAGACCCCTCCCTGGACAATTCCGAAAACATGTTGTCCGGCCGCGTGCGGTTCGAGTTTTGACGCTAGCGCCCACTTCAAGGTCTGCGCGACCGATTTTTCCGCGCGAGGCCTTTCGCACGGATAAGGGAGGCATTCGTCGAAAACCATGGCAATATCCGAGCCGATTATGCGCTGCATTTCCATTGACTCTTTGGGTCCCAAAAAGAATTCGTGACCGTCCAGGTGACTCTGAAAACGACAACCCTCGGGGGTTAGCTTTCGCATTCTGGCGAGCGAGAAAACCTGGAATCCACCCGAGTCAGTCAAGATCGGACCATGCCAATTCATGAATGAATGCAGGCCTCCGGCGGCACTTAGTACCTCCTTGCCGGGCCTCAGCATGAGGTGATAGGTGTTTCCCAGAATTACTTGCGCGCGGGTCTCGACAAGGTCGCGCGGCTCAAGCGCCTTTACCGTGCCAAGTGTGCCCACGTCCATGAAAACTGGTGTGTCCACCGTCCCGTGGGCGGTGGTTATACGGCCTAGACGCGCATTGGTGTGCGTATCCGAGTATAGTACTTTGAAGAACATCTACTATAAATTATATCAAAAATCGGTTGCATTTTTCAAGAGAATATGATATAATTTTATTTAGACAACGGAGAAAATCAGTCATGACAAAAGCTCTACATGCTCTCGTTTATATCTTTCTCGTGCTCGCCGCGGCGGCACTTTGGTTCGAGTTGCAGCTCAACTCGCAGCGTTCCATGCTGACGGATCGTAACCGTCTGCAGGAAGATTATTTCGTCCGCATCGCGAAGACGATTGAGACGAAGGATCAGGATAAGGCTACGCCGATGGAGATTAAAAAGGATGTCTCGCCGGTCGAAGCTCGTCTCGTTGAGTCGCCGGACATGGAGAATGTTCTTGATGAGTACAAGCCAGACTATGAAGCCGCAGGCGCTGATACTTTCAATTGGGAAAACTCGAAGTCCCGCGAACAGCTTCGCGCGATTTATGTTCTCGATGGCGAAGGTAAGCCCGTCAAGGATGGCAATCAGTTCCTTATGAAGGGCCCGGGCACCGAAGACGAAATTCTCGGCAAGCTCTTTGAGGCAGCCAAGCTTCAGCAGGCGCGTCTTAACAATACCCGCGCCGAGCTTCCCAAGCTCCGCGAGAAGATTGATGGTGTTGTCCGCGAGCTCAACGAGGTTAAGCCGGTTGCCCGCCAGGCGCTGGTCACCATCGAAGAGAAGAAGGAACAGATTTCCCAGCTCGAAAGCGAGAAGGCCGATCTTGAGTCCGCCAAGAAGCGCCTCCAGAATCAGGTTGACGAGCTCAATACCGAAATCACGTCTTTGAAGGACGAAGTCACCACCGCCAAGGATGAGACTGAAGCCGTCAAGGAAGAGCTCACCAAGGCGACCAAGCAGGTAGAGGATTTGAAGAAGCTTCTCGTCGAGTCGTTCCAGACCAAGGGTTCGTCTTCGTCCGCCGGCACCGCCGCCGTTACCTCGCTCTCCGTGGGTAACAAGGGCAAGCTTGTCAAGGTGGATAATGAGAATATGTTCGCCATCGTCGAATTCACTCCGGAAGCTATTAAGGAGTTGAAGGGTGAAGAGGGCAAGGCTCCGATTCCTCAGCTTGAACTCGGCATTCGTCGTCCGGGCTTCAAGGGTCCTGCTGGCGAATTCGTTGGTCGCGTTCGCATTCGCCAGGAAGTCCAGGGCAAGCCGATTGTGGTGTGCGATATTCTCGCAACTTGGGAACAGGACAAGGCGCAGGTTGGCGATGTCGTCTTTGCTGACTAAGTCCATTTTGGCGGTATTTGCAATCGGTCTCTTGGCCGGTTGCATTGCCGATACTGCGGAGGACTCCGAGCTTCCGTGGTCGTCAAATCGCTCGTGGGAAGGGCTTGCGCCTTTGGCTCCGAGTATGATGGACCGCTACGAGTGATAACGAATAGCGAGTTTCGAAACGAAGAATGCGGCGTCCGTTTGGACGCCGTTCTCGTATCCCGAGTTCCCAGCACCACTCGCGCTTTTGTGCGGGAGGCGATTGCCGCGGGTAATGTTTTGGTGAATGGACGCGCGGTAGTGAAGGGCTATAAACTCAAGGGCGGAGAGACGATTCTTATTAAGTTGCTTGCGGAAGTGGCGGATAATACGGTTCAGCCGAATCCCGCCATTCACGTGAAATATGTTTTCGAGGATGATTATCTTCTTGCGTGCGATAAACCGGTTGGACAAAGTGTGCAGCCCTTGAAGCACAGCGAGCTTGACACGTTGATGAATGGAGTCGTCGCGCGCCATCCGGAATGCATTCCGTTGGGGGATCGACCACTCATGGCTGGGGCGCTCCATCGTATAGATGGCGACACTTCGGGTTTGGTGCTGGTGTCGCGTACCGAAGAATCCTTTGCCAATCTTCGCAGTCAGTTTGCCGCCCAAACGGTGGAGAAGACATATCTCGCACTTGTCGAAGGTTCGGTCGCCGTCGGTGGTACTTTGGAACATGACCTTATTCACGATCCGCGCTTGCCGTATTGCAGAATGATTCCCGCGAAGGCAGGAATGCACGCCGTCACCCAGTTCGAGCCGATAAAGCGCATTACTGCCGGCAATGAAGAGCGAACGCTACTTAAGGTAACTATCTTTACCGGTGTAACCCATCAGATTCGTGCGCAACTGGCGCTTGCTGGTATGCATATTATCAACGATCGTCTTTATGGCGCTTTCGCGGTCGAGAATTTTCCCGGACACGCACTCCATGCACTCGCGGCCAAATTCGTGCATCCTATTTCTCATCAATTGATGGAGATTAGAACTCCTTATCCGGCTTGGGCGTTGTGAAGCTGGAGTATAAATACCTTATCGTAAGCGCAATCCTCGCGGCGGGAGTATATGCATATTCTTGCTCCCAGCAGAGTAAGTCGAACGCGCTTTTAACTTATCGTTCGCGCCCAATTGTTGCGGAGCTCAAGGTCGATTCGGTTGAAGGATGGGATGGCACTCGCAAAGGCTGGGGATCGTTCCAATCCGAGCTAGATGGCGAGCCGGTGAAGGTTATCGCTGAGCTGCCGCCCGAGCAAGCATCGCCGGAAGTCGGTGAAATCTGGAAAGTAACGGCGTGGTGTGGTAAAGTGCAAGGCGGCGTGCGCAAATTGTGGATTCGCGGTAGCGATACCGGCATGGAGAAGGTGCGCGATTTGCCGGGTAAGTCGTTTTGGGTAACGCTTAAACGCATGCGTCAATTTCTTTCCCGTCGGCTCGGCGCGGGGCTAGAGAGGGAACCTGAATTTGCTGATCTTCATCGCGCCATTCTTCTGGGTGAGCGTCGGCGCATGGCATATGAGACGCGAGAAATGTTTATCGCCGCCGGGACGATTCACGTGTTTGCGATTTCCGGCCTGCATGTGATGGTGGTTGTAGGGGTGATGATGTGTTTTCTGCGGCTGTTTCTGGTGCCGCCGCGATTGGCTGGACTTGTTATTCAGCCGCTAATTTGGTTATATGTACTTTTGATAGGTATGCCGCCAAGTGCAACTCGGGCGGCAACAATGGCGAGTTTTTTCTTTCTTGCGCGCGTGTTCAATCGTCAGTCGAACGGTATTATATCCTGGTCGGTTGCCTTTATCGTCATTCACCTTGTTTCGCCTCGCGCGATTCTTCTCGTGGGGGATGTGATGTCGTTTGCGGTAATGCTCGGCATTATCCTGATGTCCAGATATGTTAAGATGTTTTTGAATCACCGTTATGACTTTCTCTGGATTTCGTTTGCTGCCTGGGCGTCGGGCGTTCCAATCGCCGCCCACGTCTTCGGACGTGTTACTCCGGGTGCGATTGTCGCGAACCTCTTCCTGACGCCGATTGCGACCGTTGATGTATGTGTTAGTTTTGTGTCGATGCTTGTCGGCGCCTGCTCCATTCGTCTTGCCGCCACCTTCAATTCGCTTACTATGCTTATTACGAAATTGATGTATGGGATTTCTTTTGTTGGCGCGCGCATTCCGTATGGTTCTATTGATGTTCGCCCCTGGAACGCGCTCTACATTCTCGAGTGGTATGCGCTTATCTTTCTTGTACTTTATCTCCTTCGTTCAATCTACTTGCGCAGACTTTCCACCATCTCATGATTATCTATCATAAAGCTATTACCGCATCCACCAATTTGGATGCACGTGGCGCAGCGCCATTTTCGGTCTTTACGGCCGATTGTCAAACCGCGGGTCGCGGCCGCCTCGATCACAAGTGGGAGACTGATGTCGGAAAAGATCTCGCATTCTCCGTTGTCCTCCCGGCGCATCCCGATCCTGTCGTGAATGCAACATTGCCGCTTGTGATCGGACTCTCCATTGCCGAGACATTCGACTGCGAAATCAAGTGGCCGAATGATGTGTACTTTCAGGGTCGTAAACTCTGCGGAATTCTCTGCGAGCTCGATGGCGCCAATGTTATCGCGGGTGTGGGGATAAATGTAAACCGCACCGAGTTCCGTGGTGATTACCGCACGGCGCCAACCTCGCTAAAGCTTGTTTTTCATCAGGATTTCGAGCTCAGGTCGGTTTTGGATAAGGTCCTTGTCGCCATTGAACGCAATCACCGAGAGTGGTTACTGCACGGCTTCGGGTTATTTCTTTCACGCTTTGCCGCCCGTGACTTTTTGCGGGGAAAAACTTTAAGCGTATTGCAAACCGACGGAGATTTGATTCCAATAGTTGGTAAGTGCGAAGGAATTTCGCCAGAAGGTGCACTTTTGATTGACGATCGAAAAGTCTTTGCCGGCGAGGCGAAAATTTTGTAAAGATTTTTCTTGCTAATTTTGCTGGATTATGATATAATACATGGCATAGGGAGCGGAAGTTGTGCGAGTGCACGATTGAGCTCCTCATTAAAAAGGAGATCAAACAAATGGCTACTAAGAAGCCCGTTAAGAAGACCGCGCCCGCTAAGAAGGCCCCTGCCAAAAAGGTAGTGAAGGCTCCCGCCAAGAAGGCAGTGAAGGCCCCCGCGAAGAAGGCGCCTGCCAAGAATGCTCCGGCCAAGAAGGCCCCCGCGAAGAAGACGGCGAAGAAGTAAGCTTGCCTAAAGCTAAAGATAAGCCCGGAAGGATTTATTCCTCCCGGGTTTTCTTTTATAGAACGATGCCGGCGATAATATAAAGGACTATGGAAATCGCGCCGACCAAAAGGGCGTAAGGAAGTTGGGTTACTACATGATTGTGGTGCTTACAGCCCGCGCCTGTCGAGGCGAGAATCGTTGTGTCCGCAATTGGCGAACAGTGGTCGCCCATTACCGCGCCGGCCAGTACTGCGCCCAGCAAAAGGGCGCTTCCTTCCACCTGCATCGCGACCGGGACGACAATGCCGATAGCGCCCCAGCTTGCGCCGGTTGCGAAGGACATGAATGCCGCGAGAATAAAGAGGAGTGCGGGTAAAGTCCACATGGGGAATGCGCTCGCCTTGATGCATTCGGAGATGAACTTGCCGGTGTGAAGGAGATCCTCGCAGACGCCCGAAATCGTCCACGCCAAAGTAAGCATCACCACGGCGGGCATCATCGTCTTCATGCCGACCACAATCACATTCGAAAAGTCCTTGAAGTTGATGAGCTTGCGCGGCACAAAAAGAATGAAGGAGAAAAGAATTGCGCCGAAGGAGGCAAGTGAGAGACATCTGCCGGAGTCGCATTCGGCAAAGCCACCGTCACGAAGCATTGCGAGGACGGAAAAAACGATGAGCGCGATGATGGGGAGAATCAAATCTAGAACAGTGCCTCGCGCAACCACCGGGACGGCCGCAAGCCCGATGGGCGCGTTCTTGTGGTCGGCGCCCACGTCGTGGCCTTTCATTGTGGTGCGCTCGGCAATTCTCATGGGACCGAAGTCCTTGTCCAGGAGACAAACGGCGACGATAAGGATGAGTGCACCAATCGCGTAGAAGTTGTACTTCATCGAGGCGAGAAAGAGGGCCATGCCGTGATCGGTTACCTGTGTTGGGATGCAGGAGACGACATACGCCGCCCATGAGGAGATGGGCGCGAGGATGCAGACGGGCGCGGAAGTGGCGTCGATGAGGTATGCGAGCTTCTCGCGCGAGATTTTGAATTTATCCGTGACCGGACGCATCACCGTGCCGACCGTGAGACAGTTGAAGTAGTCGTCAATAAAGATGATGCAGCCAATCAAGGCGGTCATGAAGCTTACCGAACGGCGCGACTTGAGTTTTCGGTGCGCCCAGTCGCCGTATGCCAAAGCGCCGCCCGCCGCCGAGATGACCGACACGAGTGCGCCCAAAAGCAAAAGGAAGATGACCATGTAGACATTGCCCGCAAGGTGGTCTCCCATCGTCTTTAAAATGGCATCCATGCCGGTCACCAAAGTGCCGCCCGTCCGGATGCCGTAGATAATGCCGCCCGAGAGGATGCCGAAGGAAAGCGACACGATTACTTCGCGCGTCATGAACGCGAGGAAAATTGCCACCAGTGGTGGTACTAGGGACCAAAGACCAAAGTCTATCGTTTGCATATGAAGAATATTCTATCATAAATATGGAGCGAATGTCAATCACCAATCTTGAAAAACTTTCTTGACAAGAGTGACCAAGATATGATATAATATACACCATATAAGGAGAAAAGAGAGATATGGCGACGAAGAAGGTTGCGACGACGAAGGCCGCGAGTCAGCTCGAGGCGGTGATGAGCCAGATCCGCAAGGAGTTTGGCGAGTCTTCGATTATGCGTCTAGGTGAGCGCGAGGTCAAGCAGGTGCCGGTCATTTCGACGGGCGCGATGAGCTTGGATATGACGCTCGGCGTGGGCGGACTCCCCAAGGGCCGCGTCATTGAGATTTACGGCCAGGAATCTTCGGGCAAGACAACGCTTTGTCTTACCGTCATCGCTCAGGCGCAGAAGGCCGGCGGTGTTTGCGCCATTATCGATGCGGAGCACGCGCTCGACTCTCAGTGGGCGGCAAAACTCGGCGTGGATTTGGATCGCCTTCTTGTTTCTCAGCCTTCCTCGGGCGAAGAGGGCCTTACGATTTGCGAAGCCCTGGCGAAGACGGGTGAAGTTAGTGTTATTGTTGTTGACTCGGTCGCGGCCTTGACCCCGCAGGCTGAAATCGATGGCCAGATGGGCGATAGTCATATGGGCCTTCAGGCGCGTCTCATGTCGCAGGCAATGCGCAAGTTGACTTCGGTCACGGCGCAGACGGGCACGATGGTTATCTTCACCAATCAGGTGCGCGACAAAATCGGCGTTATTTTCGGCAACCCCGAAACGACGACCGGCGGCAAGGCGCTCAAGTTCTATGCGTCCGTGCGTCTTCAGATTGCGCGCATCGGTATGATTAAGGATACCGAGCAGAAGGTGGTTGGCAATCGTACGCGCGTCAAGGTGGTTAAGAACAAAGTCGCGCCGCCCTTTGGAGAGTGCGAATTCGATATTTACTTCGACTGTGGTATTTCCTGGCCGGCGAGTGTTCTTGAGGTGGCAACCGAAAAGGGCGTTATCGAGAAGGCGGGCACGTGGTTCAGCTATAATGGCAAGACCATCGCACAGGGTCAGCTCGGAACCGTCAAGTACTTGAAGGAGAATCCGGCGGTTTTGGACGAGATTGCTGAAAAGCTCCGCGCAATGCCGCGCGAAGTACCGACGGGCGAGGAACCGTCAGACGAAGAATGATTTATTGGAGAGATGGCAGAGTGGTTGAATGCACCGGTCTTGAAAACCGGCGACCCGAAAGGGTTCGGGGGTTCGAATCCCTCTCTCTCCGCCAAAAATTAAGATGATTGAGAAACTCGTCGAGCTCATTAAGAAAACGAGTACGTCTTTAAGTCCGGACGTCGAAACCGCGCTTAAAGATGCGCTCGCGAAAGAAGAATCGGGCTCGCGGGCGGCAGTCATCCTGGAAACCATCCTCAAGAACTGCGAGGTGGCGCGTCAAAATGGCGTGCCGCTTTGTCAGGACACCGGCACCTTGACATTCTTTGTGGACGAACGCCTCCGCAATAAGGTAACCGATGCGGATATCAAGGCGGCAGTTCGAATCGCCACCGAGCGCGGATACTTAAGGAAAAATTGCATTGACAGTATTACCGGCAAGAGCTACGACGATAACACCTGCGAAGGCGCGCCGGTCATTCACTATGTGAATAGCCTAAAGGCCGTTCCTGCTGTTACCCTACTTATGAAGGGCGGCGGCAGCGAGAATGTGAGCCGCCAGTATTCTTTGCCCGATGCGACGCTTGGTGCCGGACGGGATATGGCGGGTGTGAGGAAGTGTATAATTGATGCCGTCCAGAAGGCTCAGGGCTATGGCTGCGCCCCGGGGCTTTTGGGCGTCTGCATCGGTGGCGATCGCGCCACTGGTTATGAGGTTGCGAAAGAACAATTGTTGCTTCCGATTAGTGATGATAACGCAAAACTAATTGAGGAAGTAAACAGTTTGGGCATTGGGCCGATGGGCCTTGGAGGAAAGACGACGGTCCTTGATATTAAAATCGCAAGCCGTCCGCGCGTGCCAGCGAGTTTCTTTGTGACGATTGCGTACATGTGCTGGGCGGTGAGGAGAAGAACAGTTGAGGTTGAGGTCGATAATGGTTGAGTTAACTTATCCATTTGCCGAACAGACGGTGCGCGCATTGAAGGCGGGCGACGTGGTCTCAATTTTCGGGATGGTGTACACGGGGCGCGACAAGTTTCATAAGTATTTTGCCGATGGCGGCACTTTGCCGGTCGATTTTCGCGGGGCGGCACTTTATCATTGCGGACCGGTAGTGGTGGACATGAAAGTTAGGGCGGCTGGGCCCACGACGAGCGTCCGCGAAAATCCTTACGAGCCGGATTTTATCCGCAAATCCGGCGTGCGCATCATTATCGGCAAGGGCGGCATGGATAAGGCGACCTTGGAGGCGATGCGCGAATGCGGCTGCGTGTATGTGCAGGCAGTTGGTGGCGCGGCGGCACTTGCGGCGCAGTGCGTGAAGCGCGTCGCGGGCGTAAGCCTTCTTGAGGAATTCGGGGCGGCGGAAGCGGTGTGGCACTTTGAGATGGAGAATTTTACGGGCGTGGTGACAATGGACACACACGGAAGGAGTCTCTTTGAAGAAGTGGCTACTAGTAGCGCTAATCGCGCTCGCGAGCTTTGCGCACGCTGAAGAGGCGAGACAGCACTTTGAAGGCGTAGTCACGTTTAGTGACATGCGGCGGCGGTTCTTTTATGTGCTGGATAATCATGATGAAACTTTAAGATTCACTTACCCCTACGGACGCAAATCACCTAATGTGGGAACGTATATTGCGGTTTCCGGAGTCTTGCGCGATGACGATAAGCGCATGCCAATGTGGGAACGCGCGGAATTTGTTGAGCTGTCTAATTGCCCGGGACTGATTCCCCTGCCGGAAGAAACGACTATTTCTAGCCTTGTTAAATCGCCACGCGAAGGCGGCCAAGGGGCGGCGCGAAATGGTCGTCCGGTGGAAGTTGATGGTTTTGTGGACAAGGTGACGGTTTACGGTGATGAAACGCGCATTGATGTGCAAGAAGACGGTGCAAGAGTCACTATCATTATTCTTGCGCAGGCGAATGCGTCCGCACCGGAATTTGTAAAGCCGGGTGCGCGCGTGAAGATTTCCGGTGCCTTTGAGTGCATTTATGACTATCGTATTTTGCCCGGTCAGGCGACGGTAGTTAATCCTTATATCTATATTACCGACCCCAAGACCCAGCTTTCGCTCGTTTTGCCTCCCACCTTCTGGACACGCGAAAGGGCGATTAACCTCAATATGATTGTCGGCGGCATTTTGTTCGCGTCGCTCCTGTGGATTTTGGGCCTTAATTATCTCGTTCGCCGCCGTACGAATGAACTCGTGAAAGTGGAGAGTGCCAAGGCTCGAGCGGATATCGAACACGATGCCGTGCAGCGCGAGCGTCTGCGCCTGTCGTACGATCTTCATGACGACCTGCAGCAGCTTTTGGCCGGTACAATGTGCCGCCTTAAGGCCGGACTAAATTATCTGGGACGTGAAGATGGTGTTAAGGCCGAGAAGCAATTCAAATTCGCCCAGCAGGCGGTCTCGCAGACGCAGACCTCGCTCCGTCATATTTTGTGGGAGCTCCATGATTCCGCGGAAGGACCGGGATCGCTCTCGGGCCTCTTTACATATGTTGCCAAACGCTTTCCCGAATGGGAAGGAAAGGTGCACATCGAGACCGTGGGCGAAGAGCCGGACATTGCGCGCAGGTATTCCGGCGGTTTTTTGATGATCATGCAGGAGGCGGTCGGCAATGCGCTAAAGTACGCGGAGGCGGATAATATTTGGGTAGGCGCAGTATATCGTCAGGCGTCGATGATGCTCGTTATCGCCGACGATGGTAAAGGCTTCGTGCCCGAAGCTGCGGCCCGCAATCCAAGTCAGTTGGGCCTTGCCTCGATGCGCTTGAGGTCCAAGCAGATGGGCGGCGAATTTTCGATTTTGTCGGTGCCAAATGAGGGTACGATTATTCGGATTACCATTCCATTTAACCCAGGAGTAAAAGCATGAAAAAAGAACACGAAGCGATTACCTTTATTTTAGTCGATGATCATCCGGTCGTGCGTGACGGCATGGAGGCAATGCTTCTTTCCGAGCCGGGTTTTGACAGCCTCGGAACTGCCGCCGATGGCACCGAACTTATGACGATGATGGATGCGGGCAGTGTTCCGGATATTATCATTACCGATGTTAGAATGCCGCGCGGCGATGGTTTCGCGGTTCTCTCGGGAGTTAAGGAAAAATATCCGAACGTGAAAGTGCTTATGATTGCCGGCTCGCCCATTAGCGCCGAGCGCGACGAAGCCAAGGCACAGGGTGCAAGCGGCTATGTTTCGAAGTCCGCCGATTTGGAGCGCCTCGTTGATGCCGTTCGCAAAATCATGAATGGCGCGGAATTTATCGAAGATGTGAAAGATGAGGCGCCAGCGGTTCTTTCGGTGCGCGAGCGTGAAGTCCTGCAACTTTTCTCGCAGGGCTTGACCCGCGAAGAAGTGGCCAAGGAACTTGGTCTCGGACCGGAAACCATCAAGACGCACACACGCCTTATCATGAAGAAACTTAATGTTCCGAACACTCTTTCGGCAGTTACGCAGGCCATCAAAATGGGCATCATTCGTCCGTAAATTAAATAGCGGCGAAAAAATATTTCAAAAAGAGGCTTTACTCCATATGGGTTATATGATATAATACTACCCAGATGATAGAAATTCTTCTAGCCGCCATACTTACAATTCCCGCAGGCGAGACGTTCCATCACGGACCGATTCGCCTGGAGAGCAACACCGAACTTCATTTGGAAGAAGGCGCAAAATTGGTCTTTTGCGACGAGCCGAAGTGCTATCCGGTGGTGGAGACCACCTGGGAAGGCGTGGAGTGTCTTAATTATTCGCCACTCATCTACGCCTACGGCGCAACGAATGTGTCGATTACCGGTAAGGGCACAATCGCTCCCAGGCTCAATTTCTGGAAATCGTGGTACAAGCGCGGCCCCGGCCACATGGCGGCAACGCGTGAGCTCTACGAGTGGTGCAGCAAAGTGACGCCGGTTGAGGATCGTGATGTTACCAAGCTTCCCGATTCCAATGTTCGTCCGCATCTTATCCAGTTCAATCGCTGCAAGAATATTCGGCTCGAGGATTTTTCCATTAATGGTTCGCCGTTTTGGACGATTCACCTTTATCATAGCGAAGACGCGGTAGTGCGCGGACTTAATGTCTATGCCCACGGACACAATAACGACGGTATCGATATCGAAATGACCAAGAACGTGCTCGTCGAAAATTGCACTTTCGATCAGGGCGACGACGCCATTGTCATCAAATCCGGACGCAATCAGGATGCGTGGAGATTGGACCGTCCGAGTGAGAACATCGAGGTTCGCAACTGCGTCGTTAGGAATGGCCATGTGCTTCTGGGCATTGGCAGCGAAATGGCGGGCGGCGTTCGCAATGTCTGGATGCACGACTGCGTGTTGGAGAGCGAGTGCATCAATCTTTTTTATATGAAGACCAACGAGCGCCGTGGCGGCTTTATTGACAATATCCGCTGTGAGAACATTAAGGGCAAGAAGGTGCGCAAGGCGGTTGTCAGTATTGAGACGGATGTTCTTTATCAGTGGAAGAGCTTTCCGACGTACGAAATCAAAGTGACGCCCATTACCAATATCTTCGCGAAAAATATCGCGGTGGAGGATTGCGAGCGCGTCGTCAATCTTCGCGGCGACAAGCGTCTTTCCATTGATGGCGTCACTATTGAGAACGTGACCTCGACGCACGCCCAAAAGGAAAATGTGATTCAGAATGCCAATCATGTAACAATTTCTAATCCCTAATTTATAATTCACAAAAAGGAAAGAAAAATGGATACTAAGATTCTGCAGTTCGGTGAAGGCAACTTCCTTCGTTGCTTTATCGATTGGATGGTTCAGAAGATGAATGACAAGGCCGGCTTCAATGGCGCCGTGCAGATTATTCAGCCGATTGGCGATGAGCTCTGCGTTCCCGCGAAGATCTTGAACGATCGCGGCGGCATGTATCACACCTGCCTTCGCGGCATCATCAATGGTAAGACAGTGGAAGAGATCGAGGAGATTCACTCGGTTAAGGGCGTCGATCTCGCGGCCAATCTCGAAAAGTATGCGACCATCCCCAGCCTCCAGTTTGTCATCTCGAACACCACCGAAGCGGGCATTCAGTACGTCAAGGGTCAGGATACGTTTCCGGCCAAGGTTCTCCGCCTCCTGAAGGCGCGTAAGGCCGCCGGACTTCCAGGCCTCATCTTCATCCCCTGCGAGCTCATCGAGCACAATGGTGACAATTTGAAGAAGTGCGTCCTCCAGCACCTTGCAGACGATCCGACGCCGGGCATGGAAGAATACATCAAGAACGAGTGCACGTTCTGCTCGACCTTGGTCGACCGCATCGTCGCCGGCCGTCCCGATCCCGAAAGTGCCGTCCGTTATGCTCAGCAGCTCGGCGAAAAGGACGATGTCCTCGTTTGCGGCGAGCCGTTCCACTTCTTCGTCATCGAAACTCCCGCGGGCTTCGATCTCGAGTCGAAGCTGCCATTGCAGAAGGCCGGAATCAATGTCGTCTACACGCCCGATATGCAGCCCTATCGTACGCGCAAGGTTCGTTTCCTTAACGCGACGCATACGACTCTCGTTTGGAAGGGCCTTGAGCAGGGCTTCAAGGAAGTCGCGCAGTGCATTGAAGATCCCGAGTTTAACAAGTTCGTTCGCTCGGTTATCTTCGACGAAATCTTCCCGACGGTCGCTCTCCCGGATGACGAGAAGAAGGCTTATGCTGAATCGGTCCTTGAGCGTTTCGCAAACCCGTTCGCGCACCATCAGCTTTCCTCCATCGCGCTTAACACGGTCGCGAAGTGGAAAACGCGCTGCCTCCCGGTCATTTGTGACTACTACAAGATGTTCGGCAAGATGCCCGAGAATATGCTCGAGGGCTACGCCGCCATTGCCCGTCACTACGACAACATGAAGGCGTGATTCTTTGGGAGTTGGAACATGATCATTAATCCACTAGATAACGTCGAAGTTCGGGAAGATGGGCACAAGTATGCCATCAAGCCCATTGCCAAAGGCGAGAATGTAATCAAATACGGCATGCCGATTGGTCACGCCACGGCGGATATCGCAGTTGGCGATCATGTTCACACTTACAATCTCGCCACCAACTTGGATGGCGAGCTTTCCTACACCTACAACCCGGTCGCGGACCTCGCGACGCGGGTAAAGCCTGTCCCGGCGAACGAAATCCCCACTATCGAGGCCTATGTTCGCAAGGACGGACGAATCGGCGTTCGTAACGACATCTGGGTTGTCCCCACGGTCGGTTGCGTGAACGCCTTGTGCGAGCGCCTCGCCGCCAGCTGCGGCGGCCTCGCCCTCACTCACACTTATGGCTGCTCGCAGATGGGCGCGGATCATGAAATGACCGCGAATCTTCTGGCGGCCCTTTGCCATAACCCGAATGCCGGCGGCGTTTTGGTGGTGGGACTTGGTTGCGAGGAGAATACGCTCGAGTCCTTCAAGGAGCGCGTCAAGGATGTGGAGAATATTCGCTTTCTCCGCGCGCAGGATCCGGGTGATGAATATGCGAAGGGCCTGGAGCTCATCAAGGAACTCGAAGCCGAGCGCGTGAACGTGAAGACCGAGGTCCCCGTTTCCAAACTCGTCGTGGGTCTTAAGTGTGGCGGCAGTGATGGCTTCTCGGGCCTCACCGCGAATCCGCTTATCGGTCGCTTCTCCGACTGGCTTGTTGCCCGCGGCGGTGCTACGGTCCTTACCGAAGTTCCCGAGATGTTCGGCGCCGAGACGCTCCTCATGGCGCGTTGCAAGGACGAGTCCACTTTCAAGAAGTGCGTCGATATGATTAACGGCTTCAAGGCCTACTACGCGCGCCACAATCAGGTGTGCTACGAAAATCCTTCGCCGGGCAACAAGGCGGGCGGCATTTCGACTTTGGAAGATAAGTCGCTTGGTTGCGTGCAGAAGGGCGGCAGTTCGCCCGTGAATGATGTCCTTGAGTATGGTTGCCCCGTAAAGTCGAGCGGCCTTTCGCTCATGACCGGCCCAGGAAACGACCTTGTTGCCTGCACGGTTCTTGCGGCGGCAGGTTGTAATTTGATTCTTTTCTCGACCGGACGTGGCACGCCCTTTGGCACCGTTGTTCCCACGATGAAGATTGCGACCAACGCCAAGCTTGCGGCCAACAAGCCCGGCTGGATTGACTGGGACGCGATGACGAATCCCGACGTGAACGAATTCGCCAAGAAGATTATGGATGTCGCTTCCGGTGATCCCGCCGCCAACGAACGTAATGGCGCCGAACATATTGCAATTTTCAAAGACGGAGTCACTTTGTAACTACGAGGTACGAACTACGAATTACGAATGAAGGAAGGCTAAATCATGAAAAAAAGTAACTTCAGGTGGATAATTTGCTCGTTGCTGTTCTTTGCAACGACAGTCAACTACTTGGATCGTCAGGTTCTTTCCCTTACCTGGAAGGATTTTATCGCTCCCGAGTTCGGCTGGACTGACGCCAACTACGGTACGATTACCGCCTTCTTCTCCATCTTCTACGCCGTCATCTCGCTTGCCGCCGGTAAGATTATTGACGTGCTCGGCACCAAGAAGGGCTATTTGGCCGCTATCTTCTTCTGGTCTCTCGCGGCCTGCTTGCACGCGGCTTGCGGCGTGGGCACGATGATTCTTTGCGGCCACGCGGACATGAACGCGATGGCGGCGGCAGTCAAGGCCGGTGGTCAGGTGGGTCTTGCCATCTCCACGACTTCGGTGTGGCTCTTTTTGGCTTGTCGCTCTATGCTTGCCTTGGGCGAAGCCGGCAACTTCCCGGCGGCAATCAAGGTGACTGCCGAATACAACCCCAAGAAGGACCGCGCACTTGCAACCTCCATTTTCAATGCCGGTGCTTCCGTTGGCGCTTTGGCTTCGCCGGTCATCATCCCGGTCATCGCCAAGTACTGCGGCTGGGAAATGGCCTTCATCATCATCGGTGGCTTGGGCTTCGTGTGGATGGGCTTCTGGTTCTTCTTTTATAAGAAGCCGTCGGAATCCCCGTTCGTGAATGCCGCCGAACTCGAGTATATTAATTCGGATGAAGTAACAACGACCGGGACTTCTGGCAGTCCCGAACCCCAGTCCAAGGAGGAGAAGACTATTTCGTTCTGGAAGTGCTTCACCTATCGTCAGACCTGGGCGTTTATCGCGGGCAAGTTCTTCACCGATGGTGTGTGGTGGTTCTTCCTTTTCTGGACGCCGGCCTACTTTTCGGACCAGTTCGGACTTAAGGCCGATATGCCGCTTACGATGGCCCTTATCGCCGTCCTCTATGCTATCGTCACCTTCCTCTCGATTGGCGGCGGTTATCTCCCCAAGGTCTTCATCGACGGTAAGGGAATGGATCCCTACGCGGGCCGTATGCGCGCAATGCTCATTTTTGCGTTCTTCCCGATTGCCGCACTCTTGGCTCAGCCCTTGGGTCCCATCTCGCCCTGGTTCCCCGCAATCTTGATCGGCCTCGTGGGCGCGGGTCATCAGAGCTGGTCGGCCAATATCTATTCGACCGTTTCGGATATGTTCCCCAAGTCGACCGTTGCTTCCATTACCGGCATCGGCACGATGGCGGGCGGAATTGGCTCGTTCCTTATCAACAAGGGCTCGGGCATGCTCTTCACCTATGCGGCGGGACGGGGCGCGGCCTTCAAGTTCATGGGTTTTGAAGGCAAGCCCGCAAGCTATATGATTGTCTTCTGCGGCTGCGCGGTGGCGTACTTGGTCGCGTGGGTCATCATGAAGACTCTCGTTCCGCACTATCAGAAGATCGAAGCTTAAGGAGAAAAATTATGAAGCAAGGTTGGAGATGGTATGGTGACTCGGATGCGATTACCTTAAAGGAGATTCGTCAGGCCGGAGTTACTGATGTGGTGGCTGCCCTTTACGAGCGCAAGCCCGGTGAAGTGTGGCCCGTTAAGGAAATTAAGGCACGCCAGAAAAAGGTGGCCGATGCCGGCATGACCTGGTCGGTCGTCGAATCGGTTCCCGTCCATGAGGATATCAAGAAACGCACCGGCAACTACAAGAAGTACATCGAGAACTACAAGCAGACTTTGCGCAACCTCGCGAAGTGCGGCATCAAGACCGTGTGCTATAACTTCATGCCGGTCCTTGACTGGACGCGCTCCAATCTCGAGTACGAACTTCCCGATGGCTCCACCTGCCTTGAATACAACGAGTACGAGCTTTGCGGCTTCGACCTCTGGTACTTGAAGCGTCCCGGCGCGGAAAAGGAATACCCTAAGGCCACCATCGCCAAGGCGAAGAAGGTGTGGGACAAACTCGACAAGAAGGGCAAGAAGCGCGTGGCGGATGCAGTTCTTTGCGGACTTCCCGGCACGGTCGACGATTTGACGCCCGAAGAATTCCTCGCGCACTTGAAGACCTACGAAGGTATCGATGACAAGAAGCTCCGCGAGAATATGTATGGGTTCTTGAACGAGATTTCGCCGGTCTTGGAAGAGACGGGCGTTAATATGTGCATTCATCCCGATGACCCGCCGCATCCCATCTTTGGACTGCCGCGCATTTTATCCAATGCCGCCGACATTGCGATGATGTACAAGATGTGTCCCTCGAAGCACGTGGGCCTCACGCTCTGCACCGGCAGCTTGGGCGGCAACCCTAAGAACAACGCGGTTGAGATTATGAAGAAGTTCGGTAAGCGTGTCTACTTCTGCCACTTCCGCAATCTCGAATACACCGACGATCAGGTCTTCCATGAGTCGCAGTGTCATCTCTCGGGCGTCAACAACATCCCGGCGCTCTTCAAGGAATTTTTGAAGGAAGAAAAGCGCCGCGGTGAAAAGATTGTGGTTCGCCCAGATCACGGACGCTTCCTCGAGATCGACAAGACCCGCAAGTGCTACTGTGGCTACAGCTACGGTGGTCGCCTCATTGGCCTTGCCGAGCTTCGTGGTTTGGAAATTGGCCTCAAGTTTTGTAACAAGGGACTTTAATATCCATTATTTGTAACTTGTAACTTGTAATTTGTAACTAAGGAATAAATATGGCTACGAAGAAACCCTTCATTAACGACGACTTCCTTCTTAATACGAAGGCGGCGCGTGAGCTCTATCACGGCTATGCCGAAAAGATGCCGATTATCGACTACCACTGCCATTTGCCGCCCTGCGAAATCGCGAACGATCAGTGCTGGGACTCGATTACCGGCGTGTGGCTCGGCGGTGATCACTACAAGTGGCGTCAGATGCGCTCGAACGGCTTTGCCGAGCGCCTTTGCTCCGGTCGTGGCACCGATGGCTGCGCCAGCGACTTCGAGCGGTTCGAAGCGTTTGCGAAGACGATGGAGCGTCTCGTCGATAACCCGCTTTTTGACTGGTCGCATCTCGAACTCGCCCGCTACTTTGGCGTAACCGATATCTTGAATGGCAAGAGCGCCAAGAAGATTTACGCTAAGTGCAATGCCCAGATGAAGAAGCCGTGGTTCTCCGCGCGCGGACTCATGAAGAAGTCGAACGTGAAGGTTGTCTGCACAACGGACGATCCGGTTGACTCCCTCGAGTATCATCTTCAGATCGCGAAGAATCCCTTTGTCACCCAGATTCGCCCCGCGTGGCGTTCGGATAAGGCCTCCAAAATCGAGACCTTGAAGGTTTGGAACGATTGGATGGACAAGCTATCTGCCGCCGCAAAGATGCCGGTCAAGACGATTGACGATTTCCGCGCTGCGATGGCCAAGCGTCACGCTTTCTTTGCCAAGGCCGGCTGCGTGGTCTCGGACTACGGTATTACCGAAATCTTTGCCGCCCCCTACACCGAAAAGGAAGTTGCCGCCATCTTTAAGAAGGCGCGCAGCGGTAAGGCAGTGACGCCCGAAGAGGCGCTCAAGTTCAAGAGCTGCTGGCTTTATGAAGGTCTTAAGGCCGACTGCGAGGCCAACTGGACGACTCAGCTTCACTACAACTGCCTCCGCGACCTCAATCCCGCGCAGTACGCGGTGATGGGTCCCGATACTGGCTACGACTGCATTGGTGACTGGTCGGTTACCGAGAATCTTGCGAAGCTCTTCGCGCGCCTCGAACTCGAGGACAAGCTTCCTCGCTGCATTCTTTACTCTTTGAATCCCAAGGACAACGAGATGCTCACCACGGTGATGGGATGCTTCCAGAAGGCTCCTTACAAGGGTAAGATTCAGCTTGGTGCTGCTTGGTGGTTCCTTGATCAGAAGATTGGCATGCGCAAGCAGCTCGAGGCGCTTGGCGCGTTGGGCTCTTTGGGCAACTTTGTCGGCATGCTCACCGACTCGCGCAGCTTCCTTAGCTACACTCGTCATGAGTACTTCCGCCGTCTCCTCTGCCAGAAGTTCGGTGAGGAAATCGAGAAAGGCGAACTCCCGAACGACTTGAAGTGGCTGGGCCAAATCGTCTCCGACATCTCGTTTAATAACGCCAACAACTATTTTGGCTTCAAAGCCTAAGGCCTAGGGTGAGCGACCCCGTAAAGGGGATCGCACCAGGCTTAAAAGAAAGGAAAACACTAAAATGGAATACGCTTCTTTAAATGTCAAGCCCGCCGGCTCATGCATGTGGGATGCCGCCTCTCTCGGCGAAATCATGCTCCGTCTCGACCCGGGCGACGGCCGCATTCACACCACCCGCGACTTCAGGGTCTGGGAAGGCGGCGGCGAATACAATGTGGTGCGCGGACTTCGTCGTTGCTTTGGTATGAAGACGACCGCCGTCACTGCTTTTGCCGATAATCCCGTCGGCCGCCTCGTTGAGGACTTCATGCTCCAGGGCGGAGTTGATGTCTCGCACATCAAGTGGGTGCCGTATGATGGCATCGGTCGCACGGTCCGTAACGGTCTTAACTTCGTTGAGCGCGGCTATGGCTGCCGCGGTGCGCGCTCCTGTGCTGACCGTGGCCTTACCGCCGTCTCGCAATTGAAGCCCGGTGACATCAACTGGGATCAGCTCTTCGGTAAGGAAGGCGTGCGTTGGTTCCACACGGGCGGCATTTACGCGGCTCTTTCTGAGACCACGGCCGAAGTTGTGATCGAAGCCCTCAAGGCGGCGAAGAAGTATGGCACCATCACTTCGTATGACCTTAATTTCCGCGCGTCGCTTTGGAAATCCATCGGCGGCAATGCGAAGGCGCAGGCGGTTAACAAGGAAATCGCGAAGTACGTGGACGTGATGATCGGCAACGAAGAAGACTTCACTGCCGCCCTCGGCATCGAGGTTGAAGGCGTGGACAAGAACTTGACCACGCTCCCGATTGAAGGCTTCAAGAAGATGATTGACAAGGCCGTTTCGATCTATCCGAACTTCAAGGCGGTCGCAACCACGCTCCGCTCGGTCAAGTCCGCCACGATCAACGACTGGTCGGCCATCTGCTGGTATAAGGGTGAACTTAAGCAGAGCATTCAGCGTCCTGGCCTCGAAATTTACGACCGCGTTGGCGGCGGCGACTCATTCGCTTCGGGTCTCATCTACGGCTTCATGACGTTCGACGACGCCGAGAAGGCGGTCAATTACGGCGCTGCTCATGGCGCGCTCGCAATGACCACGCCCGGCGACACTTCGATGGCCACCAAGGCTGATGTCGAAAAGCTCGTTGGTGGAGGCTCCGCCCGTGTTGATCGCTAATCTTTTATTGGCGGCATTTGCCGTTACCTCCTTCGAAGCACCGAGGGAGGTCGGCAATTACAACGTGACTATCCGTCTGGGCTCTGCCGAGGCGGACACTGTTTCGCACATTAAGTTCGAACAGGAACGCTGCGCAAGTCCGCTCATTTCCCTCAAGGCCGGCGAGTTCCTCGACTACACTTGGACCTATCGCGTCAAAGGCCCAATTCTCAAGTCGGAAGAATACTCCCCAAAAATTCATATTGATTTGTATGAAGATATCGTAGGGGTGGACCTTAGTCCTCGCCGCGCTCTGGAGCCCACCACCACTCCTTGCGATGACGCTCGCGTCATCTATCTCCTCGGCGCCTCCACCGTTACTGACCAGAAGGGCGGCATTTATGCGAGCTGGGGTCAGGCACTCCCGATGATGGTGAAGCCCGGCTGGACCGTTGCCAACTTTGCGCTTTCTGGCCGGTCGCTGATGCGCTCCAAGTCGGAAGGCACACTTGGTTTTGTTCTTGATAGTATCAAGGAAAATGACTATGTCCTTATTCAGATGGGACACAATGACCAGAAGCGCTTTGCCCGCGTGAGGGAAGGGAAAGAGCCGAGCTATCTGACCTTGCTCAATGAGTACATCGACAAGCTTCAGGCGAAGGGCGCAAAAGTGGTCCTCGTGACGCCGGTCGAGCGCCGCCGCTTTAATAGCGATGGCACGCAGAGCGGCAAAACGCTCGCCGAATTCCAGAAGTGGGTAATCGGCACGGCCGAGCTCCGCGATCTTCCCTACATCGATCTCAACGAGAAGAGCTATCAGATGATTGGTAAGCTTGGTGCCGAGGGCTCCAAGAAAACTCAGTGCTATTTGATGGGCAAGAAAGACGATACGCATCACTCATTGTATGGCGCGTATCTCAACGCGCGCATCATCGCCGACGGTCTCGCGCAGATTGACGACATTAAGGACGCCATCAAGCCCGAGTTCGCCACTTACGACTATTTGAACCCTTTGCCCGACCCAGGATTCCCGATTACATCCCAAGTTAATGACAAAAAGCCCGAAGGAAACTAATCTATGATTATTGCGACTATGCTTATGGCCATTTGGATGGCAGGCGATTCCACGATGTGCAACTACAATCCGCAGAAGCAGTACCCGCAGCAGGGTTGGGGTCAGGCGCTCGCCGAGTTTATGAAGGAACCGACAGAACTTCACAACTGGGCCGTGGGCGGTAGATCGGCCAAGAGTTTCAAGGCAGAAGGTCGCTGGGATAAGATGATGGCGGAACTCAAACCCGGTGATTATGTAATCGTCGCTTTCGGTCATAACGACGCGAATAAGAAGAAAACTGAGCGTTATTCGACGCCCGAAGATTACAAGGCGATTATGCGCGGCTATGCCGAGGATGTGAAGGCGAAGGGTGCGAACATGATATTTGCCACTTCTATCATTCACTCGGGCGGCGTTAATGTCAACAAGGAAACCGGCATCGTCGATTCCGTGCGCGGCAGTGCCGCCGGCATCGGGCCGTATGCGAAGGCGACAATTGAACTCGCGAACGAGCTTGGTCTTCCCTGTGTGGACCTCAATAAGCTCGCCTGCGACAAGTTTACTGGCATGAAGGGCGAGGATGTGATGAAGCTTTATATGCGCATCAAGCCCGGCGAATACAAGCGTCTCCCCAAGGGCTAGAGCGATGGCTGCCACATCCGCGATACGGGCGCGTTCTTCTACGCGAAGGGCTTTGTGGACTACTGCTACGCCAACAAGCTTGGTATTTGCGAACTTTTGAAGGATCCCGCCACTGTCGAACACCAGGTCGTTGGCTTCGAAGGCCCTGGCTCGGAAGTGAAGATTCAGGATGATTTCTCCAAGGAAGAGATTGCCTACGCCAATGCACCGGAAAAGAAGCCGGTGGAGAATTGGCAGAAGGAAATCCTGCAGCTTCGTCGCGAGGGCCGGAAACAGGGAATGAGTGATAAAGATGCCCAGGTTTGGGCGGCGGCAGAATACCACCGCCGTCACGATGGCACCCAAAAGGGTGAAAATAAGTAAAATTACCCCTTGACACAAAAGGGGTAATTATGATATAATATACACCATCTAAGATTTCCTGGGCCCCGCCTGAGCCCCTCCCGGTTTGGAGGACAAAGCTCAGACGGGGATTTTTTTTTGTTTACTGTTTACTCGGGTTGCTAAATGGCACTCGTCAAAGTGTAGGCGAGCGCTAGTAATGATTTCGGTGTAACTGTTGCTCGAGTCGTCCTCGGGCGCCTCATTTTCCCGCCGCCCGCTTCTGTGATATGGTTCCACCGCGCCATAAAAATACCTATTATTCGCTTGACATGGCATGAGGAAATATGATATAATACTATTAAGAGTAGAAAGGATAGAAGCTATGAAGGTAACTGATACCGAAATTGCTGGGGTGAAGATTATCGAGCCGGATGTCTTTGGGGACAACCGGGGATGGTTTGTTGAGCAGTACAATAAGGCGCGCTATCAGGCGGCGGGAGTGACTGCCGATTTCGTGCAGGACAACGAGAGTTTTTCGTCGAAAGGCGTGGTGCGGGGCCTTCATTGGCAGGCCGGAGAGCATTGTCAGGCAAAGCTCGTGCGCGTAATTCGCGGCGCGGTGTGGGACGTGGCGGTGGATATCCGCAAGGGATCGCCGACTTTTGGTAAGTACATAAGTGTCATTCTGACGGGCGAGAACAAGAAGCAGTTCTTCATTCCGCGCGGATTTGCGCATGGCTTCGTGGTATTGGAGGATAACACGCTCTTTTCGTACAAGTGCGATAATCTGTATTGCAAGGAGTCGGAGCGCGGCCTGATGTTCAATGACCCGGCGTTGGCGATCGAGTGGCCGGAAATTGACGTGGAGATTAAGCTTTCCGATAATGACCAGAAGCATCCTCCCTTGGCGAATATTGAACCCTGGGAAGAAAAATAACGGTTTTAGGGCTTGTGAATGAGATGCAAAAAGTGGTTGACAAACAACCACAAAATATGATATAATATACTCTAATGCATATTTTATCATTAGCTTGTGTCATATTGGCCGGGTTCTGGTCCTTCAGCTCCAATACGGAGGAGGAGGAAAAGGTTCGGCTTTCCACTTTGATGGAACCGGCCACGGTTGCCATTGAAGACGCGGATGATCTTGCCTACGACGGCAAGATGAGCGAGGC